>Ga0123356_10006836_pt1 | contig 11474 bp, 9 predicted proteins | sample TergutEmb28metaG_2_FD_92546 | JGI IMG/M metagenome (GOLD analysis project Ga0123356, IMG submission 92546) | Embiratermes neotenicus P3 segment gut microbial communities from Petit-Saut dam, French Guiana - Emb289 P3 | ecosystem: Host-associated > Arthropoda: Insects > Digestive system > Gut ... | reverse complement strand
GGGTGCAAGCCACGTTGCCACGGATGCTCTGCTACTGCGGGGGATACGGTGAGTTCGTCAAGGGAAAACGCTCAAGTGCAAAACAATACACGATAAGATGCGGGCAGTCAAGAAAATATGTACAAGAAAAACCGTTTGTCACACGAAATCACGTGAGCAATAGCGGCTGGCTAAAATCGCGAAAACACGCAAAAACTGCCTGTTAAGACAAAAGAGTGGATTGTAGCGATTTGTACTGTCGCCAGTGAGAAATCCCGACGACTCGCCCGGCGACCCTTTGGGGAAAACGGACTCTCGCATCGCATTGTGCGGGATTTTTCAACCCGTTTGGGGCTATCCCGCTCTTTTCCTTGCGTGCCACCCAAACTCCCAATCCCCCGCCCGCTCGGTTTATGTCAGCATGGAAATCAATGATATTTTTGGCTTCGTAATCTGTAATACCATCGAGAAAAGATCGAATTCCTGATCGACCTGAATGAAAGTATCTTCCATTATTGACGGCTGGGTTGGGAAAACCGTCTGCAAATAATGCCGCAACAGTTTTTCCTCGTGCCATTGATTCGACACGACGGTCGGAAGCAGTGCCGATAGCGAGACGACGAGTTGTACCGGGTTGTCCATCGGTCGCTCAATATAAGGATCGATTTTGGTGTGATTGGCCAAAAGCGTCCGCAGGTCTTCCGGGATTTTCCAGCTAATGCACATCATTTCCGCCGCGTCGGCGTGGGTCCAACCATGACTGGCAAGTTCCAAGTCGGACAGCCGTTTTTCCGGACATTGCTTCAACTCCCGGATCAGTTGACTCATCTGCTGGGGTTTCTTCTTGAGGAGCAGTGGGATAGCCATATCTTGCAACAATCCGCCTGCAAAGGCCAAATCCTGGTCCTCATGCTTGAACTGCGAAATAAGCAACCGTGCAAACAAGGCGCGGCGCAGCGAATCCTGCCAGAGCAGTTTGACGTCAAATGAGACATCGCCGGTTTTTGGGATCAGACTGAAAACCGCCTTCCATAAGACAAAGTTTTTGACGGAACGGATACCGACCAGAGCAATACCCTGTTTGACGCTGGAAATCGGGTTCTGGAATCCAAAAAAAGCGGAATTGAGAAATTTTAACACCTGGGTCGTCAACCCCGGGTCCGCCTCAATGGGACGCACGAGGTCATCAATATTGACCTTCGCAACGTCGTTATCCAATTGCAGTACGTTCAACGCACTATGAGGCATGGCAGGCAATTGCTCGATGCGGAATGCCGCCTGAAGTTCCTCTTTGGCGTTCAATGCCTTGTCGCCTGCGATTACAGTGGTTTTCGACATTTGATCCTCGTTCTACGAAATTCTTTCTCTTTATGTCATTCTCACGGTGTGGTTTCACGCTCATTTTCTGGACTGCTGACCGGAAACACGATGGGTCATCCGTTCTTCCATTCCAAACATTTCGCGTACAATTTCGGTCATGAAATCGCTGGTATAGGGTTGCGACGTTGTCACGTGGAAATGATCTTCTGCATGAAAATACGCCGAGAGCGGTTTTTCATTTTCCTTCAACAACTCATGTGTGATCAATACCCGTATCATGCGAGGGTAACGATGGTGGGTCAGAGCCAAAAACTCGGTCCCACTCAGCCATCCGAGGTCTTCGACTGTGATAATCATATCAACCGCCGCGTCGTCCAAAATGTCGATCGCCTCTTCAAGAGAAGCGGCAGTCAAAGTCTGCCAAGGGGATTTGTGCCAAAATGGCACAATTTCAGACAGACGCTTTCGATTCGGGTCAATGACAAGAATAGTTTTGGACATACGTTATCTTACCTCCCGCCGACAAACCGACTCGTTCATTTTCCCTTTGTACCGATAGGATACATGGCTGTGTCACAACACTTGCAACGATCCTCTTTTCATCAATTTTAGTTTATAAAATGACACACATAATATTTTTCAACGAGAATTCCAGGGACGATGAAATAAAGAATTGTGTGCAAATACATTCCGGCCACGAAACCCTGGCAGTCCGTGGCTAAAAACAAAATTGCGTTTGACGTAGGTACTGTGGTACTACTCGATGACAAAAACCTGGCGTCTGGCCTCATAAAGTGTGATTGCAACGGACACGGAGAGATTGAGGCTTCGTGCCCCTTCTTGCATGGGAATCTGTAAAAGTTTTGTACGATTTTCTTCCATAAGAAACTGCGGCAGTCCGAGTGATTCGCAACCAAATACAAAAACGTCGCCTTTTTCAAAAGCTGGTGAGGTATAGCAGGTTTCCGACTTCTTGGAAAGAAACCAAAACCTTTTCCCGGAAAGATGTTCCGTCAAACAATCCCAATCGTCAACGATTTCCAGATCGAGATGCTGCCAGTAATCCAATCCGGCACGTTTGATTCGGCGGTGATCGATGTGAAACCCCAAAGGTCTTACAAGCCAAAGTTTTGCGCCAATGGCAACACAGGTGCGACCAACGGCGCCTGTGTTGTCCGGTATTTCGGGTTGGTAAAGCACGACATGAAATATCGGTTCGGACATCCTATTTCACTCCAGCTCCATTTCGATCATTAGAGCGTATTCAAAGTTGGTTTGGAGTCATAAAGGCAACAAAGTAGCGACCAACGGGAGCGCGTTGTTGCTGATCGGAGTACCGACTCCAGACCAATTTTCAAACTGGTCTAATACTATCGCCCATTGCGTTTTCCCGGTAACTCGTCCGTTGACCCTTGTTGCGGGTCGTAGCAAAGCTACTCCCTTTTTTGAAAAACGGACTCCTGCAAGGTGACGCCACTGGCGCAACCAGTATTGCGGGTCGGAGTACCGAACGATGTCACTGGCGCAACAATAATTATACAGGGTTTTTCAATCGCCTTGGGTATAAAAAATGTTGTATCAATCGTTTTCCGTAAAAATTCTTTTTTTGCCGAACAAAATGTCAATTACTCTCGTATTGCGTTATGTTTTATACTATCGCCCTTTGAGATTTCCCGAATGCGCGCCCGTTTACCCTGTTGCAGGTCGCAGCAAAGCTGCTTCCTTTGGGAAAACGGATTCTCACTAGGTGATGCCGTTAGAGCAGCATTTATTTTGCAGGATTTTTCAACCGGCTTGGATATAATTACTGAAAAAAAAAACTTGAAATCTGCAAAAAAAATGGATTCTTGTCTGGGAATGTTTTGTTTCGCTAGTAATATATATGGTATGACATTTTTTTCGAGGCGGAAAGCTGAAAATCTTTCCTTTTGGAAGTGATATGTTATATTCACTTTGTATGATTTCCTAAACTTTTGGTTGACAGTTCCGGTACACACTCTGGTCTGTTTTCCCTAAACTTATTGTTCGTGGGGCGATTTATGGTAAGTGGACCGCAAATTGTTGTTGAAACGAAAAATTTAACAAAAATCTATCGTGACTTTTGGGGACGCCAGAAAGTGCGTGCTCTCAAAGCTCTCGACCTTCAAATCCATAAGGGCGAAATTTTCGGCCTGCTTGGTCCGAACGGTTCCGGCAAGACGACGACCATCAAGCTGTTGCTCGGCTTGCTCTTTCCCACCAGCGGAGAGATCGGCATTTTGGGTAAAACGGCCTCTGATGTGGCGAAAAACGAAAAAATCGGTTATCTGCCCGAAGAATCCTACTTATACCGTTTTCTTAACGCGGAGGAAACGCTCGATTTTTACGGTCGGCTGTTCAAAATGTCCGGGGCTGTGCGCCGGCAGCGGGTTGCGCAGCTCATTAACATGGTGGGACTTGAGTCGGCCAAAAAACGCCAGTTGCGCGAGTATTCCAAGGGCATGACCCGGCGTATCGGTTTGGCGCAGGCTTTGATCAACGACCCTGACCTCATTTTGCTCGACGAACCGACCAGCGGCCTCGACCCGATCGGTACGAAAAACATGAAAGACCTGATTCTCGAATTGCGGGAACAGGGCAAAACGATCATCATGTCGAGCCACCTTTTGGCCGACGTACAGGACGTTTGTGACCGCGTCGGCATTCTGTATCAGGGTGAGCTGAAAGAACTGGGCCGCGTGAGTGATCTATTACAGGTCAGCAGTCAGACGGAAATTCGCGCTGAAAATCTCAGCGAGGACGCGAGAAAGAAAATCGAGCAGATTGTCGCCGAAGACGGTGCGCAACTGACTTTCAGCGGCCATCCGACGACCACGCTGGAAGACCTGTTCCTCAATATTATCAAAGAAAGTGAAGCCCGACCGGGCCGGCGCATCCGCGGAGGAGGTCAAGAATGATTATTGAACATCCTATACCCCCGATTATTGACTTTTTGGGAAAAAACGGCCTGATCTGGTTGCTGACTCTGTTTGTTTTGGCCATACTCGTTTCCGTTGTCGGATTACTGGTTTCCGTCGCGCGGTATGGCAGTTTTTCAAAAGGTTTTTCCGCCTTTGCCAGTGGTGCGGTTGACATCTTGGAAGAGCTTTTTACCTACACGTTTTATCTCTTTCCCTGCGCCGTCTTGTTGATTCTCGGCCTGATGAGCATTCACGGAGCCGTCGGGTATTTCGGCGGCATCCGAGACGCCATCCATAGTCTCGTATTTCAGGGCAATATCGCCAATACGCTTGACGGTTTTTGCCTGTTTTCGCTGTTGTTTGCACTTCTTGCGTTTGCTGTTAATTTCATCGGATGGTCTTGTGCCGGGTTTCAGCAACGCCAAGTCGGAAAACGAGGAACCTTTGCCGACATTTTTGACGAGATCGGTGCCGCTTGGCGTCGCGTTTGGGCAATTGCCCGACTGGCGATCAAGGAATCGTTGCGGCGTCGGGTGCTGTTCATTTTCCTGGTTTTTCTCGTCATTCTCATGTTTGCGGGTTGGTTCCTTGACCAAGATGCGACAGACCCGGCCGCCGTTTACCTGGCCTTCGTGATGTCGATGAGTACTTATCTCTTGCTGCTGTTGGCCCTATTTTTGAGTGCCTTCAGTTTGCCGAACGACATCAAGAGCAAGACGATTTACACGATTGTAACCAAACCGGTGCGGTCGAGCGAAATCGTTCTTGGCCGCATGTTGGGCTTCGGCATCGTTGGGACGGTTTTGCTGTGCGGCATGGCTCTGTTGAGCTACCTGTTCGTATCGTTTCAGTTGCAGCATGACCACACGCTGACACAAAAAGACCTTGTTGCCGTCAAGTTTTCTGACGAAGAACTGGCCAACTTGCAGGCATCCGGCGAAATTTTCGTAACGCACACCGGCACGACGCGCATTGCCAACGGCCATCGTCACGTCGTCACGATGTATTCCGATGGGGTTCTGGAAGTGGATGATGCAAACAATCACGGTCACACGGGCACCTGGCTCAATCCGCCCAAAGCCGGGGAATCACCCGCCGAAGACGAGCCGATGCGACGTTTTGAAGTCGGCAAGTCGCTTGACATCCTGCAAGCTCGCGTTCCGCGTTATGCCGCGGCCATGGTTTTTCGTGATGACGAGGGAATCGACCGCACAAAAGGGATTGACGTCGGCCATGAATGGGGCTACCGTTCCTATATCGGTTCGTTTAACCGATCAACCGACAATGCCGGCGTTTGGACATTGGAAGGGATCACGGAAAATCGTTTTCCCGATGGTTTGCCGGTGGAAATGACGCTCGGCGTGTATCGTTCCTATAAAGGCGATATGGAAAAACGCATCCAGGCAAGTCTTTCCGTAAGAAATCCGGAAACGGGACTGCACTTGGAAGCCGTCATATTCCCGACGGATAAGTTCATCACCAGGTCGTTGCACATCCCGACGGAGTTTCGCGATGTCACAGCGACGGTTGAACAGCGCAAGGCAGTGAATAGTGTCAGCCCGGCGGGGGGACATCTCCTCACGCCCGAGCAACCGGATTATTCCCTGGCCAACAAACGGAATTTCGACCTGTTTGAAGACTTCGTCACCTCCGACGGCAAGTTGGAAATTTGGCTCCGCTGCCTCGACAACCAACAATTCATCGGGGCCGGTTTTTATGACCTCTATTTGCGGGAAGCCGATGCTGCCGTGGTTCCCAACTTTTTCAAAGGCTATTTCGGCATCTGGATGCAGATGCTCATGGTCATCGCGTTCGGCGTTTTACTCAGTACCTTCCTGGGCGGTCCGGTCACAATGGTTTCGTTGTTCGGCGTCATGATCGCCGGTTTTTCGCGGCGATTGCTTCTCGCCGTTGCACTGGGTGAGAATCTCGGCGGCGGGGCACTTGAGTCGCTCATGCGAATGTTGACGCAACAAAATCTGATGGAGGACATGGACAAAGGCATGGGGCAGGCGTTTATCATCATGCTGGACAAGGTCAGCGGCGCGTTTCTGGTCGTGCTTGGACAGGTCATTCCGCCGCTCTATGACTTCGTCAACTATGAAACGGCGCTGCAACGGGGCTTTGACGTCCCGACGCAATGGTTGGTCGTGCATGGCCTGACGACCTTCGGCTATGCTCTGCCGTTGTTCCTTGTCGGATATATCATTCTTAAAAATCGTGAGGTGGCAAAATGACAAACAACAGATTTCGCACGAAGATTATTTATATTGTCGTGATCATCGCGCTGCTCGTGCCGCTGTTTGTACTCGGCAGACCCGCTTCCGTCCAAAAGGGAGACGAAGGACAGGTCCTGTTGAGCGGCGGGTTCCTGGCCGACCTTCGGCAGAAGGAGAATATCGTCGATGCCCAGCTAGGGGAAATTGACCCCGCCAGCAACACGATGAAACTGGCCACCTTCGGAATGCGGGGCGTGGCATTGGTTTTGCTTTGGCACAAATCACTCGAATACGAGAAGAAATTCGACTGGAATAATGTTGTTGTGACCAGCAAGCAGATTACCATGCTGGAACCGCGTTTTACCACCATCTGGGATTTCCTGGGTTGGCGTTTGGCTTACAATGCGTCACGCGACCAGGACGACTACCGCGAACGTTACCGCTGGGTCATTCGCGGTTTCGAGTTTCTGGAAGATGGAATCCATTACAACGCAAAGGCGCCGTTCCTTTATCACAAGGCCGGATGGACCATCTCGCAAAAGATCGGTATCTCCGACGAAAAGGTGCAATATCGACAATTGTTCCGTCAGGATGATGATTTCCATGTCCCGCGCAGTACGCCGTCCGTCGAGGAACGGGACAACTGGCTGTTCGGCATTCCGCTGTACCACAAATCCGAAGAACTGTTCCTGGCCAGAGAAGCCGCTTTCCTTGAAGACAAAGCAAAAGGTCTTCTCAACGATGATCAGATCAAGGACTTCTACTCTTCCGACAACAAGAAGCGGGGTATCGGGAACATGGCACGTGCGATCTTTTACGCCAATTCGCGAATGAACCGGATACACTACGCCGACTGGTACGAACAGGACGGCAGTTTTGGTGAAAAAGCCAAAGAGAACTGGCGAATCGCCGAGCGGTATTGGGACTTGTTCGGCGATCTCGTCATTTCCACGACGATCGATGACCGCAAAAATCCCGGAGAAAAACGGGTTATTTACCTGAAAGAGGCCGCCGAAGCACAGGCGAAGATCGACGCCTTGAACGCGGAGCTGCTGTCGTTGCTCGCGCCGCGGACGAAAAACGACCTGTACGTCGAACGCTGGAATTCGCTGACTGACCTGCAACAAGGGGCTCTCGTCAACGTCTTGAAAAAAACCTATTCCGAGTCATACGCGGCCATCCGCGAGCACCTGGACGAAACGCAACCCGATTGGGAGGAAGAACTGACCGCTCTGCGCAACTCGCTGATTGATGACCCGGATGAATTGGCCGCTTACCTGATCCCGGAACCCATTCGCAAGGGGGCAAGGGGAATGGAGCAGAGTGATGAGCGCGACGAAGTCAACATGGCGCAAAAATCCTCGCGGGCCTTGGAGGAAGTCGTCAGCCAGGCGTCAAGCACCCTCGTACTGACGCCTGCGGCCATCGCGGGCGAAATCGGATCGCAGGAAAACCGTCAGCGAGAGGCTTATGAGGAATACCTGGTCCGCTTGGCGGAAAATCCGGAATTGGCCGACGACCCGGATTTTCCGAAAGTCGAACCGCCGACCGGTGCCGCGATGCGAGCCCGTGAAATCGTGCAACTGTTGGAAGATGAGAATTACAACCATCAGTTGCCGAACATGTTCTGCGACTTGACCAATTATATTCATTACGGCCAGCAGATCGAAGTCGAGCAGACCACCGAAGCCGTCAGTGCCAATGAAGCGAAGTTCCTTGCACGTCGCGCATTCCATGAAGACGCTAACATCTTCCTGGCGAATGAGCAATATCTGCTGTCGATGCGGATTTGGAGTGAATTGCTGGACAATCCCAGGTATGAATACCTGAACAACGACTTGTTCCGTCGCGATTTTCTGGATTTCGTCGATCGTTTTCGCCACATCATCGACAGACTGGACGATTCGGAACGCGGAACGCTCTATCCGATCGACTTTCCTTTTGCAAAAATCGTTCGTCTGGAATTCGAGAATGGAATGCTCGCCCCATTGCGCGATTCGCTCGTTTACATCCGCCGTTCTTATGCGAACGGCGAATACGGCGATGTCGCAGACCGATCCCTGTTGCTCCTGAGAGCATGGGATGGTTTCATGCAGGGTTACGAGTACCTGAAATATGCCCCTGTGCAGGAGTATAAGGACGATGCGGTCGAAGCCTTTGCGATGTATGTCGATTCCATGCAAAAGACGGGACGCGCGTTTGAGTCCAACATTCCCTTGCTGGAATTCATCAACAATGTCATGTATTACGAACCGATCACGCGGGAAGCCCTTCGCAAGACGGAACAAATCAATTTGACCGAAGAGCCTGAGACGCTTTTGGCCAAGTTGACCGACGCGGCATGCGATTGGAATCTCATCGTGGAACAGTTTCCGATCCTGAAACTGCCGGCGGGTGATTATGTTGATCAAACCACCATGTTCAGCACGACGCATCTGCGGAACTGCCACGATCATATTACCATGATCGTCGCCGTTTACATGGATACTTGCAGAAAGTTGGCTCGTCCGATCACGACGGACTTCCCGTTGCACAAATTGTTGCCGCCGGGAGTGACGGCCGTTGATCCGGCAACGGTGACTCCGGTCACGGTCGCCACAGCAACTGATGTTCCCGCGGACGATGTTCCCGTGGTTGACGCTCCGGCGTCCGACGCCGAACCCGGTCAACAAAGTGCAACCCCGCCTGACGACCAATAATTGAAAGGGTGAGGGAATCGTGACGAAAACCGTCAGACTTGCCATTTATTTCAACGATGAACTCCGCGCGGTCAAAGAATTGGCTCTCCCGTTGGTCATTGGACGCAGTCTTGACGTAAACCTCACGATTCCGCACCCCATGGTCAGCCGACGCCACTGTCTGATTTATGACGACAAAGGAACGATTCGACTGCAAGACCTCGGCTCGTTGAACGGGACCTATCTCGGATCGCAACGGGTCATGGGTTTGGTTCTTGACCCCGGTACCGAATTTCTGATCGGGAACATTCGTTTTGTATTTAATCCGGACGTCATGCTTAAAACGCCCGATTTTCCGACGGCTCCGGACTCGGACATCGTTAAAGCGGAAGTCACGTTAAGTCCGGATGCTGAATTGCCCCCTCCGCTGCCGCCGTTGCCTTCGCAGCCGGCGGTTGCCAATGGGACGCCTCCGAGTTTCATCAGACCGCTCCCGATGGCCCCGTTTTCCCAAGACGCCGAAAACGGTTTCTTGAACTTCAACGATGTGATTGATCTGGCGAACGTTACCGACAAGGAAGCGTCAACCCCGCCGTTCGGGGAGTTCAAGTGACATCCACATTTCCCGGCGACGACCCGCCGCCCGGCATGACGCTTGAGCGTGAGTTTCTGCAATCCGAAAGTCTTGCCCGGCAGACCGGCGCGGGCGTCTTGCTGGCCGTTTCCGGCGGGGCGGACAGTGTAGTCATGTTGCGCTGCTTTGTCGCTTACACATTGCACCACCACGCCGTTCCCGCAACGATCCATATTGCCCACGTCAATCACGGCTTACGGGGAAGCGAATCGGACGACGATGCGTTGTTCGTCCGACAACTGGCGGCGCGTTTCGGCTTGCCGTATCATGAAACGCGATTGACGCCGGACATGTTCGCGGCGGACGATTCGGGCAGCGTCGAAGCGGCGGCACGCAAACTGCGTTACGATTTCCTGCAACAGACCGCCGAGCAAAATGCGTTGCGTTATGTCGCCGTCGCACACAATGCCGACGATCAGGCTGAAACGATTTTGCAACGTATCGTTCGCGGAACAGGCATTGCGGGTTTGGCCGGTATTCCGCCTGTCCGTCGATTGGGCGAGGCCGTGACGCTCATTCGCCCTATGTTGCCGTTTTCGCGTCAGCGGATTCTTGCCTATCTCAATGTGCTCCAACAGCCCTTCCGCACCGATTCAACGAACGCGAAATCGAAATATACGCGAAATAAAATCCGAAACGACCTGTTGCCGTTGCTTGCTTCGGAATACAACCGCGCGGTGGGAGACGCCCTTCTCCGTTTGGCAACCCAAGCCGCCGATTGGACCGATTACGTCAATTCTCAAACGGATGCGCTGTACGACCGGGCCGTCATCTGTCGATGCCGACAGGGAACCGAGACCGGACGATGTCAAACGGTAACCGTCCATGTCGGGGCACTTTCCGGATCAGCGCCGCTTTTGGTGCGTGAACTGTTCGTTGCGATCTGGTCGCGGCACCACTGGCATCTGCGCGACATGACCTTCGCCCATTGGCAACAACTTGCCGAAATGACTCTGCCGCAAACACCGACGCAGAGGCCGACAGCGTGCAAGCGGATTTTTCCCGGTGCCGTCGTCGCCGAACGAATACGCGAACAACTGGTATTATCTCCCGCCGATATACGTTGCGACTTGCGGGGATACCGTCAGGGATGCATCTCTCGGTAGCAGTATTGTTGGCCTGCGTACCGACACACGCTCCCCCCAATATCACCCGCATTCCGCAGGAATGCGACCCCAATCATCGGGGAAGGAAGCAGTAGGTTGCAGGTCAATCATTCTTCGTTGCTTATGCCACCAGCGTAACAACGCTGCGCAAGCGCTCAGAGAATCGTTTGATGCCACTAGCACAACAACACTGTGCAGGAGGCGTCACCGTCTCCGGCTCGGACGACCCAACGGCCACCTGCGAGAGTTTTTCGCTTTTCACTTCAAAACAGCAGTTTTTCTAAACGACGCAAGGCGGGAGGCATCAGGCTGTAGGCTTTTTCTAAACGGCTATAGGCTTGAGGCTTGAGACCGGAGGCGTCCCGAAGGGACGCAATGTCTATAACCCCCGGTGAAACCGGGGGTGGCAAGCGCGCAAAAGAATAGACAGCCCCGAAGGGGCGTGACAAGATCGGACCAAACGTCTCACTCTATTAATAATTGTCCCGTAGGGACAAGATTTCGGCCTGAAAGGCCAGTGCATAACAGCCCCGTGCCACCAGCGCAACCAGAGTTGTCGGTCGGACACGCAGCTTTGCTGCCCAGAGTACTGGTCCTGT
>Ga0123356_10006835_pt1 | contig 11475 bp, 8 predicted proteins | sample TergutEmb28metaG_2_FD_92546 | JGI IMG/M metagenome (GOLD analysis project Ga0123356, IMG submission 92546) | Embiratermes neotenicus P3 segment gut microbial communities from Petit-Saut dam, French Guiana - Emb289 P3 | ecosystem: Host-associated > Arthropoda: Insects > Digestive system > Gut ... | reverse complement strand
GTTGAGCTTTCTCATGTTGCCTCCTTGCGGGTTAGGCTCTAGACCCTCGAAAGCCGTGTTCCCTCCCACCATTCCTACTTTATCTCTTGCGTAGACAAAGTTATCACATTTAGCGGCTGTTAATAGCTGTTAATCCAAAGAGTGTCGTATAATTTTGAAGTTGTAGTAATAGTTTATGCGCAGGACGACGTGGTGTTTGGCTTTGCCGAACGCGCAGGACGACGTGGTATTTGGCTGCTACACAACCCAAGCTCGCTTGGGTTGCTCCGCCCGCGCCGAACGCGCAGGATGACAAAGTGTTGAGAGTGGAAGCAATGGATATAGAAGACTCTGGCATGAAGTATTGTGTTGTAATAACTGATGGAGCATCCGGCGAGCCAATTGGGGAGCTTGGTCAAAAGACCAGTCTGGAAGCCGCCTTTACTCCTCACATCGATGCACTGGCAGAGCAAGGTGTCGTGGGGCTAGCCCGCACCGTGCCTGAAAACATGGAACCCTCCTCAAATGTGGCCTGCACCTCAATCTGTGGCTATGACCCAGCGCAGTATCCAGTTGGCCGTGGTGCCTTGGAGGGAGCGGCCCTCGGTATCAGGCTGGCCGACGACGAGGTGGCCCTTCGCCTTAACCTCACCCATGTCACTGACGAGGGCATAATGAAGAGCTATTCCACCAACAATATCTCTGTGGAGGATGGGCATGCCTTGATAACTGAGCTGGCCCAGGCTCTTGACGACGAGGTTTTCACCCTGCATGCAGGCATGGGTTTCAGGGGCATCCTGGTGGCAAAAGGGCGTCCGGGCCTCATGGATACCTGGTCTCCCGCTGCCCACAACATCACTGATGAGCAGGTAGCGGATTACCCTCCTACGGGGCCCGAGGCTCAGTTGCTGCTTGAGTACGAGCGCCGCGCTCGCGAGATATTGGCAGTCAGCCCTGTTAACGCCCGCCGCAAGGCCGAAGGCAAGCTGGAGGCGACCGATGTCTTCATTTTCTGGCCCGGCCAGCGCCCCGGGAATTTGCAGCCTTTCTACTCTATATACGGCAAGAAAGCTGGCATGCTCAGTGGCGTTGATCTGCTCAACGGCATCGCATTCTTGGCTGATATCACTTGTTATCATTTTGAGGGGATTACCGACGGACCGGATAACGATTACGCAGCACAGGGTGAGGGTGCACTTGCCATGCTTGAGGAGCTGGATGTGGTCTTCTGCCATGTAGAGGCTCCCGATGCCGAGGGTCACGACGGCAACATTTCCGGCAAAGTGGCAGCGATAGAGGCTATCGACCGAGAGGTCATCTCACGTCTACAGCGCTATAGCGAGAGGCAGCCTCTCCGCATCCTCGTGATGCCCGACCATTCCACGCCTACCTTAACAAAACGTCACACCGGTGACCCGGTTCCCTTTGTCATGTGGGGCCCAGGCATCGAGCCCAATGCAGGAACCAGGTTAACCGAAGCCGAGGCAGCCAAAACCGGCCTGGTCCTGGATCCTGGATATCAACTTATGGAGATGCTGCTGTCCTAAACATAGTGTCCGAGGGACGACCCGAGGGGACAGACGACCCGAGGGGACAGGTCCCGCGGGTCATCTGAGATGACCCGCGGGACCTGTCCCCTCGGGTCGTCCTAGACCCAGCGCTCCAAGGCGCTCTTGTTGTTGACTCTCACTTCATAGAAATACGAAACAATCGCCATTATCACATAGATGCTGAAGATCGCTATGAGCAAGGTGGAGGTGTTATTGAACATCGCGGTGGGAACCTGAAGCCTGTCGAAGAGCGACCAGATAACCACTGTCACCAGGCCAAAGGCTACGGCTATAGTGCGCACGGCGATGACCCGGTAATCGCTGGTTCTGCGAACCAGTAACAGCACCAGCATGGCACCCATGATAAGGATACTTATCACCACGAGTGCGGTATTAAAGACACTGCCGTCGTTGCTGTTAGACACGCTGTCCAGTTGGGTTTGAGAGAGGGGAATCACCTGGTTGGGGACAATGATCCCACCCTGACGTTCTGTCAGGCCAATCTGCATATCAAAGAACTCCTGAGAGCTAAAGCTGTAGACCTCGTAACCAACCGTTTCAAGATCTTCGGTATCACTGCTTAATACGAGTTGTGAGGTACTGGAGAGTGTTGAGGCCTCATTGGCCACCACCTGTGTCGGAGGTGGAGCAAGAATGCTCAGGACTATAAGCGCCTGTGCAACCAGAAGGACAGCGAGGGCAACGCTTCGCTTCTGGCGTTTTTCTTGTTCTATTTGCAGCGTTGCCATCTGTTCCCTCGCCCAAAATACTTCTACCGATAAGAATAGCCCTGAACATCGACATGTTCAGAGCACCCCTCGTTTACATAGGTAAACTTTTTCAGTCTTAGGATACTTCTCCCACCAGGCTAAAGGGAAAACTTCATAATATCTTCACAATTGCGACTAGGAGTGGGCACGATAGACGGACAAGCTGAAAGCAGCAGATATCAGAGGGATTGAGACGCCTTTTCTGGCTAGAACAGCGGGTTCATGCCTTGGGATTCCTGGGGCCACCACTGCGGTTCCATGGAGTCGCAAAAACTGGCCCACTGCTGTTTTTCGGTGATGCGGATGGGGTATATGCCCGAGAAACAAGCGGTGCAGTAGCTAGAGTGATTGCTTTTAAGGCTTTCCACTAAACCATCGTGCGAGATATAAGCCAAAGAATCGGCTCCCAGAAAATCGGCGATCTCCTCAACGCTCATGGTAGCGGAGATGAGCTCGTCTTGCGTACTGGTGTCTATGCCATAGAAACAGGGCCAGGACACCGGTGGGGAAACGATACGCATATGTATCTCGCTTGCGCCTGCTTCGCGCAGCATGGCTACCAGTTGTTGGGAGGTTGTGCCTCTCACGATGGAATCATCAACCACTATCAAGCGTTTACCGGCGATACTGGAAGTCATTGGGTTGAGTTTGAGACGGACGCCTCGTTGGCGGAGCGCCTGCGTTGGTTGGATGAAGGTGCGCCCTATGTAGCGGTTCTTAACGATGCCCTCGCTGTAGGGAATGCCGCTCTCCGCGGCATAGCCAATGGCCGAGGGAACGCCACTGTCGGGAACGCCGATAACCGTGTCAGCTTCTACCGAGGCTTCGATAGCCAGCTGTCTGCCCATGGCATCACGAGCCTGATACACGTTCAGACCGTCTATTGTGCTATCTGGTCTAGCAAAATAGACGTATTCGAAGATGCAGAGCGCGTGCCTTTGCGCGGGCACTGCCTGCTCGATGATGAGTCCGTCGTCTCCCGTGCCTTTGATGCGGATGACCTCGCCCGGCTCCACATCGCGGTAGAACTCGGCACCCACGATGTCGAGCCCGCAGGTCTCGGAAGCCACTACCCAGCCACATTGGTCCGGCATACGTCCGATGACCAGGGGTCGGATGCCAAAAGGATCGCGAAACGCATACAATGCGTCTTGGGTGATGAGCACCATGGCGTAGGCACCTTCGATGAGCTCCATCGTGCGACGGATGCCCTCACGCATATGGAGGCTTTGTTGGGTAAAGTAGCCTATGAGCTTGGCTGCGACCTCTGAGTCGGCGCTGGAACGGAAGGACACACCCAGCTCAACAAGGCGTCTACGCAAGGCAAGCGAATTGCCCAGCGCACCGTTATGGGCAAGAGCGATGATCTCATCGGTGATGGTGGAGAGATGCGGTTGGGCAGCGTCCCACGTTTGTAACTCTGAATTAGAATAACGGACATGGCCGATGCCAACAAAACCGGTGAGGGCGGAGAGCGCGCTTTCGTCAAAGACCTGTGTGACCAGCCCTATCTCCTTGATTGCCACCACCGAACTGCCGTCACCAACGGCAATGCCGGCACTTTCTTGTCCCCGGTGCTGCAATGCATGAAGTCCAAAGTAGACGAGCCTGCTCACGTCCTCGCCGGGCGCGTAGATCCCTATGACACCACAGGCTTCTTCTGGCTTGTCTGGTGCATCTGGTTCTTCGTTGAAAAAGCCTGGTCCAAGTCTGTACTTCATCGTCTTCGCTCGATTCCCTTTTCTCATTCTCAGTTCGCGGTTTTGTTCCTCATTGACCCTGTTTGCCTGCTCAACTCGTCTACCGCCAGGTTCTTCGATTTCATTCTTTGCGTCAGGGGTCTATTCTTTGCTTGCATTGAGGGGTATCTCTACCCTGACAGGCACACAGCACAAGACAGAGCGCATGCTCCAATTAATGGTCTCACAAGTAACCAGGAAATACAGTGACTCCGCCTCTTTGATACTGTCAAAATAGCCGGGAGCAGCGGTAGTTGGCGAGCCAATCGTCTTGCTGGCAAACGCAGCTAGTTCCCCTTCTCCTTCAAAGTAGAATTGCCTGAGCGGGTTATCCTCTGAGATGTTAATGCTCGCAACGGCGCTGAGCTCGAAGTTCAGTGCCGGTGTGTACAATAAAACCACTCGGTGCCGGTCAAAGTAGTCTTGGTTAGCATAGAGCGTTATGTCGGAGAACATCGTGCCGTCAAGAATATTGTGACCATAGATGATGTTGTTTTGCCCAGTAAGAGTTGGGCTACCTTTATAGTCCACAAAGATAGCGCCTGTGCCCGACGAGGAATCGTCAAAAAGGTGATAGAGATAGTGTTCGTTATCAGCTCCCTGCACAACGGGATAGTTGACATTAGTGCCAGGGATGATGATCCAGCCCACAACATCAGGGTTGATTGCCCTGAGCGCGTCCCAGTCAAATTGCAGGTCTTCCAATGTGGTATCGATATCTACTGGCTCGTTGGAACTCATGGTAAGGCCCGCCACCGAATAGATTTGGTTGTTGCGGCTCTGTGCATCCGCATATTGCCAGATGATGTAGCCTGCAATAGCCACGGCCATCACCAGAAGTAAGATGCCAAAAATCAGTAACAATCGCGAAAGCAGCCCCTCTTTTGGAGTGGCCTCGCTCGTTTCATCCTTCGTGGGCATTGCGGTTACTTTTTTTTGAGTTCTTTAAAGAATCCCCAGGCAACCAGTGCAAAGATGATAACAACAATGACTCCAATTGCTATCCAAAGCACATAGTCTGGGATCGGGACTCCAATAAGGTTTTCTATGATGGTTGGTTCGTCCATTAATGCCTCTCAAGTCTAGAGATAAGGGTAAAGCCTCAAAACTTACTAGGAGATTTTAGCACAAGCCGCCAACACTTCCCAGACAAAGCTCTTGCCTGTGTCCCGGGTGAGAGCTTTTTCTGATACTGTTCGGACCCTGCTTGAGGCAGGGTCCGAACAGTAACCTTTTTCTCACCGCCCCATCATGAGGTAGCCGCCGTCATCGTCAGCATCGCCGAGTGCAGTGGGTAGGTTCACATTGAGGAGTGTGCCGCGCATGATGGCTTCACTGCCGTAGATGCTTCGGATGCTGTCCAGCGTGCTGTCGATGGAGCGCTGTTTTTGATCCTCGGTGTCTTCAAACAGTACCAGTTGCTGATTGGTGTCTGTGCAGAGTTCCGAGAGGCGGATACCCAGCTGGCGCACCGGTTCACCCTTCCACATCACACCAAAAAGCTTCTTGGCCTCGTTATATATCTGCTGGGTTGTGGCGATGGGGGTGTCGAGCATGCTTTGGTGCCCATACCAGGAGAGGTCGCCTGAGCGCACCGTCACCCCAATCAAGCGCGCCGAACGACCCAGCCTGCGAAGACGCGTGCCCACCCGCTCTGAGAGAGCGAGCAGCACATCGTGCACCTCCCGTTTGCTGGATACGTCCCGGGGGAGGGTGGTTGAGTTCCCCACCCCTTTTTGTAGGTCTGCGTCCTGTGGCAGCACCGGGCTGTCGTCTATCCCGTTGGCGTAGTTGTAGATGAGAGTGCCGTGGGCTGGCTTGAGGACAGCCTGGATAGTGGCAAGATCCGATCTGGCGATCTCGCCAATGGTATTGATGCCTATGCGCCTGAGTTTTGCGGCCGTAGCCCTCCCGCAATAGAAGAGCTCCTGCACATCGAGTGGCCACATCTTCTCCTCCATCTCTGAGGGATACAGGGTGTGTACCTTGTTGGGCTTCTCCATCTCAGAGGCCATCTTTGCCAGCAGCTTGTTGACGGAGACCCCCACGTTGACGGTAAAGCCCAACTCCTTGTGGATGCGGTCTTTGAGTTTGTACGCCGCCTGCACCGGGTCGCCATAGAGGCGGCGAGAGGCGGAATAGTCCAGATAGCACTCGTCTATGGAGTAGCGCTCGATGGCGGGGCTGAAGTCGTTAAGGATCTCGTACATGGCGCGGCTGTAGTGCACGTAGAGATCGTAGTTGGGCTTGAGAACGACGAGATCCGGGCAGCGCTTTTGGGCCTCAAACAGGGTTATCGCCGTGCGGATGCCGAATTTTCTTTTGGCGGGTATGGAAGCAGCGAGGATGATACCGTGCCGATTGGTGGGGTCACCTGCCACCACTGCCGGTATCCTGCGGTAGTCGATATGATGCCCGCGCTCCAGCAGATCCAGCGCCGTCCACGACAGATAGGCGCTGTTAGCATCAATATGCATGATACTTCTCATGAGCAATCTCCTGAAGAGTATCATACCACGAACAAATGTTCTTGAACAGACGACGAAGCTACAGTAGGACAATTGCACCTAGTGGTTTATGATATTTGTGAAAGTGGGCTGAAGCTGCTATACTTCCAGAAGGATGAGGCAGTGCCCGCCAGCTGAAGGGCTCGGGTACGCCTTGATTGGTTTTGAGACGGAGACCTTATGGTTTCCGTCTCTTGCTATTTTACTATTTAGTATTGTTATTTTTGTCTTTCTTGAGGATACGTGGCAGTGGCAGTAAACCGGCTATGAGGCCGGCGATGGCCATGAATATGATGTCCGTGACAGGAAAGCAAAGCAGTAACACGGCAATGGCAATCAGGGGTTTACGCATTACGGCAGAGCAGATGGAAGTGGCCAGTACGGTGATACAGAAGGTCGGATCCAGCCCGGTAGCGAGAGAGATGCCGTAACCCAAGCTGATGCCGGCAAAGATCACCGGAAAGATGTTGCCTCCGCGCCAACCCATATTGACACAAAGTGGGCACACGCAGATTTTAACGACACCCGTTGTTATTAGTATTCCAGCGCCCAGGCTGGAGTAGCGCTGCATCAACTCACCCATTTGCTCCTCGCCCGAAAACAACGTGAAGGGAAGGAAGCTGCCGATAAGGCCTATCGTCAGTCCACAGAGCACGGTGCGAATTATTACCTTTTTCTTGAGGAGGTCCGCCAGGCGCCCCGTAAGTTTGTCGGCGGTATGGAAGAGATAACCTCCCAATACCCCAAGCAAAGCCAGTGGGATACATAAGAGAAAGTCGCCCGGATCCCATTCGGTACGCTCAAAGCGAGGCAAGCCGAGCCCGCCACCGAAGAAATGAGAAAGAGTGAGCATGATGGCCAGGCCACCCACAATCGCTGCCAGATAGAATACCAGCTTATTCCGCTTGGAAAGTGGTGATGCTGAGACAGGGGCCTCTTTGGGTGCGGAATCGAGGGACGGGGCTGATGCTCCTTTCACCTTGGCTGCTTCAAAGCGACCTTCAAGCGGTACCACGAGGCCAGCAATGGGAGCCCCGAAGAGAGCGGTCATGGTTGCGGCAAGGCCGGCCTCTGCCAGTTCTGTTGATGCTACGCCGGCAGCCTTGAGCTTGTCTCCCACCCAGGTACAGAGCCCAGCAATGATGTTAACGAGCCCGGCTTCCGGGCCCACCGCGCCGCCAAAGGCAAGGGGTAAAAATGAGCTTACCAGGGTCTTAGGCAGGCCTTTGTAGGGAAAGCGCTTGTCTTTGGAGATAATCTCGAGAGAGTCTTCTAACAAAAGGGGAGGTGGACAGACAAACCTCTCCCAAAGCCCTATGGCCAGCCCGCCGATCAGGCAGATGATGACCGGCAAGAAGGGTATTGCTAATAGTACCGGCAGTTCCTGCCAAAGATACTCATACGAAAGCCCCATGGCAAAGACGAAGGCCCAGGATACCGCAGCTGCAACAGCTCCCAATACCAGGGCAAGCAGTATCATCACTACTGCTTTGGTAGTACGAGGTTCGACTCCCGTTTCCTGGCCTTGTTGTTCCTGCTCTACCATTGCATCCCAAAAGTTTCAGTGTCACCCTACGCATTGTCCTGTGTATTCGAATGCGACGAATGTGCAGGAAAACAGGGGGTGCCAACTTTCTTAATTCTCTTGCGTTATTATATCTCTATGAAAGACTCGCGTAACGTTACTTGTCAGACCCTGTCGCACTTTTACAACCTTTTGTCGTCCTGCGCGTTTTGCGAAGCAAAATGTTGCAGGACCTGCTTGTAGATCCTGCAACATCGCTTCGCGACGCGCAGGACGACAGGGGGTCTGACTAGTAACCGCGTAACAATCGAAGGATGATGGGACTTTATTGGGCGATTGTTCTTGCCTGGCTACCAGTATAATGAGTGAAACGCGTTGAGACAGGAGAGTTGATGGAACAGATTTTGATAATCAGTGCTCTGGTTTTACTGGTGGCGGTTTTAGTGGTCGTGGTGGTTGCCCTGGTGCAGTTTGCCAGCCTTCGGAAAAAACTTTCTGAGAGAGAGGGCTCCGCTGCTGAAGCGGAAAGGCTTGCATTGGAGGCTCGCAATACCGAGTTGGAGATGACCTCTCGTCTTTTACGTGAGAACCGGGAGGAGCAGGCGGTTTTCTTGCGCGAGAATCGAGAAGAGCAGGCAGGTCTTTTGCGTGAGAGTCGTGAGGAGCAGGCTAACTCCTTGGTGCGCTTTGAGGAAAGTGTCAACCGACAGCTTGCAGAGAATCGAGAAGTTGTAGAAAAGCGGCTCACCAGCTTGCAGGAGGGAAACGAGAAAAAGCTTGAGCAGATGCGCCTGACGGTGGACGAAAAGCTCACCGAGACAGTTGAGCGTCGTTTTGCCGAATCCTTTACGCTCATCAGCGAGCGCCTCGAGCAGGTGCATCGAGGTCTTGGCGAGATGCAGAAACTGGCCGGTGGTGTGGATGACCTGCGCAAAGTGCTCTCAGGTGTCAAGACGCGCGGGAATCTGGGCGAGTACCAGCTCGGTGCCATCTTAGAACAAGTGCTCTCCCCTGAGCAGTATGTAGTCAACGCTCAAGTGCGTATGCGCACTCAAGAACGCGTTGAGTTTGCCATTAAAATCCCCTCTAAAGATGCCGATGAAGCTGATCTGCTTCTTCCTATAGACTCAAAGTTCCCCATAGAAGACTATGAGCGTTTGCTTGCCGCCTACGAGGGCGATGACACCGAGCCGGTGAGCGTGATTTCTTCCCGACTGGCTCGCTCTATCAAGACTTTTGCCCGTAGTATTCGAGACAAGTACATCAACCCGCCTACCACAACTGATTTTGCCATCATGTTCGTGCCTACCGAGGGGCTCTATGCTGAGGTGCTCAGGACTCCTGGACTCTTTGAGGAGCTGCAGCGCGACCATCGGGTCACGGTTGTAGGGCCCACCAACCTCGTGGCTTTTCTCTCCAGTTTGCAAATGGGCTTCAGAACGCTTGCCATTGAGAAGCGCTCGTCTGAAGTCTGGAAGCTCCTGGGTGCAGTCAAGACCGAGTTTGGGCGCTACGAGGTGCTGCTGGACAATGTCCAGAAGAAGCTTGACCAAGCCAGCAAGGAAATGGAGAAGGTAAGCAACAAAACGCGTAATATCAGTAAAAAGCTCAGCAAGGTCCAAGAGCTCCCCGGAGAAGAAAATACGAATCTACTTGAGTCTGGTGAAGCTGAAGATGAGTCAGAATTTGAGATCGAAGGAGAAGTTTTCTCAGAATAGTCCTCATTGTTCCGCCTTGTGCGGATGATCGTTCTCTATCGTCTGTTTTACTCATGTTGTCCTGCGCGTCGCGAAGCGATGTTGCAGGACCCATTGTTTTGTAGGGACGATCGCCCTCGATCGTCCGTCCTTAACTCAAGCGACAACAAGCGGACGAGCGAGGCGCTCGTCCCTACACATGGTTCAACAAGCGGACGGTCGAGGGCGACCGTCCCTACACATGATTCAACAAGCGGACGGTCGAGGGCGACCGTCCCTACACATGGTTCAACAAGTGGACGGTCGAGGGCGGTCGTCCCACCACAAATAATTTATTAGTTTCGATATTTATCGCGGAATGTGGTCGTCTCTGAAGAGAAGACGGTTTCGGCAACACCGAGGGGGCCGTTACGGTTTTTGCCAACGATGATGTTGGCTGTGCCCAGCTCCGGCCGGTTCTTCTCCAGTGCTTCTTCGGGGGTCTTTGATCTGTCGATGAAGAGGACAACGTCGGCATCTTGCTCAATAGAGCCGGATTCACGTAGGTCAGAAAGCATGGGCCGCTTACTCTCGCGCTGCTCGATGCCGCGAGCCAGCTGCGAAAGCGCCAAGACGGGAACTCCCAGCTCCTTAGCTAGGACCTTAAGCCCTCGAGAAACCTCCCCCACCTCCAGATAGCGCTGCCTCTCCCTGAATCCACGTGTGGGCTGCAACAACTGAAGGTAATCAACCACAATGAGCCCCTGTCCACCCTCCACCCCGCGCATGAGACGACGGGCCTTTGCACGAAGCTCCATGACGGTCATCGCAGGTGAGTCATCAATCCAGAACCTGAGGTTTCCCAGCTCGTTGAATGCATTGGTAAGTGCTTGAAAATCGGCTGCCTCCAAAAAACCTTTGCGCATACTGGAAGAATTGATGTTGGCTTGTGAAGAGAGTATCCTCTGCACCACTTGCTGCGAAGGCATCTCCAGTGAGAAAAAGGCTATGGCTGCACCAGCCTTGGCGGCATTGATTGCCATGTTCAAGGCGAGAGCGGTTTTACCTATGCTCGTGCGCGCCGCTAATACTATGAGATCGCCATCACGAAACCCACCAAGAATCTTATCTAGATCCTTGAATCCCGAAGGTACCCCAAAGACTTTGCCCTTGTTGGCTGCCATGTCGTCAAGGATATCCATGGTTTCGACAATCAGATCCTTGAGAGGCCTGAAAGTACTTGAAATGCGCTTTTCTGTGGCATCAAAGAGCATCTTCTCAGCCTCTTCTACCACGGCATCAGCATCATCGGTGGAGCTTTCGCTCAAGGCCCTGATTTGGATGGATGCTTTGATTAGATCGCGCAGAAGGGAGTCGTTCTTGACGATATTAACGTGGCTGGACCAGTTGGCAAGCGCAAATGATTTGTCGGCCAGAGTAAGAATGTACTCTTTGCCGCCCACATCCTTGAGCTTGCCCATAGCGTCAAGCTTGTCGGCAAGGGTCAGCTGATCGACAGGGGTCCGTTGCTCGATCAGCTCCTGTATTGCTGTGAATATTATTCGGTGTGCAGGCTGAAAGAAGTCTTCGGACGCGAGGGACACTACCGCTTCTTCAACCACTTCATGGTCGAGGATCATCGCCGCCAGGGAAGCCTGCTCGGCATCAAGATTGTATGGTGTCTTGTCTCCCGGGATACTCTGTAGCTTATCCTGCGGCATGTATTTCT
>Ga0123356_10006833_pt1 | contig 11477 bp, 12 predicted proteins | sample TergutEmb28metaG_2_FD_92546 | JGI IMG/M metagenome (GOLD analysis project Ga0123356, IMG submission 92546) | Embiratermes neotenicus P3 segment gut microbial communities from Petit-Saut dam, French Guiana - Emb289 P3 | ecosystem: Host-associated > Arthropoda: Insects > Digestive system > Gut ... | reverse complement strand
CTGCACGACCACGGCGGCTCGCGTGGTGCGCTCCACGTCATCAGCGGCTCCCTGGTCGAGACCACCCCGCGGCGTGACGATCGGAGCACGGTGACCCTCGCGCGGAGAGAGGTGCAGACGGGTGAGACCCTGGCCTTCGGCGCCGGCCACGTCCACGATGTGCGGAACGAGGCAGCTGCGCATGCGCTCAGCCTTCACGTGTACAGCCCTCCCCTGACGTCGATGAGCTACTACGACCGATCCGGTGATCGTCTGATACCCCGGGACAAGAGATGGGACATCTCGCGCGATGGCGCGTCGTCCGGCGATCGATCGCTCCTGGGCCTCGCGCCGTGAGCGCGAGGTCTGTCGACCAGCTGCTCAACGATGCCCGCCGGCACATCGACCGGGTGGGCCCCGAGGACCTGGGGCCGTGGCGTGTGGCCGGGGCGCTCCTGATCGACATCCGTCCCGAGCGTCAGAGAGACGAGGAGGGTGAATTCGACCACGCGATCGTCGTCGAACGAAACGTCCTCGAGTGGCGCTTCGATCTGCGCGGCGACCACGCGCTCGCTGACATCGACGGCTACGGCCAGCCGGTCGTCGTCGCGTGCTCCGAAGGATACGCCTCGAGCTTTGCTGCAGCCTCGTTGCGCGCTCTCGGGTTCACCCGGGTGGCCGATCTCGACGGCGGGTTCCAGGCGTGGCGAAAATGGCGGGAGACCGCGCTGGCGCACGCCTAGGAGGGACGGCGGCAGGCCACGAGGGGCCGGGCGTTCCGGAGGCGTGCCCAATCGGGGTAGAAACGCAAGCATGGACAATCCGTTGCCGCCCCTCTCCGCCTCCGTCGAGCGACTGCGCGAGTTGGTGCGCGGCTTCGATATCGACCAGCTCGAGGCCCCGTCCTACGCCGCCGACTGGACCATCGCCGACGTGCTGTCGCATCTGGGCTCGGGCGCGGTGCTGATGGCCCGCGGGCTCGAGGCAGCGCTCGCCGGCGAGTCGCTGCCCCGCGACTTCGCCCAGCCGGTGTGGGACGTGTGGAACGCCAAGTCGCCACGGGCGAAGGCGGATGACGCGCTGGCCGAGGACGAGCGGCTGGACCGTGCGTTCGAGGCCGTGGACGACGCCGATCGCCGGCGCATCGAGTTCCCGTTCGGTCCGACGTCCGTGAGCTTCGAGACCGCGGCCGCCCTCCGCCTGAACGAGCATGCGCTGCACACCTGGGACATCGAGGTGATGTCGGACGGCGCGGCCGTGCTCCCGGGCGACGCCGCGGCGGTGATCATCGACAACCTGGGCCTGATCAGTCGGTTGGCGGCCAAGCCGACGGGGGACGAGCGGGAGGTCCGGGTCCGCACCCGCGACCCCGTGCGGCATTTCACGGTGCGGCTCACGCCCGAGTCCGCGCAGCTGCTCGAGGGCGACGGCGGCGTGGAGCCCGATCTGGAGCTCCCGGCGGAGTCCTTCTGCCGGCTGGTCTACGGCCGGCTCGATCCCGATCACAGCCCCGTCGTGGGCGCCAACGGCGAAGTACTCGACCTTCTCCGCCGGGTCTTCCCCGGCTTCTAGGAGGCGGCGGCGCCCTCAGGAGTTGCCGGTGCCGGCGGCCGTTGTCCAGGATGAGGGCGTGCCCATCACCCGTCTGCGCAGCGAGGCCGGCCCCGACGACGTGGCGGCGGGGGTGGCGCGCGACGGTGCGGTGATCGTCGAGGAGGTGGTCGCACCGTCGCTGCTGGACCGGATCGAGGCGGAGTTGCGCCCCTTCCTCGATGCCACACCGACGGGGCCGGACGACTTCAGTGGCACCCTCACCCGCCGCACCGGCTCTCTCATCGCCCGCTCCCCGGCGTCGCGGGACCTCGTCATGCACCCCCTCGCGTTGGGCGCGGCGCGGACGTTCCTGGGACACGCCACGAACATCCAGCTGCATCTCACTCAGGCCATCGCCATCGGGCCTGGGCAGGCCGCCCAGCCCATCCACCGGGACCAATGGGCCTTCGACTTCTTCCCCTTCCCGCTCGGGTACGACGTCCAGTGCAACACGATCTGGGCGCTGACCGACTTCACCGAGGAGAACGGCGCAACCAGGGTCGTGCTCGGCAGCAACGCGCTGGCGGACGGCCAGTCGTTCGGCCCGGAGGACACCGAGCCGGCCGAGATGCCGCGCGGGTCGGTGCTGGTGTACTCGGGCAGCGTGTACCACGGCGGCGGCGCCAACCGCTCCGCCGCCACCCGCATCGGGCTGAACATCACCTACGCCGTCGCCTGGCTGCGCCAGGAGGAGAACCAGTACCTCTCGGTGCCTCTGGATGTGGCGGCGACCCTCCCGGTCGACCTGCTCCGCCTCATGGGCTACGACCGCGGCGCCTACGCGCTGGGCTACATCGACGACCTGCGCGACCCGATCGAGGCGGTGCGCCCGGGCGTCGGCACAACAGGCTTCGCGGCGCGCTGACGGCCGCGCCGGCCGCCTCGACGGCGCGCCGCGCGAACATCGGCAGATCGCGGCGGCGGGTGGCGCAGCTCGGGACGCGCGCACCATTACCGTGGGTGTCGTGCCGGTCGACATCACGGTGGCCACGGTGGACGACTACGACGAGCTGTTCGTCGCGTTCAGCCGCATCGTCGGCGCCGGCGAAGGCTTCCCGCAGTCGGCGCCCGTCACCCGCCAGGAGTTCGATGACTACTGGGTCGACCATTCCTCCGCCGTCCAGGTGGCGAGGTTCGGCAGCTACCTCATCGGGGCGTACTACATCAAGCCGAACTTCGTCGGCCGTGCCGCGCACATCGCCAACGCCGGCTACTTCGTGCTCGCCCCGTACCGGGGGACCGGGGTGGGGCGCACGCTGGTGGAACACTCGATGCTGGAGGCCCGCCGGCTGGGCTACGACGCCCTGCAATTCAACCTGGTCTTCGAGTCCAACCCCGTCCGCGCCCTCTACGAACGCATGGGGTTCACCGAGGTCGGACGGATCCCCAAGGCCGTCGACGGCGAGGACGCGCTGATCTATTGGCGCAGCCTGGAGGACATCCCGCTGTGAGCCGCCGTTCTCGAACGGCGCCGTGAGCGACCCGGTCTCCGTCGAGCAGCACGGCGAGCATGTCGGCGTGGTGTGGCTGCGCCGGCCGCCCAACAACTTCTTCGACACGGCACTGCTGCGCCAGGTGGGCGACGCCTACGACGAGCTGGACCGCACCGGTTGGTGCCGGGCGATCGTGCTCGCCGCGGAGGGCAAGCACTTCTGTGCCGGCCTCGACTTCGCCTCGAACGCCGGGCAGGACATCGCCGAGCTCTACCGCCAGGCCCTGCGGCTGTTCGCGGCGCCGCTCCCCGTGGTGGCGGCCGTGCAAGGGGCGGCGATCGGTGGCGGCCTGGGCCTGGCGCTCTCAGCCGACTTCCGGGTGGCGACGGCGGCCAGCCGGTTCAGCGCGAACTTCTCCCGTCTCGGCTTCCATCACGGCTTCGCCCTGACCGTCACGCTGCCCGCCGTCGTGGGGCAACAGGCCGCCGCCGACCTCCTGTTGACGGGTCGCCGGATCGGTGGCGACGAGGCGTTCGCCCTCGGGCTGTGCGACCGCCTGGTCGGCGACGCCGAGGGCGACCTCATGACCGACGCCCTCGCCTACGCGCGCGAGCTGTCCGGGTCGGGCCCCCTGGCCGTGCGCGCCATCCGCGCCACGTTGCGGCTCGGCCTGGTCGAGTCGGCGCGTGCCGCCATGGACCAGGAGTGCGCCGAGCAGCTGCGCCTGCAGGGGACCGCCGACTTCGCCGAGGGCGTGCGGGCCACCGCCGAGCGGCGCGCCCCGCGTTTCACCGGGACATGATGGGGGCATGAGCACGAGCGCCGCCGCCGGGCGAGCGAGCCCGCCGCGGCACGCGCTCAACGTCGGCTTCGTTTGGCACGACCACACCGGGCCGTTCCGCGTGGTCTCGTCCGAGCAGGCCGAGCAGTACGACGAGCTCGGCTACTTCGTGCTCGAGGGTGCGCTGGCCCGCGAGGAGGTCGACGAGCTCCTCGCCGAGATCGACCCGTTCGAGCACCGGCAGGAAGAGGCGCTGCGCCAGATGGAAGGCGGCCGCTTCTTCATCGCACGAGCGGACGAGATCACCTTCACCACCCACCTCGTGGTCCGCTCGCCGCGGCTGCGCCGCTTCACGTCCTCGGCGCTCCTCGCCGGCGTGTGCGCGGACCTCGTCGGACCCGACGTGCGGCTCTACTGGGACCAGGCGGTGTACAAGAAGCCGGGCACCGAGTCGCCCTTTCCCTGGCACCAGGACAACGGCTACGCGTTCGTCGAGCCACAGCAGTACCTGACGTGCTGGGTGGCCCTGACCGACGCCACCGAGGAGAACGGGTGCCCCTGGGTGGTGCCGGGGCTGCACCGGTCCGGCACGCTGGCACACGAGTACTCCGACATCGGCTTCGTGTGCCTGCGCGAGCCCGCCGAGGCGGTCCCCGTGCCCGCGGCCGCCGGGAGCATCGTGGTCTTCTCCTCGCTCACCCCGCACTCCACGGGCCCCAACCGCACCGGTGACGTGCGCAAGGCCTACATCGTCCAGTTCGCGCCGGACGGCGCCGAGGTGATCCGCCCTGAGCCCGGCGGCGCGCCCGGGCCCCGGGTGCCGGCCGACGAGGAGTCCCGGCAATACGTGGTGGTCCGGGGCGGGGAGCCGGTCGCGCCGTAGGCCGCCCGCTGCGGGGTGGGACCGCTCGGCACCCCGGCAGTAGTCTGAAACCGGCGGGAGGACGAGAAGACAAAGCACGCCGTAGCCGCCGAACCCGCACCACAAGGGGGCATCCGATGACACACACCGCGCCGGTCACCGACTGGGCGACCGACTTTGACGTCATGGACCCGGGGTACCTGGCCGACCCGTTCACCATCTGGGACCAGCTGCGCCAGAGCTGTCCCATCCCGCACACCGACCGCCGCAAGAGCAGCTGGATGCCCTTGCGCTACGACGACGTGACGGCGATCGCGCACGACATCGAACACTTCAGCTCCCTCAAGGTGGCGGTGATCCCGGGCGACGAGGACGAGGACCCCAACGCCGACTTCGACGGTCCCAACCTGGAGTACGGGCTGCCGCCCATCTCGGCCGACCCGCCGCTGCACACCTGGACCCGCCGGCTCCTGCTGCCGTGGTTCTCGCACAAGCGGGTCGACAGCTATGTGCCGCTCACCCGCGAGCTCTGCCGATCGCTGCTCGACGGCTTCGCCGACAACGGCCACGCCGACGCCGCGGCTGACTACGCCCAGCAGATTCCGGTGCGGGTGATCGCCCGCATCCTCGGCGTCTCGACCGACCTGGCCGACACCTTCACCGGCTGGGTGCGCGACGTGCTCGAGTTCGCCGACGACCCGGAGCGCCGCCAGGCCGGGGCGGAGGGACTGCTCTACTACTTCGTCGACCAGCTGGCCCAGCGCAAGGAGCACCCGGGCGACGACCTGCTGAGCGAACTGCTCCACACCGAGGTCGACGGCAAGCCGGTCGACGACGGCATCGTCCTGGGCATGGCGGCGCTCGTGCTCATCGCCGGGGTCGACACCACGTGGAGCGCCATCGGTTCTTCGCTGTGGCACCTGGCCTCGCACGAGGACGACCGCAAGCGCCTGGTGGCCGAGCCCGAGCTGATGCCGACGGCGGTCGAGGAGCTGCTGCGGGCGTATGCACCAGTGACGATGGCCCGCGAGGTGACCCACGACGTCGAGTACGCCGGATGCCCCATGAAGGCGGGCGACAAGGTCCTCATGAATTTCCCGGCGGCCAACCGAGACCCCGAGGCCTTCGAGGACCCCGACGTCGTCCAGCTCGACCGCGCCCACAACCGCCATGTCGCCTTCGGCTCGGGCATCCACCGCTGCGCGGGGTCGAACCTGGCCCGCATGGAGCTGCAGGTCGCGCTCGAGGAGTGGCTCGCCCGCATCCCCGAGTTCACGCTCGCCGAGGGCGAGGACATCACGTGGGCGGGCGGACAGGTGCGTGGCCCGCGGATCCTGCCCGTGGTGTTCCCATGAAGATCCGGGTCGATCCCGACAAGTGCCAGGGGCACGCCCGCTGCTACAGCCTCGCGCCCGAGCTGTTCGAGGTCGACGACTACGGCCAGTCCACCGTCATCGTCGACGAGGTCCCGGCCGAGCTCGAGGACAAGGCACGCCTGGCCATCGCCAACTGCCCCGAGTACGCCATCGAGATCGTTTCCGAGTAACCCGCCCGGACCGGCGGCGCCGCGTCCGACCGACCTGATGACCGTCCCCTCCCTCCTGCCCGACGCGCCTGCGTGGTTCCGGCGCGCCGTGGGCGTGCCGTACGGGCACGGCGCGGTCGAGGTCGACGGCTGCGACGTGCACTACCTGCACTGGGGCGAACCGGGCCGCCGCGGGCTCGTCTTCGTCCACGGCGGCGGCGCCCACGCCCACTGGTGGACGCCCGTGGCGGCGACGTTCGCCGGCAAGTTCCGCGTGGTGGCGATCGATCTCTCGGGGCACGGCGACAGCGGGCACCGCGAGGCCTACGACCCCGAGCAGTGGGCCGACGAGGTGGTGGCGGTGGCGGCAGACGCCGGCATCGGCGGTCTGCCCGTGGTGATCGGCCACTCCATGGGCGGCTTCATCACGATCGTCACTGCGGCGCGCCACCCCGCGGACGTCGCCGGCGTGATCGTCTGCGACTCACCGGTGACCGAGGCCGACCCCGAGATCAGCGCGCACGATTCGTTCGGCCGTCCCCGCACCTACCCGGACGTCGAGGCCGCGATCACCCGCTTCCGCACCGTGCCGCCCCAGGAGCACTACCTCGACTACGTCGTCGACTTCGTCGCCCGCCAATCGCTCGAGGAGGAGGACGGCGGGTGGCGGTGGAAGTTCGACCGCCGGATCTTCGAGCAGTTCGGCCGCGGCGTGCGTGGCTTGGCGGTGCCCTACCTCACCCAGGTGGACTGCCGGTTGGCGTTGTTACGGTCCGAGAACGGCCTCGTCACGCCCGAGATCGGCGCCTTCATGTTCGAGAAGCTCGGCCGGGTCACGCCGGTGATCGAGATACCCGAGGCCGGCCACCACGCCATGCTCGACCAGCCGTTGATCTTGTTGACCGCGCTTCGAACCTTGCTGGCCGACTGGGACCACTCGGAGCCGCACCGGCGCTGAGGGCACCGGTGCGGCTCGAGGGCCTCCCTTGGCAGGGTCGGGAGAAGTACGAGGCGCGGAGGACCACGATGCGCATGCGGCTACACCCCGACGCCGGCCAGCGCGACGGGCTCGTTCTCCTCGACGACGACCTGCTCCTCGGGAACGCCGACCGGCTGCTCCTGGTCGCGCATCCGGCGGACGAGGAGGAAGGCGGAAACCGCGGCCACTGCCAGCACGACGCCGCTGAAGGTGAACGCCGTCGTGTAGCCGTGGATGGCACCGGCTTCGAGCGCCGCCGGCGAGTGCCCGTGCGCCACGATGTAGGACGTCGTCGCGGTCGTGGCGATCGTGTTGATCAGCGCGGCGCCCAGTGAGCCACCCGTCTGCTGGGTCGAGTTGACCAGGGCGCTGGCCACGCCGGCGTCCTTGGGTTGCACGCCGATGAGGGCGGTGCTGCTCAGCGAGACGAACGCCATGCCCATGCCGACGCTCACGATGAGCTCGGCCGGCAGCACGACCGACAGGTAGGTCGAGCCCGGGTCGAGCGAGCTGAACCAGAACAGTCCGCCGGCGGCCAGGGCGAGCCCGGGGACCATCACCATCCGAGATCCGACGCGGGGCAGGAAGCGGCTGGCCAACGTCGCCCCGGTGATGATGCCGAGGGAGAACGGCAGGAAAGCGAACCCGCTCTTCAGCGCCGAGTAGTGCAAGGTGCCCTGGAAGTAGTAGGTCAGCGAGATGAACGTGCCGAACATCGCGGTCCCGATCAGCAGCGATGCCAGGAAGGACCCTCCCCGGTCGCGGTGCAGCAAGACCCGCATGGGAAGGAGCGGGTGCTCGGCTCGCAGCTCGATCAGCACGAACGACGCCAACAGGACGCCCGCGGCGGCGAACAGTGCGACCGCCGTCGAGGAGCTCCACCCGTCGGTGCCGGCCTTGGTGAAGCCGTAGACGAGGGCGATGAGACCGCCCGTGACGGTGGCCGCGCCCGGCAGGTCGTAGCCGTGGTTCGACGGGCTGCGGCTCTCGCTCACCACCCGCGTGGCGGCGATCGCAGCGAAGATCGCGAACGGCACGTTGATCAGCAGTGTCCAGCGCCACGACGCGTACTGCGTCAGCAGGCCGCCGAGGATCAGGCCGATGGCGGCGCCGCCGCCCGAGATGCCGCCATAGACGGCGAAGGCGCGGGCGCGCTCCTTGGACTCGGTGAAGGCGACCGTCAGCAGCGACAGCGCGGAGGGCGCCATGAGCGCGGCGAACGCGCCCTGCAAGGCGCGAGCGCTGAAGAGCATCGCGGCGTTCTGCGCCAGGCCGCCGAGGGCCGAGGCCACTCCGAACCCGAGCAGGCCCACGATGAACATGCGCTTGCGGCCGAAGTAGTCGGCGATGCGACCGCCGAGCAGCAGCAGGCCGGCGAAGGCGAGCGTGTAGGCGGTCAGCATCCACTGGCGGTTGGCCGTCGAGATGTGCAGCGCCTTCTGCGCCGACGGCAGGGCGATGATGACGACGGAGGCGTCGAGCACCACCATCAGCTGGGCGAGGGCGATGATGCCCAGGGCGCGGAAGCGCTTGGGGTCGCCGGAAGCAGCGGTGCCGTCGTCCACGGCGGCTTCCGGCTCCCGGTCGGGGCGGTCGAGGGTCGAGGTCATTTGGGTCTCCGTCTCCTGGTTGTGTGTGGTCCTCTGGTTCCAGACCCGATCCGGCCTCGCCGTGTGACCTCTCACCTGGATTTTCTGGAAAGAGGCTGGATTTCGGCGTCCGATTCGGCCTACAATCGGAATCGGAGTTCTGGTTCCGGTTACACTATACGGAACCTAGGTTCCGTTTGTCAACCCTAGGAGGGAGTGAGATCCGTGGGCTCGGATTCGAAAGTACCGGGGGGCTGTGACGAGCCGATCGCGGAGCGTCCTCTGCGGGCGGACGCCCTGCGCAATCGCGGCCGCATCCTCGAGGCGGCCGAGGTGGTCTTCGCCGCCGAGGGCATCGAGGCCCCCGTCGACGTGATCGCGGAGAAGGCCGGCGTCGGCGTCGGCACGCTCTACCGGCATTTCCCCACGAAGGAGAAGCTCTGCGAGGCGATCCTGCTCGACCGGCTGCGCGAACTCACCGAGGAAGCCCGCGCCCAGGCCGACGCGGCGGACCCCGCAGCGGCGTTCTTCGGGTTCCTCCAGCATTTCGTTCTGCTCGGCGCTGAAAAGCGCGACCTGATCGCGGCCGTCATGGGTGCCGGACTCGACTTCGAGGAGGCGGCCGCCCCGGTCAAGGACGACCTGCGCGAGGCGGTCGGCGTCCTGTTGGAGAGGGCGCAGAAAGTCGGGGCCGTCCGCGTGGACGTCTCGCCCGGCGCGGTCGTCAGCCTGGTCGGCGCGACGTGCCACGCCACCGCCGGTCACACCGACGACGCGCCCGCCCTCGATCTCCTCGGGATCGTCTGCGACGGGTTGCGACCCCCGTCGGCCTAACGGGCGCTGTTCGACCGAGCCAGGGCTTCGCCGTACGGGTCGATCGGGCTGCGCAGGCCGAGGCCGCCGTCGCATTCCACCACCTGCCCGGTGACCCAGTCCATGCCGTGGACGGCCAGGATGACCTGCGCGATGTCCTCCGGTTCCCCCAACCGTCCCAACGTCGTGCGTCCGGCCACCGCGGCGAGCCAGGGCGAGCCCTCGACGCTCACCTCGGAGCCGGTGCCGAGCATCGGGGTCCGGGTGACGCCGGGCGCGACCGCGTTCACGCGCACGCCGTCCGGTCCCCATTCGTCGGCCGCCACGCGCACCAACATCGACAACGCGGCCTTCGACGCGCAGTAGACGCCCATCGTGCGATCGGCCAGACGCGCGCTCACGCTGGAGACGGCGAGCAGTGAGCCGCGGTGTCGTTCCGTCCGGAGGACGCGGGCCCAGCCCCGGAGGCACAACCACGGCCCGCGCGTGTTCACGGCCAGCACGCGGTCGAACTCCTCCGGCGTGACGTCCACGAGCATGCCGCCGTGCCCGACTCCCGCCGTGACCGTCACCCAGTCCGGGATTCCCCAGCGCCCCCGGGTCTCGTCCACGGCCCGGTCGATCGCATCCGGATCGATGACGTCGCAGCGGACGTCCGGATCGCCGGCGATGTCCCACGTCACGACCGGGGTGCCCCGGGACCGGTACGCCTCGGCCACGGCGGCACCGATGCCCGAGCTGCCTCCGATCACTACGGCCAGTCCTTCAGCCTCGTGGTCCACGTTGCTCCCTTCGACAGCCGGCACGGACTCCGTCCGGGGCCGGTTCGGGCCAGACCGTACCCGGCCGACGGTGACAAACTCTGGGCCTCGTTCCCCCAAGCCCGGAGGCCCGGTGGCAAAGGTGCACCACTCTGCGATCGTGACGCGTGACGCCGAAGCGAGCCTCGTGCCCGTGGCCGGAGGCCAGCCGTGAGCCAGCCAGGCGCGACCACCGACCGGCACTGGAGGGTCGGCATCATCGGCGCGGGCCCGGGTGGGCTGGGACTCGCCATCAGGCTCAAGCAGTCCGGCAGCCACGACTTCGTCGTCTTCGAGGCGTCGGAGGGCGTCGGCGGCACGTGGCGATGGAACACCTACCCGGGAGCCGCCTGCGACGTGCCGTCGCACCTTTATTCGTATTCGTTCGCTCTCAAGCCCGATTGGACCAAGACCTACGCCAATCAGCCCGAGATCCTCGAATACTTCGAGGAGTGCGCCGACCGTTTCGGCATCCGGCCGCACCTGCGTCCCCACACCCGGATCACCTCGGCCACGTGGGACGAGGCGGTGCGTCGATGGCGCCTCGTGGACGCCAACGGCGAGCACTTCTCGTGCGACGTGCTCGTGAGCGCCATCGGCACCTTCACGACGCCTTCGTATCCCGACATCGAGGGGCTCGCGGGCTTCGCGGGGCCGAGCTTCCACTCGGCGCGCTGGGAGCACCAGCACGACCCGGCCGGCAAGCGGGTCGCGGTCATCGGGACCGGCGCCAGCGCGGCGCAGATCATCCCTGAGGTCGCCAAGGTCGCCGAGCAGGTCGATGTCTATCAGCGGACGCCGCAGTGGATCCTGCCGCGATCGGACAAGCCGTTCAGCGAAGAAGACAAGCAACGCTTCGCCCGCAGCAAGCACGCGGCCAAGAAGCACCGCGACGAGATCTACTGGGCCTTCGAGAACACGATCGCGTTCCGCTACGAGGATGGCGCCGCGGACGGTCTGAAGGCGCTGGCGCTGAGCCACATCGACTACCGGATCAAGGACGAGGACCTGAAGGCGAAGCTCACTCCGCAGTACCCCTTCGGCTGCAAGCGGACCCTGATCTGCAGCGACTTCTACAAGGCTTTGCTGCGCGACGACGTGGAGCTGGTCACGGAGGGCATCG
>Ga0123356_10006832_pt1 | contig 11477 bp, 7 predicted proteins | sample TergutEmb28metaG_2_FD_92546 | JGI IMG/M metagenome (GOLD analysis project Ga0123356, IMG submission 92546) | Embiratermes neotenicus P3 segment gut microbial communities from Petit-Saut dam, French Guiana - Emb289 P3 | ecosystem: Host-associated > Arthropoda: Insects > Digestive system > Gut ... | reverse complement strand
TGGGACGATGCCGAACTTTGGCTCGAAGGGGCAGTACAAAGCGATTGGTCGGTTGCCCAAATGCGGGTGCAACGTTGGGAAGCCATCGGCGCGCCAGACGGACACAAACCGCGGGAAGAAGACGTTTTCATTGCGGAAATCGACGAAGATGTGTATCCCCGACACGTACCACAAGATCGGATTGAAGGACGTAGTGTAGAGATCGGAGCGGTTGATGCCATCGAAGGTTTCGGTGCAGCCCCGGTCTCGACAGCAGAGCCTCCGAAGAAAAAGGAGCAATCGAAAAAAGACAGGGCAAAGCATACCGAGTTGGAGAGCGGTGTACCTGCGACGGGAGAAATTTTGATGTCGCTCAAAGGAATTGCCCAATTTCCCACAGACCTTGCGGAGTCGTTAGAACTTTTGAAGGTGGCGATCTTGAATCACAAATTAGCCGGTTGGAAGTCCATCCCGGCAGAACGGGTATGCCGGTCGCTGGAAGACCTGAAAAAACTTGCCGTCGCGGAAGATTAGAGCGATTTTCACCCATCGACAATTTCTGAATCTTTTGAAGCCGGAGTGCCGACTGGATAATGTCGGACGACTTTGCCGCTGAACATAAAAATTGCGTCCTCGGCAACCAACTTACCAGAATTGCAACCGAATACCTCGATCACTACAACCGGATTGACTAATTTGTCGCTTGGTTGAACCGCGATACATCGCAGAAATTCTGCATACACTCACGGTTCTACAAGAATTGTCTCGGCAATTTCATGATCGACCGCAATTCGCGTCTCGCCGATGGCGATCAAAAGAGGCATTTTCGGAGTGGTCGTACCACTTCGGAGCAGTTGAAAACGTGTTCCAATGAAGAGCCCCATCCCCATGAGGCGACCTTGCAGGTCAGCGTCAGCCGCAACATCGACGACCGTGCCGTATAATCCATTGGGGAATCGGCTCAAAGAACCGACACTCTTCGACCGAAAACCTTTTTCGATATCCGGGAACATAATTTTGAACAAGTGAATGGGGTACATTGTATTCCCCCGCGTTGCTGTCGTCAAGTCCTGCACATGCAATTTGACAGAAGTTATTGCCCTTCAAACAACCTCATCAGCCGTTCTTTCCGCTCTGCTCCACCCAATTGGGGATACAAAATGCGGAGCATCTCAAAAGGCTGTTTCGCTTCATCTTGCCGATTTAACTTGAAAAGAACCTCAAAGGTTCCTTCCCATGCTTCCCACCATGTTTCACTGTTTCTTGCAGTACCTCGTTCCAGTTCCCGCCAATAAGTCAACGCATCATTTAAATTTTTAGCGTCAGTCTGCCGGGTAAGAATTTCCGCAAAGAGTTGCAACGTTGCCGGTTCACGTCTTTGCCCCAACAATGTCGTCAAAATTTCAATCGCATCCTGCGTTTTGCCTTCGGCATCAAGTTGTCGAACACGGAGTCGTTGAATCTCCGCTGGTAATGCTCCCAACTGTTCCAAATCAAGCAATGGCAACAGTGCCGCCGCCTCGTCGATGCGTCCCTTCCGCTCCAATAGAATGATTGACAAACGCCGAAGGGTCGGCAACGCAGGCGACTCCGTCCATGTGTTCATGTGTTCTTTCATCAATGCCAAGTAGTCGCCCGTCAACTCCGGCTGTGTGGAAACAAGTTGCTCTTGAAGACGCAGTGCTGATAAATGCAAACCCCATGCGTCGGGATGATTCGGATTCTGTAACGACAGTTGCCGTAACAATGCGATCAGCCGGTTCTGGTATTCGGTCTTCGACACATCAGGGGGCAAATGTTCCAGTGCTTGTGCCCAAGACCTGATCGCAAGCCGATTGAAGCGATACATATCTTCGGCATTGCGGTTTGCATCGGCTCTTGCCGCCGCTTGTTCGTAGTATTGTGCCGACTCGACGAATTGTTTTTCCTGAAACCGTGTTTCGCCGAGCGTTGCCAGCATTTCCGCAGAGACTAAATCCGTACTTCCGGCAGGCATCATGCTTGCCGTCATACCGGCACGTCGCCCCCAGTAGGTGCCTAATTCTCGACTCGTCGTTTGCTGCAACCTCGTTGCGGCGGCATGCTCTGGTCGAATGTTTCTGGCAGGATCATTTAGGAGAAAAAGTTCCAGTCGGGCAAGATCAAAGTCGGGATGAAGTCTTGAATCGGCACGATCTGCCGCATATTGCCGTCGCATTTCGGCAATCGTGGTGCTGTTTCCCGTCGCAATGTGATAGCGAAGCCACTCTGCCTCGGTTCGCAACCGACACTCTATCGTAGTGAGAGCCGCACTCCGTAGTTGTGTTAGTATTTCAGCACATCGTTCGAGTTCACCGGCAAGCCGATGGCATGTTGCTCTTACAACTTTGCACTGAACGATAATGGGGTCAGTGCTGTTTATCGAAGCCAACTCGGAGAGCGTTTCGGCGGCTTGCCGAAGTTCAAAGTTGCGAGACTCTTCCGTTGTAAACGTCAGAGCCAACGACTTTTGAGCAATGCCGAGTTGCATGGTGGTTGAATACTCCAATGCTAGCAATCTTTGCCGCCAAAATGAATCTACATTGATTCCAATGCGTTGCCGAAGACTTTGGAGTTCTCGCTGACATAATTTGAGTCGCTCGATGGCATCATGCAACGTGGATCGTGCCCTTTGGTATGCCGCTGGTTGATTCGTTGCGGAAACGACATCACCTTCGAGACGTTGGTAATCGCCAAGCGACTGATACGTCATTGCAAGTTGCAACCGGAGTGTAATTCTGGCAAGAGCAAGATCGGGAGCGGCAGTATCTGTGGAACCTGTGAGCCACGTTGATTCAAGAGATTCGAGCCCTCGAACGATTCTGTCCCGCTGTGCCGGTTCGACTGTAAGCAGTTGCAAGGAACGTGCTCGAACGAGTTCGGTTGCCAATCGTATTTTGTCGATCTCGGCGGTGTCGGGTTTCGCAAAGACTTCCTGGCAGAGCACTTCGACGGCACCGAACTGTCCGTGTTCCGCCAATGACCGAACTTGCCGGAGTTCATCTTCGATGGCAAAGAGTGGGGCGCAGAATAGTGCAAGTAGGAGCGTTGCAATCCGTTTCATGGTATCCCTTCACCCTTTTTCTATGTTTTTTGTTCCCATCTTCGGATTACCTTTGCGAGCAATTTTGGGTCTATTGGTTTCGAGATGTAATCGTCCATGCCGACATCCAGACATTTTTCCCGATCTCCGCTCATAGCGTGTGCAGTCATTGCGACAATCGGAATGTTCGGATTCCGAACGTCTGCCACTCCTGAACGAATCACCGCCGTACATTGGTAGCCGTCCATTTCCGGCATTTGGCAGTCCATCAATATCAAGTCGTAATCATTGTCCCTCAACTTGTCCAGTGCAATTAAACCGTTCTCCGCTGTGTCCACTTCGTGTCCCATTGTGTGAATGTGCCCTACTGCCACCATGACATTTATTTTCACGTCTTCCACCAGAAGTATTCGTAGTTTGGTCGTCGATTGAATAATGCTGGAAATCTGATGAGCACTACTGCTGCCTACTTCCGGTCCTTCCAAGCCGAGGGCTTGCATGGCTTCCTGGAGCAATCGGACGCGTTTGACTGGCTTTGTCAAAAAGCCCACCCGTCCTGGTAATTCCAATGTGCTTGGATCGACGGACGATCCCAAAGCGACAACCGCAATGATTCCATCCGGCGACAAACCCTGCAATTGCCGACTGATTGTGGACGGCGAGAAGCCAGGATACTCACAGTCCAACAGCACCACATCGTAAGGTGTTCCCTTCGTTTGTTGCTCCGTAATTTTTTCAATCATCTCTGACGGAGTTGCTGCTTCATCTATATGGGCGTTGGTATCCGTTAAGCAAAGCCGCCATGCCTGTCGTGTCGCCGGATGTAAATCGAACAGCAGAAAACGGTATCTTGCCAAGTTCGGTGGAATAAAATCGTCCCTATGGGGTACACTTCGTCCCACTGTTACGGTGAACTCAAAAGTCGAACCGCTTCCATCTTTCTCGCTGATGAAATGGATGTCGCCGTTCATGATTTCCACCAGTTTTTTACTGATCGAGAGTCCAAGCCCTGTACCGCCGAACTTTCGGGTAGTTGAGCCATCCACTTGACTGAATGGCTGAAACAGCAATTTCTGTGCCTCTTTTTTGATTCCGATTCCCGTGTCCATAACCCGGCATCGGATTTTGCAGTGTGTGTTGTCTGCATATTCCAGAGACACGTGGGCAATAATTTCACCTTCGTTGGTGAATTTCACGGCATTGCTTATCAAATTTAGAAAAATCTGGCGGAGCCGTCCCCCATCACCGAACAACGTCTCAGGAATGGTATTGTCATAGACGAGAGCCAATCGCAACCCTTTGGAATGCGCTATAAAGGCGACCGAGTCACAAGCATTTTCAAAGACCTCCCGCGGACGAAATGGTCTATTTTCCAGTGCTATTTTTTGTGCCTCTATCTTGGAGAAGTCAAGAATATCATTGATAATGGCAATCAACGAATCGGCACTCTGTCGAATTGATTTGACATATTGTGTTTGGAGATCAGACAACGGTGTTTTTGCCAACAGACCGGTAAGACCGATGATCCCGTTCATCGGTGTTCGGATTTCGTGACTCATGTTGGCAAGAAATTCCCCTTTTGCTCTGCTTGCCTCTTCGGCGGCTTCCAACCGGCGTTTTTCGGTAATATCCGTTACAAAGCCTTCGGAAACACTAAAATTTGGATTATCTGGATCAATCGCAACGACCCGACTTCGTTCCCACATCCAACGGACGCTGCCATCTTTATGGACCCAGCGAAACGTTGTTTCCAGCGGCTGTCCGAGATAGAGCGTCTCTTTGTTTGCCTGCATCAATGGTGCTCTATCATCGGGATGCACAAGGTCAAAAAAAGTAATGTTTTTGTTGTTTATCAAATCTTCCGGTTCATAACCGGTCAGTTCCTTGATTCCGACACTGACATAGGTCATCGTGTAATCAGGTGCGTTGTTTGTGCAACGGAATGCCATGCCGGGCAAATTGGCGACAAGCGTTTCCATTTGCCGTTGACTTTCCCTGCGCCGGGATGTTTCTATGACGATTGCCATAAAGTCGGCAACCGAGGCACCGAAAAGTTGCTCGTCAGGAGTCCAGTGCCGAGGCATTCCCGCATGTTCAATACAGATGACACCAAAGAGAGTACCGCTAACACGAATGGGACAATCGAGCAATGAACGGATACCACCGAGGCTATAATCAGCCGCTATACCGGGAAGAATGGTATCGTTTTCGGTGTCAAGAATGGCAATGTTACGTTGGCTGTGAAGGAGTCGAACGTAATCGTGATATTCGGACACGTCAAAATCTTCCTCAATGGAAAAAGAATCGGTGGCTGCGGTGTACATCACGATATTTTGCAGCGCACCGATGGTTTCGTTGAATTCCCAAATTCCGCAACGAACAGTACCGAGAACGCGGGAGGTCGTTTTGGAAACGGCTTTGGCAAATTCGTGAACATCGCCAGTTTCGAGGGCGGGATTTTTATTGAGATCAACGAGTGCCTGATTATGGAGTTTCAGAATTTTCTCCTGTTTCTCCATCGCTTCGATTTTTGCTTCTTTTTGGATTTGCCCTTTGAACGTAAGTGCGACGGCTCGTTTGGTTTCCCAGAGAACGGCAACGGCAGAGACTTCACCGTACCATTGCCACGTGTCGATTTCGGTATGGGTACGAGAGATTTCGCGAGGCAAGGTGGAACTTTTTCGTGTCCGCTCGACAACGGAAATGATCCGCTCATGTTTGGCAATGAATTCTTCGAGTTCGGAACATCGTCCGTTTGGATCGGGAGTCCAGAGAACGGATCGAAAGGCGTGGTTGTACCACAACAGACACAACGAGTCCGCACAGACGACAGCAAAAGGTTCGCTGGACTCTTGCAACAACAGGGTAGTAAGGGAAATGTCGAAACTGACAGGATCGGACATATATCGGATCGGTCGCTCACCGCGGACAACGGAAACCAGCATGCATTGTACTGCCAATTTGGACAGAAATCAATAGAGCCGATTGTGCTCTTTCCAGCGGGGTATTATCGTTATACCATTCCGTGTCTTGCCGCAAAATGGCATATCTTCTCGACGCTTTTCTACCAATCCTTTTCAACGGGTTCGGCTTGCATCTGCAACGCCCGGAGTTGATCGCGAAGTTCTCTCGCCGCCTGTTCTTTTCGCCGGACTTGCATCAGTAATCGCTCCGCCCGCTCCTCCGGCGATTCTTCCCTTTGCACTTCCCCGCCTTCTTGTCGGTCTTGTGGGATTGACTGTGGTTGATTCATTTCCGTTTCCTGTTCTCCATTGTCTCCCGATTCACTATTCTCCGATTCGCCATTTTGTTGCGATTGCTGATCCTGTCCTTGTTGTTTCTGATCGTTTTGGTCTTGCTGTGATCGTTGATCTTGATCGCCATCATTCTGCTCTTGGTTCTGATCTTGCTCCTGATTCTGTTGATTCTGCGGACTTTCTTCCAGCCGCAGGAGTGTTCGAAGATAATCAAGAACCTGCTCTTGCTTCGGCAGTGCTTCCTCTGTCTGATGGTTGGTCAAAAGTTCTGCGGCTTCGTTTGCAATCTTCTGGATTTCAGGAAGACTCGCCCATTTTTCTGCCAGTTCTTCATCATAGATAGGTATTTCTTGCAATCGTGCCAATTCTTCTGCCAATAGTTTTTGTTCCCTGCCTACCTCAAATCCTGACTGAAATTTTCGCGGTGAATTTGGTTCTTCCAGCAAGGGACGGACTCTTTCCGTCAGTTTTTCTTCCCAATCAGCAAGCCAGCGAATCCGTTCTTGTAATTCGGCATTACGAAGTTGCTCCCGGTCGTATTCGTCCCAAACGTTTGTCATATTGTGTCGCCAAGCCCGAAGCGTTTCGAGATACTGCCGCACTCCATCGTTGGATTGTAACAACAACGACTCGGCAAAAGACTGCTCTGCCGATTGAAGGTGCTCGAAAATTGCTTGTCGCTCTTCCGTGGGCGTTTCCATCGGGTTTTCGGCAATATGTTGCCTTGCGGAAGAGGCGGCAATTTGACCGAGCAACGACAATGCCTTGGTAGCAATGGCTCTGTCCCGAACGACGGCAACCTGACGCAACACTTCCGTTGCTTTGTCAAACTGCCCTGATGCCGCCAGTTCTGCACCATGATTGAAAAGTGCCCGCGGTTCTGTCGGCAAACCTTCCCCTGCGGCTGCAACAAAGGAGCAACAGAGCAACGAGACGACAAACAAGCGGGAAACCATTTTTACCATCATTGTCAATAAAAAAACCAATTGTTCTCTTTTCTCTACCTCACCTCTCCGATATTCCACGCTCTAAAACCGGTTGCCGACGAAATCAGCGAAAGCACTTCGTTGGCAATCGTTGGATGCACCACAAGCACGAGTCCAATGCCGCGATTGAAGACCCTGTCCATCTCGGCATCCTCCACGCCGCCTAATTTCTGCAACCACGAAAAGACCTTCGGCTCTTCCCAGCATCGGTCAATGCGTAACGACATTCCTGTCGGAAGAATACGGCTGACATTTTCGACCAGTCCCCCGCCAGTGATGTGGGCAATGCCGGTAACTTGGGCATTGGCTTCAAAACGTTCAAGAACAGCGGCAGCACACTTTGCATAAATTCGAGTTGGTGTCAGCAACGCATCGGCAACGGTTTGCCCCAATTCCGGCACGTAGTCGTTCAGGTTCACACCGGCATCGGAAACGATTTTCCGCACTAAACTGTACCCGTTGGAATGAAGTCCCGATGATTCGACTCCAATCAAAACATCGCTGGTGTGGATTGCCTTACCGTCGATGATTTTTTCCTGTTCGGCAACGGCGACACAAAAGCCCGCTAGGTCGTATTCACCGGGTTGATACAGGTCAGACATAATTGCCGTCTCTCCGGCGATCAATGCACAGCCACTCTGCACGCAACCTTCGGCGATACCGGCGACGATTTGTTCGAGCAAGTCGGGATCATCCTTCGGCATGGCGACGTAATCGAGAAAAAAGAGTGGCTCCGCCCCGCAACAGATTGCGTCATTCACACTCATTGCCACGAGATCAATACCGACGGTATCGTGCCGATTGGCTTGGCAGGCGACTTTGAGTTTTGTGCCGACCCCATCGGTGCAACTGACCAACACGGGATTGGTGTACTTGACTTTTTCGGAATTGAGTCGAAAGAGACCGGCAAATCCGCCGTCGAGTGGAATCACCCTATCGGAGAAGGTACGTCGGACGAGTTTCGGCAGCCGAGACATGGATTCGGCGTAAATGTCTAAATCGACACCGGAGTCTTTGTAGGTGGTCATAGGGAATTAGAATAGCAAATAGAAAAAAAACGGCAATACGCCGGTGGGCAGAGTCGCAATTTTTGAGAAGTATGAAATTGCCAGTGGAATCCGTTTTTTGATGCTTCGCCATTGCTTTGCCGTCAGGTCTGTGCGATAATGGGGTGCGACTCGCAACGTTCCTCTGTGAGATAAGGATGATTGTTAGAAACGGAGGCAACACGTTTTTGACGAACAGCACGAGACCAATACACACCGTTTGAAGAGAGGAAAAAACAATTAAAGACTTACTCTAAGTACCATAACGTGGGCAATGAAAGACATAGGCGAAGGAACCATTCGGCGAATTGATTGGACGGAGTTGACCCCCGTAGTGTTACTGTTGCGGGTGTTCAACGTCTCGCTGGGACTGCGCGTGCTGACTATTGCGTTGCTCGGTACGTGCTTGACGGTATTGCTTGCTTGCTTATCAAATGTTTCATTTCGGCTTCATCTCGAAAATCTTCCAAATTTCTTCGATGCTCCGGTCAAGGTGCTTCGATCAGGTATTTTGGAAGAACCAATTGTTATCGGGAGCGGTTTTTTCAACGAGTTAGGAATGTCCTTGTGTTTGTTCGGTGTTGTTCTAATCTGGGTGTTTTGCGGTGGAATGATCTGCCGAATCGTTGCTCTCCGCCTGACAGTTGACGAATCCGAATCGACAAGTAACGTTCTCCTCTTTCTCCGAAAGCGGGGCATCGGTTTTATCAGTTCGCTCATTATTTTGTCGCTCGGTATTCTATTCTGCTATCTGCCGGTGCAAATTGCCTATTGGCTGGCGGCTATTCCGGGCTTGAACTTGGTAGTGGCGATTCTGTTTCCGATACCGCTCGTTTTTGCTTTTTTCACGGTCATTCTCACACTCGGATTGGCAGCCGGTTGGATGCTCCTCTTTGCGGCAGTCAGTACGGATGGTTCCGATGGTTTCGATGCCATCAGCCGAATGTTTGCGTACATTTTTCAGCGACCATTGCATTACCTTTTCTACTGGTTTTGTAGCGGCATCCTTGGTTGGCTGGGATTTTTGTTGGTTTGGTTTGTCTGCTATTTTGTTGCGGACATGTTCCGCGGCTTTGTTTTTACTCCGTACTTCGCTGACATCGGGACAAATAGTATCGCCGCATTTTGGGTCAGTTTAGTGGAATTGCTTCCCACCGCATACATATTTGCTTGGTTTTGGACGAGCAGTGTAGCGATTTATCTTTTGCTTCGCCGCAGTGTGGATGCTACGCCGTTTAATGAGGTCTATCGGGTTGCCCCACCGAAGGTGCGCACGTTGCCAGTGATTAAACAAAACGAACGTGGGGCACCAGAAGTGAAGAAACAGACAGAAGAGTAAATTGAAGTTGGGGACGTAGTCCCCAACTCGCTTATCGACTACAATACTTACATGAAAATACTTGCTCTCGAAACAACGGAAAAATTTGGCAGTGTGGCATTGCTCGAAGACAATCGCGTGCTGGCGGAAATTGTGTTGCCAAAAGACCGCAGGAGTTCGCAAACGCTCCATCCGGCAATGCTTTCACTTTTTGGAACGACACAAACCGCTCCGAAAGAGATTGGCATCGTTGCCGTCGTTACTGGTCCAGGTTCGTTTACCGGCTTGCGAGTCGGTGTTACAGCAGCCAAAGTGTTCGCTTATACCACTGGGGCAAAAGCAATCGCTTTTGATACCTTTCAGACCATTGCTTTCGGGAGTACAGTTCCCGGCTCCCTTATTTCCATTGGCGTAGATGCCCAGCGGAGTGAAGTTGTTGCCGCTGTTTTGCGTCAAACGGAAGACGGACACGTCGAAACAATCAAGGAGCCGGAATTGATGACGGTCGCCGATTGGTGGAAACATGCAGACCAGTACGAAGGCGTGTTGTTCACCGGTCCCGCTCTGGAAAGATGGGGCAACAAAGCCCCGGCACACGTTGTTTTGGCACCGGAATCTGATTGGTTTCCGAAGGCATCATCGGCAGGAAAACTTGCCGCCGAACGGACTGCGTCGGAACAGTTTGATGACGTGTGGGCATTGCTTCCGATCTATTCCCGATTGAGTGCGGCAGAGGAAAAATGGAAGAAAAATGGTTTGACCGCCAGGCAGTAACAGACCTGTTCCCTACTCAAACAGGTGCCTCACTTTTTCGTGGAACTCGATCAATTGATGCTCCTGCTCATCGCTGTAAGAACCCTGATACAACGCGTAGAGGTCCATCCAAACGGTCAAGCGGTAAATGGATTCGTGGTCGAGTTCCCAACTTTTGTGCGCTTCAATCCGGGGTTCTTCGTGACCACGAAGAACAGAAAGCAAGCGAGCCTGTGAAGCGGGTGCAGTGCCCGGAATGGAAATGTCCCGTTCGTACGCAACATCTTTTAATGCACCTTCACCGTGTGTAACAAACAACATCGCAGCATACCGAACTGCGTCCATCTGAGTAATGCCGGGGTTCGCTCGATAATGTCGAGTTGCCGCTGTGCCACGATAACCCATTTCCGCATACGGAGGACCGCCAAGTTTTACTCTTCCGCCGCCGAACGACAGAAGTGAATGAAATGAATTCTGCGCTGTCAAATCAAAAGACGATGCCAATGGTTCACGGCTTTCCGGGAAGTGGCATGATACACAATGTCGATCCAGAACCGGTTGCACCAATTCGGAATAACGGAATGGAAAGGTTCCCACGGGATCAGGCAAAATCTTCGACGGATTACGTTGCAAGGCGATGGGCATAACCGACCGTGTAGCGGGAACGGACTCGCGGTTTTCGTGGCAGCCGATACAAGAAGCCGTTTCGCCCGGCATCACATACGTCAAAGTACGCATCGTTTGTATTGTAACTCCCTCTTCGTCGAGGGCTTGAAAGAAATAAGGCACACCCGAAGGAACCCGAAAATATGCGGAACCGTCCTCTTCCACGGGAACCGTTCCGAGGATGAATTTCCCCGGCTCTTCGGTGGTGATTCCTAAACTGGGAACATTCATGTGTGGTTGTACTTTGGGAACGGTTGCAACAATTCTAAGCCGCTTAACACACTGCGTTTCCTCGGTGAAGCCGTAATCTCGGAGACCTTCATAAACGTTTTGAACGAAAAACTCCCCTTCCTGTGGTCCATCCCAATCGACTTCATTTGGCAACACCGGCGGCACGGGGCGGCTTGTCAG
>Ga0123356_10006831_pt1 | contig 11478 bp, 13 predicted proteins | sample TergutEmb28metaG_2_FD_92546 | JGI IMG/M metagenome (GOLD analysis project Ga0123356, IMG submission 92546) | Embiratermes neotenicus P3 segment gut microbial communities from Petit-Saut dam, French Guiana - Emb289 P3 | ecosystem: Host-associated > Arthropoda: Insects > Digestive system > Gut ... | reverse complement strand
TCCCGGTCACAGACCTGTACTCCGACTCCGGCGTACCTGTCCGGTATATTATTAACAGGCCGGCACGCCAAGAGCCGGAACAAGACGTACAACAATAACAGCACAGGAGTAAAATGGTATGGCAAATCAAAGCGAAAAGCTGACAAACCTGATCAAGGCCAACGTAAGCGTAATTCAGATAGTGAGTTACGAGACCCTGCGCATCCACGCGATGCTCGTAAACTCGGCGAAGGAGTTGAAGCGCGATTTGTATACCTGGAACAGGGTTGAGGGCTTGAAGAAATGGAACAGCGCCGAGCGGGCGTTTGAAATTGAAGATTCTGAAATGCGTATCGGGGAGTTTGTATTCAATTTTTACGACGAACTCAGTGAGGCTATTCTTCTTTTGGAGGATTTTTATCCTGACCTTACCGAGCGCAGCCCGGAGAACATTCGGCGTGTACGCAACGCCGCGTTGAAGAACCGGCCCGACAGGACGCTTGTGCTGTCGCAGCCGCAGGCGTTTTTGCCTTTTGAGTTGGAGAAGGAGGTTCACGTTTTTGAGTTGCCTTATCCGGAGGCTGCCGAGATAAAGGCTGTGTACTGGCGGGTTTGCGAGAAGTACGGCATACGGAGTTACGAGCCTGACCGCGAGCTTATGGACGCGGCTCTCGGGTTGACGGTGATGGAGGCGGAGAAGGCGTTTTCGCTTGCCTACATCGAAAATGGCGCGCTCTCCCGCTCTGAGGTTCCGCTTGTTATCATGGAGAAGGAGAACGTGATCAAGAAGAGCGGTTATTTGGAGTATTACCATCCGCGGGAGGAGATGAAGGATGTTGGCGGGCTGGATAATTTGAAGAGCTGGCTTGCGAAGCGCGGGCGCGGTTTTGAGAAGGGCGCGGGCGATTACGGCCTGACCACCCCGCGCGGGATTCTGCTCTTGGGCATACCGGGTACGGGCAAGTCTCTTACTGCGAAGGCTGTGGGCAATCTGTGGCGTTTTCCTCTGCTGCGTTTGGACATGGGCAAGATTTTCGGCGGGATAGTCGGGCAGTCGGAGAGCAACATCCGCGGGGCGCTGAATATCGCGGAGGCTATCGCCCCCTGTATTCTCTGGATAGACGAGATAGAGAAGGCGATGAGCGGGATAAACTCCAGCGGCATGACTGACGGCGGGACTACGTCGCGGGTGCTGGGGACGTTTTTGACGTGGATGCAGGAGAAGGTGAAGCCGGTTTTCGTCGTGGCCACGGCAAACAACATCTCGCAGCTCCCGGCGGAGCTTTTGCGCAAGGGCAGGGTGGACGAGATTTTTTTCGTGGATCTGCCGACTCAGAAAGAGCGGGAGGAGATAATCTCCATCCACTTGAAGCACAAAGGCAGGGCGCCGAAGAGTTTCGATATTGCGGAGCTTGCGCGCACGAGCAAGGGGTTTTCTGGGGCGGAGCTTGAGGAGGTTGTAAAGGAGGCGCTGTTCTGCGCGTTCGACGGCGAGCGGGAGGTTGCGAGCGCCGACATTGCCGACGCGATAAGAAAGACGTTCCCGCTCTCCCGCACCATGCAAGAGACGATATGCAAGATGCGCGTATGGGCAAAGAGCAGAGCGGTCTCCGCATCAGCCGAGGAGCCGGAGAAACTTGACGCAGAGCAGGACGAGAGTATTCCGAAACTTAAACAGGAAGGATATAATAATCCATTCATTTAGGAAATTATATACTTGGTTATACACATGGTTGGATGTTGCACCCCGTAGGGGTGCGTGATTTCTTGGGGTGATACCCATTCTACCGAGCTTTACACCCCTCTGGGGTGTAAAACCCAAGATCTTCCAACTTTTTTGCGGCATAATTAAATATATAGTCCATTCATCTAGAAAGGAAAGAAAAAATGCCGGAACAGAGGATTGTAGTAAACATCGACGAGAGCGGGAAGATAAGCGCCGAGACCTTTGGATTCAAGGGCGAGGTATGCGTCGACGCGCTTGAGGAACTGCTCGGCGATATCGCCGACTTGGAGTCGATAACCAAAACGGACGAGTATTATCAGCGTAACGAGCTGCACGTCCAAAAAATTCAAACTCAGGGGAGGCGATGATGAGTACGATAGTAAAGACCATGACGCCGTTTATCAACATTGAAATTTTGTGCGAGGCCCTGACGGCCGTTGGTTGCAGGCATACTGTTTGCGGGGACGTAATTATTATGGACGGCACAATGCAAAAGTTTGAATTGATAAAAGGGAGGTACTCTTTTATATATGAAAGAGGTGGGTGGAGAGATACCACTAACAAACAGTACAAATCGGTGAACAGCTTTCTAAAATCGGTGGAGAAGATGTACAATTATATTTACGAAGCGCGCCTTCAGGCCGAGCGGGAGCGGTTGGAGCGGGAGCGCCGGGAGTATGTGGAGAAGCAGAAGCAGGAGGTTATAGCCAGGGCGAAGGCACAGGGGTATGCTGTGCGCGAGGAGAAGGTGAAGGAGAAGATAAAATTGGTTCTGGTAAGAAGCACGTATTGATGAACATTGCGCACATCGAGGAGCGTTCTTTCATATACGGCCCCGGATGCCGGTTCGTGATCTGGGTTCAGGGCTGCTCTATCAGGTGCAAGGGGTGCTGGAACCGCGAGATGTGGGGGAGCGAGCCCAATATCGTTTTGTCCGTGGATAAAATTTTTGAGATGATAGTCGCGGAGAAGGGTGCCATAGAGGGGATAACGGTTCTGGGCGGCGAGCCGTTAGATCAGACGGCGGAGTGCGTTGAACTTTTGCGGCGGTGCGGGGCTGCCGGGCTGACGACGATGCTGTTCACCGGGTACGAGATTGGCGAAATACGTGACAGGCGGCTGTTTGACCTGTGCGACATCCTGATCACCGGACGCTACAACGAGTCCCAAAGGACGCTTGACAGAGAGTGGATCGGCTCAACAAATCAGGAGATACACTTTTTGGGCGAAGCCTACAGAGGTTACGAACTGAAAAACGCGAATTACATGGAAATCGGTATTGACGAGGACGGAAGTGTAACACTCCTGGGCTTCCCAAATAAGCCGGAAACACCAATCCCCCCGGAACATCCCGAAACACTATTCGAAACATTACCGGGAACGCTATCTGAAACACTATCCGGAACACTATTGTAGGGGCGGCTTTCAGCCGCCCGCTTTAACTCGGCCCTTCTCCCCTACCCCAACAGTTGCAGCACGTTCTGCCGCGCCATGTTCCCCTGCGAGATCATCGCCATTGACGTCTGTTGCAGGATGCTGTTTGTCGCCTGCTGTATTGACAGGCGCGCCATGTCGGCGTCGCGGATGCGGCTTTCGGACGCGCGCTGGTTTTCCGCCGACGCGTTGAGGTTGTTGACCGTGTGTTCCAGGCGGTTTTCATTGGCTCCGAGGCTGCTGCGCTGGCTTGATACGCTTTGTATGGCGGCATCGAGCGCGTCTATCGCAGACGCCGCGCCGGCCGCGGTGCTGATGTCTAAGGAGTCGAGGCCGAGGGCTGCCGACCTCATATCGCCCATTGACACCGCCATTGTCTGGCCGCTGTTGGCGCCGGCCTGCGTGGTGACGCCGTTTGCGCTGCCGTCTAACAGCCTTTGGGTGTTGAACTCCGTCGTATTGCCGATACGGTCGATTTCGGAGCGCAGCTGGTTCATTTCGGCCTGCAGCGCCCTCCTGTCGGAGTCGGTGTAGATGCCATTTGAGGCCTGTACGGAGAGTTCCCGCATCCTCTGCATGATTTCGTGGGTCTGTCCCAGCGCGCCCTCGGCCGTCCGCAGCATGGAGATCGAGTCGGACGCGTTTCGGGAGGCGGTGTCTAACCCCCTGATCTGCCCCCGCAACTGCTCGGAGATGGCGAGCCCGGCGGCATCGTCGGAGGCGCTGTTGATCCTCATGGCGGTCGAGAGCCGCTCCATCATTTTGGCGTTGCCGGCCGCGGCGATGTTCATCATGCGGTTGGCGGTTGAGACTGCACTGCTGCCTGTGACCATAGAACCTCCTTGGCGGTGGTTGACGCTATACTATAAATATAATCAATTTTTGATAACAGCGCAAGAAAAAAATATATTTCCCGGTGATTTGGTATGATTTAGCGGGAGAATCAGATTTCGGTTTCGAACCCTGCGCCGACGCCGAAGCACACAATATTTGAGCCTGCGTCGCTTATGATATCGCCGGCGTGGGCCACTATTTCGTCCATTTCGTCGTCGGTTCGCCTTGTATGTATGTGGAACAGGCCGAGCATTTTGACCTTCGCCGCGATTGCGAGCCTTACCGCGTCCGTGTATTTTGAGTGGCCCCAGGACTCGTACTTTCTGTACTCTTCGTCGGTGTATTCGGCGTCGTGTATCAGCAGGTCGGCGTCTTCGCACAGCGATTCGAAGTATTCGGGGTCTGCCCCCGGCTTTCCGTACTCTAATTCGTTGTCGGTCAGGAAGACGAAGACCTTCCTCCTGTCCTCGATTCTGTACCCGCAGCCGCCGTTGGGGTGGCTCAGGCGTATGGGCGTGAACCTCATGGACCCGATGTTGAAGGGGGCGACCGAGACGTGGTGGAAGGTGATTTTGGCCGGCAGCGCGCTGAAATCTACGGGGAAGTAGGGGCTGCGCATGAGTTTGCGTAGCGCGGTTTCGATCGAGTCGGCTCCGCACGGGCACCCGTAGATGTGCAATTCGGCCTCTTCGTCGTATATCGGCGCGAAGTACGGGAATCCCACTATGTGATCTAAGTGGGCGTGTGTAAAGACTATGTGGACTATCTTTTCGCGCGCCGTGACAAGCTGGTCGCCGAACTCCCGGATCCCCGTTCCGGCGTCCAAAACCACTATATCGCCCTTGCCGGACTCTACCTCGACACAGGTAGTGTCCCCGCCATAGCGTATAAATTCCGCCCCACTAACCGGAAATGAACCTCTTGCCCCCCAACAGCGTATGCGCATAATTTACCGTATTTTCATTGTGTTGATAATGTATCTGCCCCACCCTTACATAAATTAATGAAAGGGAGAGCGATTAGCAAGTTTTTTTTTATTGAACTTTGAATTTGGTTTTTCCACTGCATTTACTTATATTAATAACTTTGCCGTTTATAAGTCACATAATATAAGGAAAGAAAGACTCATAATGCCAAACTCCGTAATAATCGGCACCCAGTGGGGCGACGAGGGTAAAGCCAAGGTTATAGACTACCTTACCGAGCGCACAGACATCATTATCCGCTTTCAGGGCGGTTCCAACGCCGGGCACACCGTCATTGCCGACGGGCGCAAGTACGTGTTCCACCTGGTGCCTTCCGGTATCATCAACCCCGGCAAGGTGTGCATCGTCGGCAACGGCGTGGTGGTCGACGCCGAGCAGTTTCTCAAAGAGGTTGACGAGCTTGAGGCCGGCGGGCTCTCGGTGGCGGGGCGGCTGTTCGTCTCCGACCTTGCGCATCTGGTTCTCCCCTACCACAAGGCGTTAGACATGGCAAGCGAGTCGGGTTTGGGCGCCGGCAAGATCGGCACCACGGGGCGCGGCATCGGGCCGGCCTACGCCGACAAGGTCTCGCGCGCCGGCCTGCGGGCCGGGGATTTATGCGACTGGGACCTCTTTTGCGCGAAGTTCAAGGCGGGCTTTGCAGCAGCCAAACGGAAGGTTGAGGCGTTCTACGGCGCGAAGTTTGAGCTCGACGAGAACGAAATTATCGAGCGCTTCCGGGGGATCCGCGAGCGCATGCTGCCGTTCATAAAAGACACCTGCTTCTACATATTCGACGCCCAGCGCAGGGGCAAGCAGCTCCTGTTCGAGGGCGCCCAAGGCACGTTTTTGGACGTCGACCACGGTACCTACCCGTTCGTCACGTCGTCAAACACCGTCTCGGGCAGCGCCTGCACGGGCGCGGGCGTCGGGCCGCTCAGCATCAACCACTGCATCGGAATCGTCAAGGCCTACACGACCCGCGTGGGCAACGGGCCTTTCCCTACCGAGTTGAACGACGACATCGGCGAGAAGCTGCGCGCGGTCGGCCACGAATTCGGCAGCACGACCGGCAGGCCGCGGCGTTGCGGGTGGTTCGACAGCGTGATGGTCCGCAAGGCGGTACAGCTCAACGGCATCACCCGGCTGGCGCTGACCAAACTCGACGTTCTGAACGACCTTGAAGAGATAAATATCTGCACCCACTACGAGATAGACGGCAGCCCCATCGACCAGTTCCCGTCTAACCCGCAGCAGCTTGAGCGCGCAAAGCCTGTCTACATGACGCTCCCCGGCTGGCGGTGCGACATAAGCGGGTGCAAGGTATACGACGATCTGCCGACCGAGGCCAAACACTACATAAAAACGCTTCGCGAGCTATGCTACGACGTGCCCGCGCTTATTGTATCAATCGGGCCTGACCGGTCGCAGACCATTGAGATGGAGGGGATCTAATGTACAGAACGTTCTTGCACAGTAAAATAAGGGACGTGCGGATTACCGGTACCAACGTTGAGTACGAGGGCAGCATTACCATTGATGAGGATTATTTGGACAAGGCCAAAATCCTGCCCGGCGAGCAGGTGGACGTGCTGAACGTGGATACCGGCGTGCGCCTGACGACGTATGTCATCAAGGGTGCCCGCGGGTCGGGCATAATGGAGCTCAACGGCCCGGCCGCGCGGCAGGGCACGGTCGGCGACAGGATCATGGTGCTTACTTACGCGATGCTCGCGCCTGACGAGATAGCCGGGCACGTTCCCATCGTAATAAGCATAGGAAAAGGCCAGCAGGCCGGCTGACGTATATGCGCAACCTGTTACTCTTCTGCACCGTTTTGTTGACGGCTTTCACGGCCCTGTACATCGGCATATCGCGCTTTAATACCATCGCCGTCGCCGCGCCGGTTGTACGGCCGGCTGGCGCGCAGGAGTTGGAGGGCCTGTCGCCGGAGGTGCAGGAGCAGGTACGGCAAGCGTCGCCGATGGCGGCCGCCATTACCGGCAACGTCCCGCACATCGGCAGTATTCAGGTACTCAACGGGTGCAACATAGAGGGCGCGGCCAAGCGCATGGCCGACTTCCTGCGGATGAAAAATTTCGACGTTAAGGACATCAGCAACGCGCAGTCGTGGAACTACCCGGCCACAATGGTCATCTCCCGAACCACAAACATGAGTTTGGCGAACGAGGTGGGAAAGCATTTGAAAACGGACAAGGTGGTGCTGATGCGGAATAACGAGCAGTTGTACGACGTAACGGTAATAGTGGGCCCGGATTTTGCGGACAAAATAAAATAAAAATATAAGGATTTATGATGACGAAGAAAAAAGACGCTGTTTTGGCAGGCAAGGAGTTGGTCGACGCCATCGTCGCGGCCCTTGAAGACAAGCTGGCCGAGAATGTAGTGGTAATTGACATGCGTGAAGTGTCGAGCGTCGCTGACTGGTTCATAGTGTGCCAGGGCGACAACACGTCGCACACGTCGGCTATCGCGAGCGGGGTTATAGGCATATTGAAAGAGAAGTATAAAACCGCGCCCTGGCTCCACGAGGGCGTTGAGGACGGGCGGTGGGCGCTGATCGACTATACCGACGTGGTTGTACACGTGATGCTGCCGGATGTCCGGCAGCTTTATGATTTGGAATCGCTGTGGGCCAAGCGGTAGTTATCTGTTCTTGTTAAAATGATCCGCGAGGTTGTCTAACTGACCCTTGGACGCCTTGACTTTGGGCGCTTTTAGAACAGCCGCGTTGCCCATGTTTTTCATAGAGAGCGATATCCGGCGCTTTTTGGTGTCTACCTTGAGGACGCGCACGTCTACCCTGTCTCCCACCGAAACCACCTGGTCGGGCGTCTCTACGTACTCGTCAGCCAGCTGCGATATGTGTATCAATCCGTCGCACACCGCGTTGATGTTCACGAACACGCCGAACTGTGTGATGTTCGTCACTCGTCCCGACACCACCGCGCCCTCCTTGATGTCGACTAATTTGAGCTTTTTCTTCGCTTTTTGCGAAACGATGCCTTGATAGCGCTGTGCCGCCTGGATTTGCGGCATTAATTTGCGCTGCATGTACGTGCGCTGCGTGGGGTCGTCTACCGTGAACGAGTGCAGTATTTCCGGGTTGGCCACCATCGTTTCGTGCGACACTGTGAGGTCGTTTACCACCTGTTCCAGGAACGGGAACAAGTCGGGGTGAACCGTTGAGCGGTCGAGCAGGTCTTCGGCGTTTGGTATAAGCACGAAACCGGCGATATTCCTGAACGCGGTTTCTGTCATGCCCTTTACCTTCAACAGGTCGTTTTTGGAATCGATGGATTCCGCAGTATCGAACGTTTTTATGGCGGCGATTAACTCTTTGGGCAGGCAACGGAAGCGTGCCAGCGGCGAATCGGCGATATCCTTAATGGATATGCCCTCCAAAAGCTGCGCGTGTTCGAGAACCCTGCCGGCGACCGCGAGGAATTTGCTTTCGGAAAGCGCTTCCTGCAACGGGTGCACCGTATAGAACGAAGGCCCCAGGCGCGTGAGCAGCGTTATCGGCCGCAAGTACGTGATCGCGAGGCCATACAGTGTTTTCGCGCGTGTGTCCAACATCGCGAAGTCGCGCTGTTTCATGTATTCGGAGGTGCACGGGTCGGCCTTGGGATTAGCCTTAACGGCCGTTACCGAGAAGTCGCAGCCCAAGTAGTCGCCGGCCTGCTTCAGAAACCCCTGCGGTACCTCGGCGCCACCCTCCGGCGCCAGAATTTGGGCGGGGCGGTGGCGGTTGAAGAACTGTTTAAGGCGCTCGGTGAGGTACGATCTGCCGTCGCCGGGCTTTTTCTCCGTCGTTGCGCCCAAAAACTCCCCGCCGCCGCTTACCGCGACGATGGTGAAGTCTTTTTTGGCCGACATGTCCACAACAAAAACCGACGAAGCGTCCTGCTCCGCCGAGAAATCTTTGGCCAGCGCCGTGATCATCTCCTTGGCCGCCCAGTCTTCGGCTTTCGCCCTGATGGTCTCCTTGGCGTCCTGCTCGATAGACGGGTGCAGCAGGCGGACCCACATGTCGTCTATGATTTCGCAGATACAGTCTAAGGATGTGGAGTCGGGATTGAGTATAAAGTGCTGGCGGAAGAGCTCGGTTACCCTAAAAAGCTGCACGCTGAGCTTTAATTTTATTGTTTTCGCGTCTTCGGCGGCGAAGAGTTTGAGTAAATCTTCGCTGGTAAACTCTCCGGCGGGGATGAACTTGCCCGCGTACTTGCCGTATTTTTCGTCTTTTCGGTTTTTGGGTATGATTTCAAAGAAGCCATCGTCGTGCAGGAACTCCCGCGCCATGGCCCGGGCGGTGTCGTCGTAGGCGAACCGTTCGGCCAGCAGGTCTTTTACGGCCTGAACTACGTCGTCAGCGCTCTTGAGAGTGGGGTCTTTCCCCACGTACACGGCGGCGAGTTCCTCTATGGACTTCGCCTCTTCGGTCTGGGCGGCGATCAGGTCGGCGAGTTCGTCGACCCCCTTTTTGGCCGCTAATTGCCCTTTGCTCCGCGGATTCGGGCGCAACGGGATGAGGATGTCGTCCAACACGTGGGTGTCGGTGACCATCGCCAGCCGCTTTTCCAGCGCCGGAGTCAGTTTGTCGATCTTCTTGTACGCGTTGGCGACCCGCTTGCGCTTTGCCTCGAGCTCCACCATGGCGTCCAAGTAGTCGTACACCTCCCAGAGTGTAGCAATGTCCAGGCTTGAGGAGACCTGCAGGTCATACTCCGCAAGGAAGTAGGGGGAATCACCTTTCTCATAGGACGTGCAGAGAAAGTCCGCCGTGCTCTGGGCCAAGGCCCATTTTTCACTGATTTGTTTAGAATACTCTATCATTCGCGGTATTTTTGAGGAGTTAAAGTTTCTGACTGTAAGAATATACTATATGGGCAAATCAATATACAATAGTTTTTTAAAAAAAAATTTCGACAAAAAAACGGGGGCTCCGGAAAACCGGCTCCCCCGCCTTTAAGGCTGTATTTCGAGGCGTTATTTCTTTACTGCCCTCTTTTTCGCTGCTTTCTTCTTGGCCGGGGCCTTCTTGGCTACGGCTTTTTTCACGACGGCCTTTTTTACGGCCTTTTTCGCGACTGTTTTTTTCGCAACGGCCTTTTTGGCCGGCGCCTTCTTTACAGCCTTCTTTACAGCCTTCTTTGCGGCGACCTTCTTGGCCGGCGCCTTCTTGGCTACTTTCTTCGCAACGGCCTTTTTGGCCGGCGCCTTCTTGGCCGCCTTCTTTTTAGCGACCTTCTTCTTTGCTGCTAGCACTTCACAACCTCCTGATAAAGGAATTGAAAAATGTTATAAAAAAAAACACATCAAACAAAATTCGGCGTTGTTTGGTCCTTGTGAACGTACTTTTTTATTATCGCGACCGCTTCCTCCGGGTCGTCCGTCATAGGCATCAGGTTCATATCGCCCGGTGATATGTACTTTTCGCCAAGCATAACCTCTCTGGTCCACTCCACCATCCCCTTCCAGAACTCTTTGCCCATCAGGATTATCGGCATCGGAGTGACTTTTTCGGTTTGCACAAGCGTCAGCGTCTCGAAAAGTTCGTCCAAAGTGCCGAATCCGCCCGGCATTATGATTACCGCTGACGTATATTTCAGGAACATTACCTTGCGGACGAAGAAGTGGCGGAAACTGATCATTGTTTTTATGTATGGGTTGGCGACCTGTTCGAACGGGAGTTGGATGTTGAGTCCGATGGAAGCTGTTTTGCCGACTTCGTGCGCTCCCCTGTTAGCCGCCTCCATTATGCCTCCGCCGCCGCCGGAGATAACGCCGAAGCCTGCCTCCGAAATAGCGCGCGCGGTTTCAACCGTCATCTTGTAGTGGGGGTGATCTTCGGGTGTACGCGCACTGCCGAAGATGGTGACACAGGGGCCGGTGCGCGAGAGCGTTTCGAAGCCCTCTACAAACTCAGCCATGATCCGAAAAATTCTCCAAACATCTTCGCTGTTCATGCCATACACCGGATCGTTACCAGCCATTTCCTGTTTCCCTCACGGTTGAAATTTTTGGTGAAACTTTCTGTTTCTAATTTAAATTATATATTAATGTTTCGTCTTTTTCTACAAATAAATTAAAAAATATATATTTTTTTTCAGCGGGGTTGATTGAGCCATAACCGGCCATAATTGACAAATGGGAACAGGCCTGAATGGTAAAAGTGTAAAAAGTATTAATAATAAAAGGAATTTTTATTTTTTTCCGTTTCGCATAATATATTTTCCTATCATTAACGACAGGATGGCAATGATGATTAAAAATTCGGCAATACGGCGGATGGAGGATGTGTGCGCGGAGTTGGAGCTGCCTGCGCCTCTCTCTTACATACTCGTAGATACTGCTTCGCAGGCGCTTATGTACTGCCGCAAGTCTGCGATCGCGGCGGAGTATCCGGTGTCAACTTCGCGCTTCGGCATCGGAAACAGAGACGGGTCATACATGACTCCGCTCGGACTTCACCGCATTGAACAGAAGATCGGCGAGAACGCCGCGCCGCGGGCC
>Ga0123356_10006830_pt1 | contig 11479 bp, 10 predicted proteins | sample TergutEmb28metaG_2_FD_92546 | JGI IMG/M metagenome (GOLD analysis project Ga0123356, IMG submission 92546) | Embiratermes neotenicus P3 segment gut microbial communities from Petit-Saut dam, French Guiana - Emb289 P3 | ecosystem: Host-associated > Arthropoda: Insects > Digestive system > Gut ... | reverse complement strand
GGGTGTCGGGTGTCGGGTGTCGGGTGTCGGGTGTCGGGTGTCGGGTGTCGGGTGTCGGGTGTCGGGTGTCGGGTGTCGGGTGTCGGGATCAGTGCTTAAAATTGCCTTTGGCAATTTTAAGCTATAGTTTGCGCAGCAAAGTTCAGTCTTGTTTTGAGTTAAAAACCCTTTCATAACCAACTATTATAACATAATTATATAAAAATTCAACACCCTCCCGCACAACACACGAACAACAAAATATGCAGGTTTAAGAGTTTTTGAGGGAGGCTTTACAGATTTTTCACAAATTCGGGGGAAAATGGTTTTTAGGGAAGGAATTTTCCAATAGCAGCTAACGTTCGCAGAATCGCTGCTATCTTTTTAAGCTTAAATTTCTCCAGTCCAGCTTTCGTGTAAGGAACATTACCACACCGCAAATCAAAAACGCTGCAATAGAACCTATTAAGAGAGCCCAGTCTTCTGCATTAAGAGTCAGGTATAGGATTAGGTACAATAACGCCATAACAAGACCCATGTATGCGCTGCGAGTCCATGCTTCAAGCAGCGAACGTGCGTATAGCGTCATCATAATGGTGAGCGCGCTTGCGGCAATAAGGTACGCCAAAGAGAACGGCAGATGTTCTGAAACGGACAGAAGCAATAGATAGAAAATTATGTTGGCAAGACCGGAAAGCAGATACTGCGCCGGATGAATTAATTTTTGAGAAAAAATTTCAAGGAAAAATAATGTTAAAAAAGGATATTTAAATCTTCCATGGCTTTCTTTAAGACCGCTTCGCTTGAAGCTGACAGTTTGCCCAAAGGCAGCCGCGCAGGGCCGCCGGGAAGGCCTGCCCATGTAAGGGCCTGCTTGATGGGTGCGGGGTTGGTTTCCACAAATGCGGCTTTGGTAAACGGCAGCAACTCATAGTGCAGCTTTCGCGCTTCGTCATAGCGGCCTTCCAGCGCCGCTTTTGTCATTGCTTTTACTTTTGCTGGCACCAAGTTGGAAATAACCGAGATAATGCCGTCGCCTCCCAGAGAAATTAACGGCAGCGTAAGAGCATCGTCGCCAGAAAGAACCCGAAAGCTGCCGCCATTAGCTGCACGCGGCATGGAAATCTCCCTTATAACATCCCCCATCTGGTTAATGTCACCTGACGCTTCCTTAACGCCTGCCATGTTGGGAAGGTTTGCGATTTTTGCCATTAATGAGGTTGGAATATTTCTGCCGGTACGCGATGCAATATTGTAAACAACAATTGGAATGCCAACATTGCCCGCAGCTTCAAAATGCCGGATAAGGCCTTCGTCATTTGGTTTATTGTAATAGGGAGTAACTACCAGTGCGGAATCCGCCCCCATGCTTTTTGCGCGTTCAACATATTTTATCATGTGCCTGGTATCATTGGAACCGGCACCGACCATTACATGAACTTTGCCTTTGGCTTCTTTTATTGCAATTTCAATTATTTTATCTTCTTCGCCCTCTTCAAGAGTGGGGCTTTCACCTGTGGATCCAAGGGGTAGAATGCCATCTATCCCTTCCGCAATCTGAAACTGGATTAGCCTGCGAAAACCATCGTAATCAACTTCTCCAGATTCTGTCATTGGCGTTACGAGCGCAGTGTATGCGCCTCTTAACTCAGTCATATTTACCTCATTTTTGCGCAGCTTAGCGGCTGCGCTTTTAAATTTTTAATATATCCTTTAGCATGTCGTCAATCGTAAAAACACCGGACCGTTTTTCAGCAGCAAGCCATCCGGCTGCCTGGACAGCGCCGGAAGCAAAACCTTCGCGGCTGCGGGCAGTGTGAGTTATTTCTATTGTATCCGCAGATGAATCAAAAAACAAGCTGTGCGTTCCCGGGACGCTGCCTATCCGCAGGCTGGGAAAATTCAGCTCGTCAGCTTGAGGCTTGCGGTTTATTGTTTCCCATGTAATTTTATTTTTTCGGCCGATTCTGGAAAGCACGCCTTCGGCAAGCGTTTTTGCGGTCCCGGAAGGGCTGTCCAGTTTTTTATTGTGATGCGCTTCAAAACCGCCGACATCGTATTCCGGGAATTTATTTAAAAGTTCCGAAGCATACCACGCAATGCGGTAAAACATATTTACACCTATCGAAAAATTTGCCGCCCAAAACAGGGAGCTTCCGGCAGCCTCGACAGCCCTGGCAACTTCTGCCATGCGGTCATGCCAGCCGGTTGTTCCCGCTATCGTGGGAATTTTTCTTTCCGCAAGAGCGATGATATTTGCCACAGCCGTATCCGGTATGGTAAACTCAATCGCGGCATCGATATTGGAAAAGTCTGCGCTTGCAATATCTTTGCTGATATTTGTGCCTGTCTGAGAATTTGCCGCGAATGGGTCAACAATTGCGGCAATTGTGTGCCCCTGGGCAAGGGCAATCTGTTCTATCATTTTTCCCATTTTACCGTAGCCAATTAATGCTATTTTCATAATTACTCCTTATATCTGTGTCTATTATCAGTGTCTATCTAGTGTTTGTCTATAATGTGGACGACACTATAGTTCTTCAAAAAATTCCAAATGAAGGGCTTTGATAACTTCCTGCGCCTGGGTATCGTCTACGATAAAACTGATGTTTACTTTGCTTGCTCCCTGAGAAACCATCTGCACCGTTACGCCGATAAACTGGCATATTCTAAAAGCTCTTGAAAGAATCTCCGACGACCGTTTGACATTCCCTATAATGGAAATAATCGCTTTTCCGGTTTTAATTTCTACGCTGGCAATTTTGGACAGCTCTTTTTTCAGTTCTGCAAGATCGTAAGATGTATTCAAAGTAAGCGAAACCGACACTTCGCTGGTGGCAACCATGTCTACGGAAATATTCTTTCTGGCAAACGCGGAAAAAACTTCTGCCAGGAACCCATACTGCCCCAACATTCGCGTAGAAACAATGTCTACAAGGGTTATTTCATGACGGGCAGTAATGGCTCTTACAGGCGGGCTCTTTTTTATTGCCGCAGATGTCATGTTTTCAATTCTTGTTCCCGGCGCTTGTATGTTGTACGAATTTTTTACAAGTACAGGCGTTCCTGTTTTCATGCAGGGCAGCATTGCCCGCGGGTGCAGCACCTGCGCGCCAAAGTAGGCAAGCTCTGCAGCTTCTTCATAACTGACGCTTTGAACAGGTTTCGCTTTTTTTACAATTCGCGGGTCTGCAGTTAGTATGCCGTCAACGTCTTTCCATACCTGGACTTCTTCGGCTTTGCAGGCAGCGCCAATCATTGTTGCGGAAAGATCCGATCCGCCGCGCCCAAGGGTAGTAATGTTGCCGTGTTCGTTACGTGCAATAAAACCTGTTACGACAGGCAGAACATTGCTTTTTATTAACGGCAGAATTTTTTTTGGAATTAAATCCCAGCTTTCTTTTATTAATTCAGCCTGGCCAAAATCGGAATTGGATATAAACCCAAGATCCCACGCATCAAATGCTGTTGCATTTATACCGGTGGATTTAAAGTATGCCGCCGCTATCCGTACCGAAAGCCGTTCCCCAAATGATACAAGATAGTCCCTGGTTCTGGGAGTAAGCTCCCTGATTAGGGAAATGCCCGACAACAGGCGGGTAAGTTCGTCCATGAGGGGTTTTATCTCTTTTTGAATTGGCAGCTTAAGGTTTTTAATCGCTGCAAGATGCAGTTTTTCTACCTGATCAATTTTTACTTCGCCTTTTTGCAGCGCCGTTTCCGCAGCATCCAAAAGATGATCTGTCGTGTCTCCCATTGCAGATAACACCAGAACCGGTTTTCGTTCGATATAATTTTGTATAATACCGGCTACATGGCGCAGCCGCACTGCATCTGCTACAGAACTTCCGCCGAATTTCATTACTATCATCTTAATACCTCCATTTAATACCAAAAGATACCATAGGTATCGGAAAATCAAAAGTTCCCGAACTTGAAGCAGCGTCTTCCTTGCCGGTGTAATCGTTAAATCTGGTGTTCCCTGTTGGTTTGTAGACTACCGACAATAAATTTTCCCCTGCTATATATACCTCCATGCCGGTTCTTCCGTATTTATTAACGGGGTAAAAAGAAAATTTTATATCCAGCGGAAGGGACCAGCTTGAACGTTCGTTTTCATCGTACCATGAATCGCGGCGGTATTTCTGTATGATTACCGGCTCTCCGCTTTCATTTAATTGAGGTTTGTTGTCCGCATCGATAGCCTGCACAGGGTAAGGATAGATAGTGTCGCTTACTTTTCTTCTTGGCCGGCCGCTTGCAAAACCCATGCGTGTTGAAATGTCCAGCCATCTTAATGGTTTAATATTCAATACGATATTACAATTATGAAAACGGTGAAATGACGGGTAATACCAGAGTTCGCCCACTGTATCAACGCTGCCCATGCTTATTCCTTCGCCACCGCCCGATGGGTCATGGTATTTCGCCCACGTGAATGTGTAGGAAATCCAGCCGTCCCAATGGCGGGATTCCAGTTTTTGTAGCTGCAAGTCGAATCCGTAAACATTGCCAACTCCGTCAAAATTGAAAGCAGGAATAATATTGCTGCCGGAAACTGTGTCTGCAGTTAGATAACCGCGGTCGAAAACACGCTTGTAGTAACCTTCGATATTAAAGCTGTATTTTTCTGTAAAATCAAATTTAAAACCAATAACAGAAGTCCACGAACGGTTTAACTTTAATTCAATGTCGCCAAGATCCGCGCTGTCAACGGTTCCAAATTGATCCGGATCAAAAAAACTAATCAGGGAGTTTACAGAAGAAAAAAGCCCTGTGCCAATTGTTGCCGAAAAAGAATCGATAATGCCTCGGTTTTTTAAAATGCCAACATCGATATTAAAGCGCGGATTAAGCGCCGGTTTTGTCTGGATGTCGAATTTTTTTCCTTTAAAATACAAATGGTCAACACGCAGCCCAAGCTCCGCCCCAAAGCGCTGGTTTTGGCTTAAGTATTCCACCAGCGTGTAAGCCGATGTAGTAAAACCCTGATTCAATACATCGCCGGAAAAACCTGAAGGGCGGATTATTGCGGCATAATCTTCCGGGGGAAGATCGAGAATTGGAAATTTACCGGGGTACAGTAACTTTAAAATATTTTTTTGATCCGGCTTTAATTTATAAGTAGGTGTTTCTATAAAAAGATCGATGTCTTCCGTCTGTTTCCAAAGCGAGTAGAGTTCCTGAACGCCGAAAGCTGCGATAAAGCCTTTGCCCAAATCGATGTCTGCGTCTGCCCGCCCCTGGGCGCTGAATATTGTGTTGTCCAGTTCAAGAGTTACGTTAACATTCGGCGCATTGTATGATTTGCCGGTGTCTAAATTTAATGAAGGGTATCTGTTAATAAAATCTTCGTTGTAATGAGCGGTGATGTTATTATCAATATAATCTTCTGTTATGGTTTTGATAAACCCCGCTCCTCCGGAAAACCTTAGCGCAAGTTTTGGAATGGGGCTAACTGTAAAGCCGGTGGTTAAAAACCCCTGATAATTGCCGTAATCGGCTTTTAGTTCCATTACGCCTTCTATACCGTCGTCGGCAAACCGGCTGTAATCGGTCTTTAAGTCCGCGCCTATACCGTCGCTGCCGAAGAATCCGTTTAGCCGCCATTCTACGTTAGGTGAAAGGCGGTAATTTGCCGAAAGGGCGGCGCTTCTGATATATGGAGAAGTGGATATTGAATTTATCATGTCCAGGTTTTCGTCTTCGATTATCCGGCTTAAGCCTTTTGCCGCCCAGACCAGAGTGTCCCAATATGTAACCTTGCCCATAAGGAGAACGCCGCCTTTACCGTTTATTGGAAGCGAAAGATTCAGGCTGGCGGCGCTGGAACCAATTGCCGCCTCAAGTTCGGTCTCTGTTGGGGAAGGCGATTTTGACGTTATTTCGAGAAGCCCGGAGATGGTGTTGCCGTACCGGCTTGAAAAAACACCGTGGGAAAGCCTTGCCCCGGATACTATTTTTGGATCAAAAATTGAAACGCTGCCCATCCAGTGATACGGGCGTTCAAGGTAAAAACCGTCCAGCACAGCCATAAGGTCGCCGGGGTCGCCGCCGCGAATTGACGGCATGGCGCTGAACATTCCCGAATAGCCAACCCCCGGCAGCAGCTTTACCGAGTTCATTACATCTTCTACTATTCCGATCTCTGCGGTTCGCGAAAGTTCCCTTTCCGATATTGCCACGCTGCGCCCGCTTTTTGTCTCGCTGGTTTCGGGCCGCGCAGCTTCAATTACCAGTTCCTGGCTTTCCATTATGCTGCCAAGGCGCAGGGCAGCTTTGAGCCGTTCAGGGCTGCCGTCCCCCTTTGCGGCGGGAATTGCCATCCTAAGCGTTTCGTAGCCGGGATAGCTGATGGTTGCCATTGTCTGCCTGTCGTCGCTTAGCGTTACACGCGCCACGCCGTTTCCGTCGCAGATAAATTGCCCTGCGCCCCGCAGGGAAATTACCGCTCCCTCAAGGGGCATTTCCAGGTCTTCATCTTCAACGAATATTTCTATATCCCTGGCAATTAAAGCCGCAGGTATGAGGCAAAAAATAATTAACAATAATATAGAAAAACGTACTGTGGCCATTACGGGGTTAAGTATAGCATATCGGTAAATTCACGGCAATTATTGGACTTGTCCGGCAACTGACAATATTCGCCTGCCCGGTTCGGGTTAGTTGCCGGACAAATCATTGGTTAAAATTCCTTTGGCTCGAAACCTTCAGGGGCAACTATTTTCATTGTTTCGCCAGTTTGTTCAATTACGTATATGCCTTCGTCCAATATTTTCTTGACTTGCTCTTTCTCCATTATTGCTGCGGCGATGGCGCCGATAAACTTGCGTTTATCTTGTTTTCTGTCCGCATACTCACGTATTTTTTCCATTTTGTTGATAAACTCTTCCAGATGCTTTTCCCTTAATTTAGACTTTACTTCTACAACAATGGCTATTTCGCCGTTCTCCAGAAAAAGATCTATTTCCGTGATAATCTTGGAAAGATCGGGCTTATAAATTTCTATGTTTTTCGAACACTTTTCAACTTTAAACCCCAAATCCTGAAACTTCTTTACAATGTTTGGGGCTACCAGATGTTCAGTAAGTTCGCCGAAACTGTTGCTTAGCAGCCCCATCTGCCGGCTGACTCTGTCTATTTGTTCATCGATTTCTTTTCGCCGCTTATCAGCCTCTTTTTGCCGTCTGTCAGCTTCCTTTTGACGCTCGATGCTCAATTCCTTGTTCATTGCCCTGATTTCCCGCAGGCTCGCAAGGACTTCTCCAAATGTTTCGTTTTGTGGATAATCTTGAATTGTTGCTGCATCCATAACCTTCTCCTAAGATATAGTATAACCTGAAAATTCAGGTTTTGAAAACTTTAAAATTAAGTTTTCATGCATATATATTGCGCGCAGATGCAATATGCTTTAGTGAAAGGATTTTTTTTGAATTTTTTTGTAGATTTTCTGGTCGATGTTTCCAATGAAACACGAATTAGCACGGATGAAACACTGATTTTCACGGAAAGATCAGAGCGGGGGCATTATCTCTGTTTGATTCTCGGCGAACGCCAAATTCGCCAAGGCGCAAAGCTGTTGTGCGCTGTATTCTCCGTTCCTGCAAAATACCGGAAGCTATGCAGGAGTAATAAAAATTTCAAACAACAACTTTGCGTCCTCTGCGTCTATGATAAAAGTCAAGCTATATATCCTAAATTCCCGGTATTTATTTAACCTACAAACCTAATTCCTTATGACATAAGCAATTAAAGCAATCCAAAATATTTTTTGTAGGTTAAGTATTTACCCTACATAGAACCTAGAAGCACTGCTAATTCCTTATGTAGCAATGATTTACAGTGTAGGTTAACTTTTTGGTTGGGAATCTAGGATATATGGTGTACCATTGCGCCTAACGACACTAGCAAAAAGTGGTTTCTGTTACCTCTGCATCTTTGTGTTGCGGCTTTTTTAATTGGAGAGTAAATAGTCAGGAAGTAAAACACGCTTATCTGAATTTCCGCTTTTAGAATCTTGCGATGGTTTGGAGCTTTGCGATGGCGTGGTATTTCCGCTGGAGTTAGAGATTTTCAAAAGACTTGTCAAAAATTTGTCGCTCTGGATATTTGCGGTATACATATCCTGAATGGCAGCACTTTCAACTGCTATGGCTCGTATGCGCAGCCTGAATACATCTCCAAATGGTTCAATGGATCCGGATATGATAGTTTGAGCGCCCAGCATTTTACCTATGGACAAGGCAGTTTCGTCACTTACTTCTCCGGAAAGTTGAAAAGCCATTTCCTGCTGCAAAAGCTCCAGATTACTTCTGTCAACAACAAGAAAGAAATTCCTTTTTACAAAATGACTGGTAAGCTCTTCCATAATGTATTCTGAAAGCTGCGGTGATGAAGATTTAAAATTAAAAACTACCAGCCTTGTCCCTTTTGTAATACGTTCTTCAAATTGTTTTACGCTAGCGGATAACCCATTGTCCAGTGAAGTTGCGTTTTGCGAAAAAGCTGAAACCACAAATTGAGTCAGCAATAATAAAAATAATATCTTTTTCATAGTTTCAGCTCCTTTCGAAATTTATTCCAGATTTACACGTGCCCGATAAATTTCGGTTTTTCCGGTGTTGGCTACAAAATACACCCAACCGTTGGCATCCATGGAAGGGCTGTATGCGTCTACATTTCCGCTTGTTATTGGAGTAAGACTAGACCCGTCAGCGTTCATAATAAAAATTTGCCATTTACCCTTATCTTCAATTTTTACAACTTCCTTATTGTCTTTGGTGGATCCGGTGGTTTTCACTTCCGCTCCTTTCTGGAAAAGGATATAACGCCCATCGGCGGAATAACTGGGATTGCGGCAATTCCAGTTATTGGGATCTTTGTAAATCTCGGTTACTTGTGCTGATGCTAAATCCATTTCATATATGGCTTTGAGAGCATTACTATTGCTGACATTACGAATAAAAATGAATTTGGGTTCCGTGGGATGCCACGAGGGCTGCTCACCATCTCCTAAAAAGGTAATCTCCGTCCCATTTTCTCTTAAACTGACAAGCTGCCGTTTCCCGCCCATCCATGTGTCGCACACAATCACTCCTCCCTTGACACTGGGCCGGTTATCATATGTGCCGATAGGGGTTCGTGTAACATAAGTTTTTCCGCTTCCTGTTACAGAAGAACGAATAAGCCTGGTATTGTTGTCTTCGTCAGTTATGTAAAAGTAATTGGTGTTGTTATCCGACCATGCGGGAGCATAGGCGAAGTCGTTGACCAGAATCGTTTTGGCTGACACCGTTGGGTTTCGCAAAAGTACGATACTCCAGTTTTGATAGAAAACATCTGATTTTGAGACCGTTTTGGAAGATTCACAGTAAATCAACTTGGTTCCATCCGGGGAAATTCTTGCCCAATCTTTGGATAAGCCATCCTCGGTAATTCTGGTCACGTTCGATAGTAGCGATGTGTCCCAGAAAACAACATCATTACCCTTATCCTTGGGGCTGCTTCCTGCACACCCCAGAGCAAGTACGATAAAACCTACAAGCAGCATAATGGCTGCTGTATGCTTAAGACTTTTCTTCATCATATTGTATTCTCCTTTTGATGAAAAAATTAAATATTACACCTTCTGCTATAGCATCGCTTAGCATGGTAAGAAGGTCAATAAAATCGAATGTTCCGGGAATTATGCCAATGTATTGCCCATATTGTAACTTGTTGCAACAAGATAGAAGAGCGAGATATACACAGTCTGGGTTTTTCGTTCAAAAAGCCACATACTGCTTAATACAAATATTCCCGACAAGAGCCACAAACAATCCGGTCCGCTGTTAACAAATGCGGAGAAAAAGAGGTTTGTTTCGTTCCATGATATTTTATAAATGTCCCAAAATACTGGTTCAGGCAGAATTGTCCACACCATTAAATTGGAGTTTCTAAAAAGAATGTAGAGCATCACTCCGCTTCCCAATGATGTGAGTGCAAGAATAATATACATTCTTCTGATATATATTTGGCTTATAAGCATACTTAATTATATATATTCCACAAAAAGCAAAATGTCAATAGAAAAATATGCTTTTTTACCTATTCTAAAAACATGGGTTTTAGGGAAAATTTAAAGACCGAATTATCTTATTCCGGGATGCTTGTCAAAGAATTGGCTGTTCAGGCAGGCTTAAAAAAACATACCATTGATAATTATCTGAGCGTTCGTGGAAGAATGCCTGCCGCTGATGTAGCAGTGCGTATTGCCCATGTTTTAGGGGTATCTGTAGAATATTTGATTACCGGCAACGAAACATCTGAAAACAGAGACGCTGCACATTTTTCACCGGAAATTCGTCAAATGGCTCGCATTACCGAAAAATTAAAGCCTGATTATCAAAAAATAGCTTTGTCATTTGTTGAAACATTGAAAAAACACGAAGATTCTCAAAAATAATTGAGCTGTTCTATTGCAAAATTCGCACGATTTTGATATACTTAAATTGTTCGATATAAAGAGGTATATTATGGTCGTTACTGCTACGCAATTTAAGTCAAGTATAGGGCGTTACTTGAATACTGTATCAAAAGATGAAGTTTTTATTACAAAAAATGGAAAAGTTGTCGCCAAATTATCAAACCCTTCCCAGGATAAACAATCTTTGCTTGATAGCCTTGTGGGAATCACTGCCCACAATCCTATAAGTATTGAAGAAGCAAAGATGAAAAGGTTGTCTAGGCAATGAAGGTTATTATAGACACTAATATCATAATAGATATTCTGGAAAAGAGAGAACCTTTTTTTCAGGATTCATACAGAGTTGTCCAACTTGGTTTAGATGGAAAACTGGATACGCTAATGAGTGCAGGGGCTGTTACAAATGTGTATTATATAATCAACCGGAGTCTGCACGATACAAATAAAGCAAGGGAAAAAATACTCGCTCTTACTACTCTTATAAATATATGTGATACCGCTTCCGATGATATTGCCGTTGCTTTAACCTTATTCATTACCGATTTTGAAGATGCAGTGGTTGCCGCAATAGCAAAAAGGGAAAAAGCGGATTTTATTGTAACAAGAAACGAAGCAGATTTTCATAATTCCCCTGTACCAGTTATTAATCCTGCACAATTTATTCAGCGGTTTCCGGAAGAGCGATAGAGCGTATCTTAAAATATTGATTCAAAAAGAACGTGAGACAGCTGAATCGCCGAAATGTGGACAATTAAATAAAAATTGTATATATTAATTTATAGAGTCTGTCTATAAACTAACCGAGTTGTCGAACATTGCACATTTTACCCATTTTAAGAAATGAGGTCAACTGTAAATACTTACCCTTGTAAATACTTACCCTGTATAGACTTAGCGTTGCTGGTCTGGTATGCGAAAACTTACGAAAATTGGTGCAATCAGCTATGTTATCAATTTTCAAAAAATGCAGGGGTTTCTTATGCGCAATGACTTCACGATGTTTAAAAGGGCGGTGCCGTCCGGCGCTAAGGTAGT
>Ga0123356_10006829_pt1 | contig 11480 bp, 10 predicted proteins | sample TergutEmb28metaG_2_FD_92546 | JGI IMG/M metagenome (GOLD analysis project Ga0123356, IMG submission 92546) | Embiratermes neotenicus P3 segment gut microbial communities from Petit-Saut dam, French Guiana - Emb289 P3 | ecosystem: Host-associated > Arthropoda: Insects > Digestive system > Gut ... | reverse complement strand
TGGGAGTTGGTTAAATATTGCAGAGATAGAGTTGTCGGTGCTTGCGGTGCAGTGTTTGGGTAAGAGGTGGATTTCTGATGTTGGAATGTTTAACAAAGAACTTGTGACATGGTGTTGTGAGCGTAATAGTAATCAAAAAGGTGTTGACTGGCAGTTTACCGCTAAAAAGGTGCGTGTGAAATTAAAGCGGCTATGCCCCATAATTATGTAAAGTTTTAGATGTTACGCAGTACTACGACAAAGACATTGCTTTTTTGACTAGTTGCCTGCATCTACGTCTCTCTACAAAGAGTTAGTGGAGACTGAGGTACGGGGGTTGGAGTCATCGTCTAATGTGGTGGTGTATGGGAAGCGGGGGTTGTTTATTTTGCAGAAAAAAGTAGAGTTGTTTGGTCGGGTGGGGTTTGCGTATGTGGTGTTGGATCCGGAGTGTAAGGGGCGGGAGTTGAAGCGGTTGATTTTGCAGATGGCGGATGAGAAAACTAGGCGGGAGGATTTGGGGTATGGGTTTTTGCGGTGTGGGGTGATGGTTTTGGTTTCTTCGTTTGAGATTGTTTTGGATGATGTGGTGCCTATGTATTATTTGCGGCAGCGGGCGGAGACTTTGTTTGGGTTTGCGAAGAAGGATGTGGGGTTTTTGTCTTTGCGGGTGCATCGGAGGGGTCTTTGCGGGGGTTTTTGTTTTTGCAGTTTTTGTCTTTGATTGTTTTTGCGGATCTTAAAAAAGCGCTGGGCAACGAGTTTTCAGTTGAGGAGGTGTTGCTTAGTATGAGAAATCTCAAGTGTAAAGTTTATGAGAAGGAGATTATAGTGTGTGAGCTGACTCGAGAGCAGAAAGATATCTGTGAGAAGCTAGATATTGTAGTGCCAAAACCCTGGGAATTTAGGAATTCTGGTTGGAGCTACAGAAAAAGTTAAAGCCGACCCAAAAGAATAATTATAGTGATTTTTATGCAGTTTTTTACAGTAACAGATCCGACTGGTGTTCAACACAAAATTCTCCTCATACCCCTAAAACAATCCGAACTCACCGAGGTTATGGGGCAATGCCAAAAATGTATCCCATCCGTTACTGTATCTTCGCTTGTACAGATGGGGCATCCATATGTGGTTCTTGATTTCGGCGCGGACGCATGGAAAACCGCCATACCTCTCGATGAGGTATCCGCGGATGGTCACCGCGTCGGCGACGAATTAGTTGTCGGCGACGTGTTAAACGTAGTTTTAACCGCTGAACCTAACGCCCTGCGAATTTCAGGTGATAAAGTTTTACTCAACGTGCCCGTGGAGGCTGTTTTAGTTTTTAGCTTTCTCTACACTGCAGAAATAGAGGAGAACTATATGTTCTTTAGAATGCTTCAGCAACCCAAAGCAGAAAAAGCCCAAAGTAATGCAGCCTTCTCCGAGACATCGCCTCCAACCAGTTAAAGAGGCGGATGTTTAACATGTCCTCTTAGTTCGTTATGAAACGTTTGAACTGTTCAGAGGAATTTTAGCGCCTTCTTGAAGCCACGTGGTTGGTGTAGCGGTACTGCAAAGCTCCACAGAGGTGTAAGCTCTGTATAGTTTGGGCTCTGGGGTATTGTCTTGATTGGTTGTTGATGGTTGTATCGGCTGATCGTTGTTGAGAAATATTTTTTTGCTGACAGGTAGAGTAGGTGTTGTTTTTAGTCGCTTTTTATTCGTTTAGTTTCGTAAATATGGTGGGGAATTGGGCACACCTATAATAGGATGTAAAACAATCATTGCCTATCCAAAGCGGATTGAACATGACTGAACAACCTAATCAAAATGATCAACCTCAAGCTCAGAAACTTTTAATTGATGACCCCGTGAATTTTCAGTTCCATGCTGCTTATCTTGTTTATGCGGACGCGTTCGATAAGGCGCATGATGAGCAAGCGCGAACTGAATTAAACCAAAATATACAGAATCTGTGTGAGAGCAAAATTAGTCCTGAAACCTTCTATATGAATGTGTCGCGTTTTAGGAAGCTTGATGTTCCGCGGCAGGAACGGTTCTCTATGCAGACACAGCGTAAGAAGGATTGGCGACGAAAGGAGCAGCGTCAGGACAGAATTAAACGCCACAAAAAATAGGGGAAACCATTTTTCTTATCTACTTTCTGAATATTTTATAAACTCTGATAGAGGCGAATATAGTAAGGTTTGCATAGTTTAGACATGTTTAAACGTTATATACGGAACCCTTAATTGCCCCCATTGGGTGAAGGGCTAAACTCACACAAGGGGATCCACATTGAATACTCTACTAAAAACGCAAGATGTAGCAGTTATCGGTATAAGTGCAGCGCTTTATGCCGCTTTTGGTATTCTAACTGCCGGCTGGCAGTTTCTAAATGTTGGCTTTTTGCCCGCCGTCGTAATTCCCGCGGTTTTTGCAGTCCTATATGGTCCATGGGTGGGTGGATTGGGTGCAGCAATCGGTATATTCATCCGTGATATGTTTGTCCACGGTATTCCTGCTTTGAGCTTAGTTGCTGGTGTACCGCCCAATTTTATTGTCTTCTTCCTAATCGGCTACTTATCGTATAGAAACATAAGCCTAAAACAAGCCCTAATAGGCATAACCATAGCTGCAGTAGGTCTGCTTGTTCCCGCATTCGTTTTCCTTCCCGACTTCTCCGCATTCACTCTTTTATCATCCGAAGAGTTTCTGCTAACGTTTGGATTGATAGTAGTGCTGAGCCTATCTATCATCGCTGTAGTGGCGATCCGCTGGAAGGAATGGCGAAGTTACGCTATCGGTGCCGTGGTGGGGCAAATGTTGGGTGCCGCATTGCTTTCGGTCACCGTGTGGGCTGTAAGCCCCTATTTCCTTAACTACTTCAGTGGGGGTCCCCTGGCTGCTGTATACATTATTCCGCTGTTCGCTTGGACTTTCGCCACCGAAGTACCCTTCGTACTCTTGGTTGGACCGCCAATTATAAAAGCTTGTTACCGAGCATTTCCCTCACTAAAGAGAAGAAATCCCGTAGTGAACTAAAGTGAATGTAACTGCAAAAGCCTTCGCACCCGCAGCTATCTCTAGCTTCTTTGAAATTCACTACACCCAAAGCGGCAAGTCCACCGCTCAGATAGAGCGGATTGGTGCCGTCGGCGGCGGGTTCGGATTGCAGAAAGGTGTCTACACCCAGGTCACAGTCACTGAAGCAGACAAAAACGCTGTCATCGTTTCTATAAACGGAGAAGTGAACCGCGCAAAAACCACAACTCACACAGCCAAAATCCTGCTTAGTCACACAAACAGGAGATATCACGTGCAGGTTGATCACACAATTGAGGTACCTATAGGAATGGGGTTTGGCACCAGCGCAGGCGGTGCATTAACCACGGGTTTAGCCCTCCGCGAAATCCTCGCTTTACCGTTAACCTACAACCAGATTGGTACCATAGCACATAAAGCGGAAATCCAGTGCCTAACCGGGTTGGGAACCGTGAGTTCCTTAACTTTTAGCGGTGGTTGCGTACTTGTCGTTGAACCCGGTGCCCCGGGCATATGCAAAATTGATCGCATACCCATAAACCCCGATTATGTCATCGTAGTGGGCTACTATCCTGCACAGATACCCAAAAAATCGGTACTTTCCTCCCCTGAAAAAAAACGGGAAATTAGCCGCCACGGCAAAAAAACTCTCGCTACTATCCTATCTGAGCCCTGCTTGGCGAATTTCTTGAACTGCTGTTGGGACTTTGCACAGAAAACCCACTTAGCCACTGATGGTATCTGCAAGTTGGTGGCTGCGGCAAAAAAGGCCGGGGCCATCGGGGCTGCACAGAACATGATTGGCCAAGCCGTTCACGCGGTTGTTGATGAGAAAAACGCTTGGGCGGTCGAAGAAGCTTTTAGAGAAATCTTGCCCCAAAATCAAGTGTTTACCAGTAGAATAGATTTTCAGGGTGCACGGCTGGTAAAATGAATCACTTCAAAAAAGTGGCGGTGGGTGGAACTTTTGACAAGTTGCATAGAGGTCACAAAGCTCTGCTGGATAGAGCCTTCGATGTAGGCGAAAAAGTATTGATCGGTTTGACGACGGATCGATTTGTTGCAGAGATGGGTAAACCCCACCGAACTGCTTCATTTGCACAGCGCCAAAAGGCTTTGATGGGTTTCTTGTCTAAGCGAGGTTTAGCGGGTCGCGCCGAAATTGTACCCTTAAACGATGCCTATGGTTTAACCCTCTCTGAGAGGGCCTTGGAGGCTTTGGTGGTCAGTGAAGAAACCCAAAAAATCGGCGAAAAAATCAACAAAACCCGAGGCGCAGTCGGATATTGTCCTCTTGAGATTGTTGTGGTAAGTCTTGTGCCCGCAGAGAATCACTGTCCTATTTCTACTACATCCATTCGTCGCGGAGAAATCGACCGTAACGGGCGGCTTATAGAAAAGGTGGATTCTTAAAGAATTTCACCCACGACGGTGATGGGTTTAGGAATCAGTGTTACCAAATCCTCCAGGCGGTCCCGGTCAATGGTGGCTAATATGACTGTGGCTGGACCCGCTGACTTGTCGAGGTCTAGCCCCTTGGGTTCGTTAAGTTTTAGTTGTCTGCCAACGCCGTATGCCAATACTTTTGCTTCGCTGGCGATTCCAAAATCCCCCACAGAAACAATATCATGAACATATTTGCGCTGGGAGAGTTGAAGGATGTTTTTGAGATCGGCTATTTCGCCTCTTGCCTCTGCGGCGATGACTTCTTCTCCGACTTTTGGTCTGCCGATTGACACAATTAAATCGCCTGGTTGGGTTTTGCCGATTCTGAGTTCGTCTTCGTTGGCTAATCCCACCACAGTTAAGCCTGCACCGGTTTGAGTGGTTTGAAAGTTGTCTTCTGTTTTTTCCATGAGCACCTGATTTGGGTCAAGACCTATGTTGTGGGCTTCATGTTTTATGCCATCGATTATTTCGTTGCCCGTAGGGTTCTTTTCAACGCCCAACGTGACTGACAACAGGAGGGGAAATGCACCTGTTGCGGTGACATCCATGAGCGCAATTCTAGCGAGGAACTTGCCTAAAGTTTTTCCCTCTACTTTCACTTGGTCGTTCTGTTTTGGTCCTACTGCCCCAATGGAGGTTGATCCCGCGATAATGGCATGTCCTGTGGGTATCTTTAAGATGGATACGTCGCCTCTTCTGGTGTAGCTGATTTGGGCTGGTTTAACTTGGAACACTATGGGGCGAAGCATAGTGCCGACGTTCTCGGTTAAGTGCAGATAGATTGTGAGCGCTTGTCGTATGATTTCTGAGCGGGTCAATTCGTGCTTTTTTGCAAGGTCATCTATGTCGGTGATGGCTTTGTCGGGTAAACGGACGTTTATAATTTCCAAATAGCTCACTGTATTACAATGTGCCTTGATTCTTTTATGCTTAGCTAAAAGCTTTACACAGATTAACAAAAAGGGGAAAGAGGTTTTAGAAGTGGACGAACCACACGTTAAAGCGTCCCCAGACGAAAAAATGCCAAGGTGACCAGTGGCGCATCGGTGGCGGAGTCCATATTGTATCATTTGGGAGTAGGTCTATTGTCGATTTTTCTGTTGTTGGTGATATTATTATCGGTGATATGTGAGTCGGTGCTGATTTTTGAGGTGTTGAGATGCTTGGTCTGGATATGGGTGCGGGGTCTGGTGTGATGTCGGCGGGTTCATTTGCTGATGCTGGTGTTTCTGTTGGTGCATCTGCTTGTATCTGGGTGGTGGCGAGCATTGGAGTTATAACTGGAGTTGTTGTGGGACCATTGTAGGCGTTGATATATGCTTGCCCCATAGTGTTTGGTGCGTAGCCGCTGCTGAGCATAGTTTCGCCTGAGTATACTCCACCTAGACCTGTATCGCTTAGCCAGTAGTATGCGCCTGCGCCGATGCCTAAGCCACGTTGGGCTATGACAAGGTTTTGCCACCATATGTAGTCGTTTTGTTTGTTGCTAACATCGCTTAAGCATGAGCCTTCTTCGTTAATCAATAGTGGTGCTGTAACGCCCATGGTGTTTATACATTCTTGGAGTTGAGCTTTCAGTCCGGTGTAGTCTGTTTTCCAGTATGAGGATAAGTCGCTGGGTGCGTGATAGTAGAGGTGTGTAGTGTAGACTAGGTTTGTGGCGCTTGGAATTGCGTTGGCGATTTGCGTGCACCAGCTAAGGTCGTTGCCGTAGCCGTTGGGGAACCAGCCCATGTGCCACTGCATCATGATTGGGTGGGTTGAGCCAGTTTCTCTGATGGCGCTATACATTGCCTGTAAGTATTGGCGATATTCGGCAGTTATAGGTGCGTTGTCTGCGCCGGGTTGGGGTTCGTTCCATGCTTCAAAGATGGCGTTTGGACAGTTCATCAATGTCTTTGCCATGTCGCTCCAGAACCATCTCCAGAAACCCAGTTCATTGTTGCCGTAACCTGCATCGGAAAGGAATTTTTGGCCTGCACTATCCCAGCCTGACATTGGTAGCCCTTGACTTCCTGCAAAGTTTGAGGTTGCATAGGGGTCGTTGACAAAGGAGCCTGAGTATGGCGTCAGCATGTATGGAACGATGTTGACGTATATGCCGTATTTGGCTGCTTCGTTGCATAGCGTTTGGAGATAAGCTTTGGTGCTAATTGGTGCTGTTTGGGTTGCATAGTTGCTGTCTTCTTGGGCGGGAATGACGTTGTCGCGGTAGTACCAGCTTGGGTAGATGAAGACGCGTATCATGTTGATGTGCCATTGGTTTTGCATAGTCGCAAATGTTTGGTCCATGGCTGCGGTTGGGTTATAGCTCCATTGGACGCCAAAGTTGTCTGTTTCATCGTTTCCCCAAAGGATTAGATTCGGCGCGAATCCAGCAATTCCGACGCCGCGAAGGTAAACAACGTTGCCATCGGCATCCAAAATGGATGTGCCTGATGTGTGGAGAGCAAGCGTTGTAGCTGCCTGCGCTGGCTGTACGGCTAGCACAGAAACAATGCTGATGATGAATAATGCGCTTAGACAGATCAGAAGGGGGTTCGAGATTCTTTTTAGCCCATGGAAATGCATGTGACACAAAGTGTTCCCTAAGGTCTTTGTTTTCACTATTTTCTCTCTTCCTGAAATTTTTCCAATTCACCCCTATTGCTAGATCAATTTTATGGGTTTTTGAAAAACTCACTACGCTTTCTTGTCAAGTTCCCATCTTACTGTGCGAAGAGGACTTAACAAGGTCAGCAAAGGATCAGAAGGCTGAATAAATCCAGTTTGGGCTGCTAAAGCATGGTTAAAACTATACACTAATAAGCGAAATAGCGCAAGTGTTATATGGGTCTTTCAATAGAAAAAATTACGAGGGTCTACATGAAACACAAGGTTCTAACCTTTAGTATCGTTTTGTTGTTAGCTATAACCACTATATCTTCAGTTTCAATAATGCCTGTTACGGCAGCGGGGGAGGGACAATGGATAACCGCCTATCGAATTTATGATGCGCCAACGAACGCGTTGCTGGTAGAATACGATAGCGTAACAAATACTAATACTACGCTTTCGCCGGTTCTTCCAGGCGCGGACATACGAGTCGATTTTACCGTTAACGTTATTGCAAGCGGCGAGGGGAACTTGGCGCTTTCAACTTCGCTGGGAAAATCTTCGGGTCAGAGCACCTATTGGACGCTTTTGAGTTCAGATTATTCTATGGGTAGTCAATACAATCCAGCTCAACAATCGACCCGTTTCAATTGGGTTCCGGGTACATTCCAGATGTCTTTGCGTGGAACCGTTCCCAATACTGCAGGTGCCGCCCGACCGGTCAGCATAGTGACCTTGTCGGGTCCATCCGGTGGCACCCTGGACACGTTAACCGTAACCTCAACAAGCGCAAAAATGAACACTTTTCTAACACTATATGCACAAAAAAACGCTGATCTTAACCAACTTGTATCCAGTGGCGTCGATCAAGGGTACATCCAACTATTCACCAGTGTTCTCAATGGATCTAGAGCAGTCGCCGACAGCGGAGACGTTGACAGTGCAATCACACTTTTAAACGGGTTAGACGCTTCCAAGGCACCTGCGGGTTCACTTATGCAAATGCTGTTTCTGCCAATTATCGGAGTCATGGCTGCCCTAGCTGTAATCTTTGCAATCCTCTTCCTCAGATCACGTAGCAAAATCGGCTACTTCCAACTAGTCGTCGAAGACCAAATCAAAGATCTTGAAGGCTTAACTCTAAGAGCTAGAAAAATCGACCGTGCAATGTCAGCAAATCTGGATTCAATCAAAGATAGACTCAAAAATCTTGTCGGGATGTGATAGTTTACGAGAATCTATCAGAACAGTGTACAGCTCATCGGGTTGGGGTCAGCGGGTACCAACATCGTTGAATCCTTCCTAACAAACGCTAAAACCCGTGAACTAATAGAGAACGACTTAACTCGTCTTTCTCTTTTAGCTATCGATATCGCTGACCCAGAAATCCGAAGCCTACAAGAAACCCATCAACAAGTCGCAAAATCCCTTATCAAAGCAGGAATCCCCCGAGAACGCTGGCGCCTCATCGCAGAATCCGTCAAATTCCCAACCGCCGAAGCTATGTTTGATTTCATCAACCAGAAATACGGTGAATATGTCGTCGGCGAAGGTTCCAAACTCGAGAACTACCGTCCATGGCTCCAATCCACCATGGCGGTTCCTCCCATGGCTGGCGGCGCAGGACGCAGACGTGCATTAGCAAAGGCAATTTACGCACTCAACTATTATCAGCTAGGTATTATCAGAAACTGTATCAACTCTTTCAAAGAGCAGGCACTCTCATCCATAGTTACCCCAACAATCGTCTTGGTTTATGGTATGGGCGGCGGCACTGGAAGTGGCATATTCTTCGACTTCGCACGACACCTCCGAAAAGTCATGGGTTCTGGTGTTCCCATGATTGCTTTTGTGATTACCCCATGTGGTGGAGATGATCCACCGGCAAAAGGCTGCTCCGCATTTGTTGCTATGAATGAACTATCGCTGTTACTAAACAAAGACTACAACGAGCACATCGTCAACCAATACGGCGAAATATACCGCAATCCCCTCAATGCGTTGGTGTATCTGCCTCTGCTTCCCGCCTTCTCCAAAGTAGGCAACATTGTATCTGCCCGCAGAGAAATGGATGACATGGTTGTTGACTTGCTCTATGTGTTGATGGATTTTGATCTAGCAGATCTCCTAGGTGGCATAGGCACCGAAGTCGGCTTAACAAACAATTCCGCACACACCCTGGGCATGTTTAAAGTCATCTATCCAGTTGAAGATTACTTGACTGCATACAAGCTCAGTTTTGAAAGCATGAGTCTTCTACAAGAAACCCGTAGAGAAAAACTCGACATCCTAAACGAAATCAAAACTGTTATCAAAGTTGACAGCGATCTAGCAAGAGAACTCTTCAAGAACTATCTCATAAAAGCAGGAACCTACAACGAGGACCAATTCGATGATAAACTAAAATCCATCATCAACAGCAACCCGCGGCTCGAAGACGACGTCATGCTACACGTAAAAGGCGTCGAAATCCAAGTTGGAAACTGGCTCGACGACATCATGAAGTATCTTGCCACCATAAAACTGATGGGAAAAATTGGTCCCATCGAAGAATCCATCATCGACCTCACCCTCAAAAAAGAGGGTTCACGAAAACTCGACAACCTCGAAATACTCCTAACAACCCTTAGCAAAACTCACCTTGAATTCCGCGAACACAAAGCCGATATAATTGAACGTCTCAACCAACTCATCCCCAGCTCACAAATCTTTACTCTACGACAAAAGAAAGTCCTCGAAGATATGGTTAACATCTCTGAACTCGCCGAGAAAGCACTCGATATTCTCAAATTCTACGACGAAACCCGCTACGTGACCGACGCATTGATACGCTACTATGAGGTGCTCCCAGACAGTCAAATGGAACTCGAAGACCTACGTGACATGCAAGAGGAACTGAGTATACTCTATCTACTGATTCAGCTAATGCTCCGCACACCTGCCGACGAAGCAAAAATGATTGATGAACACCTAGCATACATCAACGAAATTCTCTCTAAACGCATGCAGAAGCGAGGCGATTTCGACAACGAAGTAATGCGTGTCACCGAAATCAAGAAACGCAAAGAATTCGACAAAACCAAGATGGAGCGACAAATTCGCAAATTCCTCAGTTCCAAACGCTACGCAAGAGAACAATTGCTTGGCTTAGACCGCGACCTAAGACGCATCGCTGAAGAGGAAGCCATCGCATTGGAGAATCTCGACAAGGTTGATGAAACTATACGACTATATGAGCGACTCTCCAAACGCTTCGAATTAACCGCACCATACCGTAAACGCCTAAACAAAATCGTCGATGCCCACCATGAGTACAAAGCAAAAATCGCCGAGATAACTGCACCTAAACGTTACTACGAGAAATTCGCTGACTTAACCGAGAAAGAGCAACTAAAAATCATCTTTAAAATCCTCACAGAACAAGAAGACGGCTTAACCCGTGATGTCATATACGATGATATATTTGACATTGAACACTTCAAGGACTACATGAAAAGTGTTGTGCGCAGCTTCAAAACCCCTACCGTTATGGGTTATAAACCCACATACAAAACCGACTACATCTGGGTAACCGTTACTGCTCCACCCAAAATGTGGACTGAAGATATGGCTCAAGAAGTCTACACTGCACTCGCAGGTTACGTAACCAGTGAAGTCTCAAGAACCATAACTGTCCGTGTCGTCGAATCACGTGACCCCTGGATAACCCGTATACTGGTGGTCGGTGGACGCGGCCACCCCGAAGATATGGAAGCCTTTGACGAAATGCAAAACCTCTATAGCAAATCAAATGACTTCGAACGTTACCTTAGCCGTAGTTTTCTACTCGAGCACAGCGTATATGCAACCGACATAATCAAAGGACTAAACAGCTACCCGCTTACGCTAACTAACGGAAACACTGACAGTAACAAGAGCAACAACAAAAATAAAGAATAGCAGAAGCTTCTGCTTCAATTCACTTTTTTATATGGATTGCTCGCGGGTATCTGATCCGTCTGAGCTATCGTTCAGTCTCAAGCTAAAGATAGAATAAAATCTTGTTTGGTCTCGATTGTTATTGTTGAAAAATGATCACTCCGTAACTGTAGCTAGTAAAAAACGTCTCTTCGGCGATTGATTATTTAGCTTCTTTTGATTTAACTTTGCGTCGGGTGCGTTTGGGTGCCTCAACGTTTTCCGTTGGTTGCGTCTCCTTAGTAGCGAGGGGTTGTGATTTTTTGTTTCTTCGTGTTCTCTTCGGTTTTTCCACTTGGAGCTCAGGTTGTTTAGGTATAACCACAATGGGTGGTACTTCAACAGCTGTTTCGGCAGGTGTTGGTGTTTCTTCTGTTGTGGTGTTTGTTGGTGTTTCTTCTGTTGTGGTGTTTGTTGGTGTTTCTTCTGTTGTGGTGTTTGTTGGTGTTTCTTCTGTTGTGGTGTTTGTTGGT
>Ga0123356_10006828_pt1 | contig 11482 bp, 15 predicted proteins | sample TergutEmb28metaG_2_FD_92546 | JGI IMG/M metagenome (GOLD analysis project Ga0123356, IMG submission 92546) | Embiratermes neotenicus P3 segment gut microbial communities from Petit-Saut dam, French Guiana - Emb289 P3 | ecosystem: Host-associated > Arthropoda: Insects > Digestive system > Gut ... | reverse complement strand
CTACCTGCTTGCTGATGAAAATGGGGTATCTGTAAAAGTTGCAGTTTATGCCGGTATTGATAAGGTTGACCTAATTGAAACACGTGAGTATGGCAATAAGTGCCTGATTACAGCTACTCAGCGTATCCTAGATCGTTTGGATTCAGAAAACAGGACATTCGCTAAAGTAACCTCAAAAAAAAGACTGGAAAAAGAACGCGTGAATACCATTGCCTTACGTGAAGCAGTTATAAATGCCATTGTTCACAATGACTACACAAAAGGCGTACCATTGGTAGAATTATTTTCGGACAGAATTGTTATTACATCTTGCGGCGGGTTGGTTGAGGGATTGAATGAGTATGACTTTTTTAAATGCCGCTCTATGCCGCGAAACCGTGAACTAATGCGTGTGTTTCGTGATATGGAATTGGTAGAACAAATTGGTTCCGGCATGAGCCGTATTCTTAAAGCATACGATTCATCAATTTTTGAACTTACTTCCAGTTTTACTATTGTAACATTTCCTTTTGTAAAAGGATTTATATCTTCAGATGAGAAGCTAAAAAAGAAAGAAAAAACAACTTTGGATGTGATAAAAGAAACCCCTACTGCAACTATTGGATATATCTCAGAAATTACAGGAAAGTCTCCAAGAACAATTTCTCGCGAGTTAAAGGAGTATCAAATTACAGGTTTGCTTTATAGAGATGGCGCAAGAAAGAATGGGAAGTGGGTGTTTACTTGAGAAAAAAAATATTTGGTAGTGGAAAATTTACCTGATAAAGGTTTTCTTGGATGGCATAATGATAAAGTGTTTATCTTAATGCAAATAGTTAAGGATTAATATTACTTCAATGTTTTCTTTATCAAATAGCAGAGGGATATTAATACTAAAATGTTCATAAAGTAACTCAACTTGATCTTTATAATAGCCTTTTTCAAGTTCAATATGTATATTATGGTACTCATCAAAATAATATTCCCAATCATAATGTAACAAATATGTTTGAGCATCAACGCTTTTTGAATAATTTTCATCTGATAAATTATACATATTTAAAGTAAATATTGAAATTACAATCAAGTCAATATATGTATTATTTGAAAGTCAATTAAAAATAATATTATTAAGGCAGTATTTCTAATACCTATACAAAGATAAATATATTTCCTTAATTATTTTTAAATTTCTCAGAAAAAATAATGATCTGATAATTTTTATTACTACTTTTTGAAGTACCTAGAGAGCAATGAAGGATAAAAAACTTCAGAGAGTTTTTCAAATTTACAAGTACCATATAGGTAGGAGAAAAAATGAAAATGGCTGAATTAGCAGATGATGCTCTCTTTATTACACAAGCTCAGCTAGTAAATTCTCAAAAAACTTTAATTGAAACTGCAAAAAACGAAGTACTTATATGTATAGGAGAAAAACATGGAAACAAATGAATTATCAGTAGTCACAGAAAAGAACGGGGATATTCGTTTTATTACCAAAGCTCAGTTAGTAGAACGGAGTTCACTATCGTTGGCAACTGTGAACAGGTATATCCGAAAGGGTTTGATACCTGTGATAAAATTTGGGGCAAGGGTTTTAATCGACGTAGATTTTTTATATCGCCTTAAAGGGCAAGCTGCAAATTCAATCAAGGAGAGTGGAAAATGAGTGTTATTGAACAAAAGCAAGAAAGAGCTATTCGGCAATTTGAGAGCCTCAAACCGGAACTATTAAAATTGTTTCTTGGAAGTCCTGAATATGGCTATAGCTCATTGGTTGTGCATTTTTATGAAGGGGAGATTACTCGTTTGATTTTTGGTTATGAGGAATCAGTAATTCCTTGCGAAGTGAATTTGCCAGTTTCAGTTAAGAGGAAAAAATATGTGCTCAAACACTCCAAAGCCTAATATCTCTATTAACTTCCCAAGAATTGTCTCAATTCTTAAAAGGAAATTATTAATGGTTCCTTGGGCTGTTCAATGGTCTTCTGAAGGCATATATAAGCAACCTGTTAAGAAAAGAGGAAACTACCCTTATGGCTGTTTGCAGCGAGAACGTATGCTTCAATGTGTTTCTGCTCTTATTGAAGGAGCAGATAAAGATGCAATATTTCATATTAAATTATATAGTCCATGTGATATTAATAATAATGATTCATGGAATTATATAAAAACTCATATAACGGCTTTTATAAGAAAAATTAGAAATATTGGCATCTCAAAGTATATAATTGAATTTAAATCGGATTTAAAGGGGTTTTGCTTTGCTAATATGTATGTTACTTACCCAAACCTAATTGCAACAGAATACCTTGAAAAACCTTACTACAAAAAAAGGGTAAAAGAGCAAAATAAAGAAAAGATATGTAATTTAATGTTAAAATTTAAAAAATTATGGAACGGAAAAACAATAGTACATATAACCACTAGTAGCACGGTTTTATTTTTGTTTGAATTTATGAAATACGATATTGAAGAATCAATTGTAAGGATCGAAGAAGCAGGGTATAAAGGCGAGAACAGACCAAATGAACAAGAGTTATCAGACAGAAAATCAATCCTAACTCATTATTTTCTTGATAAATTTAACTTACGCCAGTTTACTCCATCATTAAAATTATGTTCCAGTAAGTTGAATCATGAAGATATTTTAAATAAATATTATCTTTTTAGCGGATTATATACCATAATACCAAACGAAATGAAGTATAATCCAAATTTTTCTCCTGTAAGTGGTGAGGTTATTGAAGATTCAGTAGAGTGGGATTATTATGTGTATTTGTATGAAGAAAAAAGAGAGTTATGGAAACGCAACAAAAAAAAGAAAAAAAGAAATAGCTTCTTTGAATAAAAAAATATTTTTGTGAAATTTGTAACTTTTAATCAAGCTGCGTTGTTTTAATCTTCAGAGAAGATTAACTTGGGAAGCTGTTAACGGAGTATTATAGAATAAGTCGACGAAATTGGTTGTTTTCTATTTTTAAAAGTTTGCTTAGTAATCCTTATTAAAAAAAATATTAGTCAATAAAATGTATAACTAATTCCTTTCCAAATTATTAATAATTCTTTAGATAGACATAAGAATTTAATTGTATTTTCTAAATTGTTCTGGTTTACAAGCAATTATGGATCGGACTAGGCAATTTATTTTTTTATTCTACGGGTGGGTTATGGGATTAATGACCTTCATTTTATAACATGCTTTGTGTTTATTCTTTGTTAATAAATGTAAAACAATGATTAAAAAAGAATGAATATATACTTGTATATTATATATAGGATAAATAAAACTAAACCTATATTAAAGAGAGGTATTATGAATGACATTAAATCCCAGAAACCTTTAAGTATAGTTGAGGCTGCTGAATATCTTGGGTTCAGTAAAACTTATCTCTACAAATTGGTTCATTTGCGTAAGATTCCTTGTTACAAGCCAGCGGGCGGACGAATATATTTTAAAAAGGATGAACTTGAACAGTTTGTGTTTCGCGGGCGGAAAGCGGCAGATTATGAATTAATGGAAAAAACAGAATATATATCTGGGGCAGAATTATTAAATTATATATAACTTGTGGCAAATTATCTCAATCGTCCTGTTTTTTCTGAACTCGCAACAACTCCTTGGCTTGAATTATCAGGTAGTCCTGGAACAGACTATTAAGTTCGTTAAAAATCCGGTTCAACTGTTCCAATTTAACATCGGGAGGATTACTGCTGAACATCTTACCTTTACCGTCTTTAAGGTAGGTTTTGCTAACACCATATTTTGTCGAGACTAACTCGATTATACGTTGATTTATGGTTATTTTACCTTGTTCCATTCTGGCGTAGGAACTTTGTTCGAGAAAAATACCTTTAGAGAAATCTCTTTGGGAGAGTTTAAGGGCGGTTCTGACTGCTTTCAAACGGTCATTTACGGGGTTTTCCATAGATAATCCTTTTTTACTATACCATGAGAAACGTTATGTTTCAATAAAACTAAAACTTGACAAAATGCGTATAGCATATATATAATGATGTGTAGCGTATAGTAAATATGAATGCAGAAAACAACAAGTTCGATCAGATTAACGGAATATTCTCCCAGTTTTCAGAAGAAAACAAAGACAGACTGCTTGAAATAGCTGAAAGTCTGTTGAAAGTTCAAATAGCGGGAGAGGCTTCGATTACAGCTTCCTTGATTGGAGTTAAGGCACTAGAGGAGTGTTGTTCCAAAAAATAACAGCCATGCGGGCTATAAACGCAAGGGATAGTTATGGGAGATAAAATTATCATCATTGACAGAACTCCAGATAAAAAGATGCATTGGGGTTATTTCTTCATTGTTGGATGGTGGCTTGGGCTAATGGCTATTTGTTGCATTTTTCCATTATTCATTAAGGGCTTGGTTGGCAGAGCTTTTGGGTACTGGTAATTAATATTAAAACCTGCTCTGCTTGTGGAGCTGCCGTTGAATCATTTCAAACGAGGTGTTCAAGTTGCGGGAATGAACAAAAAGAAATCAAGGTTTCGGAAACCGTTCAATCATTTTTTTTACACCTTGAAACTCTTTCTGACCTTGAGTACCAGCGTGATATTCAACGGGAAATGGAAAACGATTCGTTAAATAAACATACCTCTAAAACCAAAAAACTGACATTTGGAACTATTTTATTATGGTTGTTTTTCTTCTGGATATTATGGGTTCCCATTCTTTTCAAAAAAGCAAAAGGTCCTTACGCAACAGCGATGGCTGTCTGTTTTGTCGTTGCCGTGTTTTCCTTGTTATTAATTTACAGTGAATTAAATCTTTCTTCAACGGTGGTTACTGATATATCAACAGAATCAGAAAATGAAGGTGACGTTATAGAAACTGTAAATCAAGGATTACCAATTTCTACATTAATTACAATCCTTGTATTATCTATCATGGGTATGACTTTGTTTTTATTATTTATGAAACCAAAATGGACACCAGAAGATAAACGCCGTCAGTCCATGATTGAGTCATTCCCGATTCCAAACTCAAAAGAGGAATTGACAGAGTTTATTATTCTTGCAACTGAACGGATAAAGCCTTTAAATCTAGTTGTAAGGATATTTAATATGAAAGCTCGATGGCAGCAAGAATGGAATAATATCTGGATTGCAAAATGCAGCCAGGTATATAAAAAAGCGCGATATGCAATGAAAGACGATCCATCTAATCTGAAAGTCATTAACGAGATAATGACTGAGGCAGGAGTTATTCCTCAAAAATAACAATAGTAAAAGATAAATGTAATAGGAGAGAAAAAATGAAACATTCTATAAATATCGTTTGTGTTTTTCTTATTTTTGTACTTTTAAGCTGTTTGGGTGTTCCAGATACATCAAGTGATCTTGATGAAATGAGGCACAGAGTTCATGGAGAAACCGCTCAACATACAACATCTCTGCAACATTATGAGCTGATTAACGGGAATTTAACAATACATGATGGGGTTTCTATTATCGAGAATGCACAGTTTCGGGATCAAAATATTCGTAATGTAACTCTTCCTGATAGTATTACTCATTTAGGAGAATATGCGTTTTTTAATAATCAACTAACAACTGTGATTATTCCCAATAATGTTACTTCTATTGGGCAAATGGCATTTGCGAAAGGTCCTTTTGGAAGAACCGGAGGAAATCAAATTGCTGCTGTAACAATAGGCGAAGGAGTTGTTGAAATCGGAGCTGGAGCGTTTCAGTCTAACCAACTGGTTAGTGTATCTATTCCAAACAGAGTTACAAGAATAGGAGCTGAGGCATTTATTGCTAATCAGCTCACAAGTATCATTATCAGTAATAGTATGATTTCTATTGAACGTGCTGCATTTGCATGGAATCAACTTTCCAGTGTAACAATTCCTAATAGCGTTATCAGAATTGAGAATAGAGCATTTGGAGACAATCAACTTATTAGTTTAACTATCGGTAATAATGTTGCTTTTATAGGTCAAGAAGCATTTATAAATAACCAGCTTGTCAATGTAACAATTCCAGCTAGTGTTACTTCAATTGGTGAAAGAGCATTTGCGAATAATCAACTCGCTAGTATTATAATTCCTGATAGAATTACTTCTATCGGAGAAAGAGCTTTTGCAAATAATCCGCTTACCAGCGTGACAATTCCAGATAGCGTTGCATCTTTTAACAGAAATGTGTTTGAGGGGGCAAGAAATCTTACGCAAATAAGTATCGGCGCTAATGTTGATATTTTAGGTACTGAGCTAATGGCATATAATTTTGTTGGTCACTACCTTGCCAATAATCGGAGAGCAGGAACATATACCTTTACAAATGGAAGGTGGACAGCGCAATTCAGGTAATTATTGAGAGAAGAGAATTATTATTGAATTTATGTAATATCATACTTCTTAACTAATTTTATCAACCATTTGGAGGTGAAATTATGGAATGGAAGGAAAAGCCAGATCGGCCTTATAAACTGCGTCGTGAGTGGGATTCTTTTAGAGCAATTCATAAAATTCGTGAAGCACTAAAAGAAAGATTTATAAACTGGACTTTATATAGTTTTGCGATAAAAAAAATTAACAGGGCAGAAAACGGCTCTTGGATGTTCGAGGGTGGAGTCTCTACTGTCATGAAGACAAAGTGGTAAGTAATGCGATTCGGTATCTTTTTTTTACGGCAGTATCAGGTATTTTTGATAAATTCGGGTCGGAAGATGCTTTCTGGGTCTAGTAAGCACATTCACGAAGATGTGCTCAGTCCTGAATTACTCGGTCTTACTGAACATTAGGCAAAGTCAGTGATGAAATATTTATTGAGAGGGGCTGTTTGAGAATTATTACTTCGGCATTGCAGCTAACAAAGCTCGAAATTTGACTTACTTATTAAATTCAATAACAATGTGTGTATTATACGATAAAGGTAATACTATTTTAATATAATTTTTTGGATTTCTTAAATAATCAGCAAATATTTTATAATCAATGTCTATATTTTCTATTGAAGTATTAAAAACACCAAGATATTTTTCGTTTGAAAAAATGTTGATAGTATATGATAAATCAACTGCGTCCTTAATAACACCATCAGAAAAAAAACTTAAAGCAAGAACCCAGATTATTAATCTTGTAAAATACATTGATATTTGTTTTTTATCCCATGAATACAATGCTCTTTCAAAGTCCATCGACACTTCTCTAAGCAATTCTCCATATTTTATATGAGATTTTTCCGATTTAACATATGCAGCGCGAACCAGAAATTCGAGATAATTAGTACCACAATAATTCCTTACATAACTACGTTCTTTTAGTAAATACTCTAAATAGTTATGATAAAGTTTGGTAGAAAAGTCATCAAGAATGGATTCATCCGATAGAAACTGACAAAATATTTCAAATACGTTTTCTGCGCCAAATCCGAGAGAAAAATCAATACTATTAATGTATGAATCCAAAAAGTTTGGATTATATATAGCAAATGTTATGTATATAGAATGCCATAATTTATTTCCGAATATATTACTGCATTCAGTTATATATTTATACAGGTTGTCAGTTTCAGATACAACTGATATTTTTTTTACTATAGTCGATACTTCTTTTATAAAAGTATAATCTTTTTCTAACGAATTATTATACATATTATTCCATGTTGGGTTAATAATATGGACTAATCCAATTATTAATGGGAAAATTACACTTTTATTATAATTTCTTAATATATTACTAACCTGATATGGACTTAAAGCATTAAATAACATTTTAACCAATATTGGCTCAAAATTTTCAATTACCTGAGTAATAAGATTAGGGTTTATTTTATAAGAAATGTTTGTTAATGCACTAATAAATTCATTAAAATGGTAGCTATAACCTCTTCCATGTTCGATGGCTGATAAAAAATCAAATATTTCTCTTAACGATCCATTAGTCAATGATTTACGATAATCATTATAATATTTTTTTTCCGCGTAAGGAGCTTTTTCGGGAATAGTAATATCAATCTTTGCCTTTGTGAATAATTCCAGCAGCTTTTTTTCTGTATTTATATTAATATTTTTCCATTGAAAATCTAAAATTGGTTCCAGAAACAGATAATCTCCCAGCATATATGAGATTATCAATTTTTCTATATTTCCATTATTTAACGAATCATTGAATGTATTCATTACCCATGAATGAATATTAAATATGATTTGAGTATTCTCTGGTTCTTTATTCGATTCTATCATGTACTGTAAATTACTTACTTTATTCCAATCAATTATTTTTGAAATATCTTTCATTAACTTATCTATATCTAAATTTTTATTATTATTAAATAATACAAGATTTTCCAAACGCTCCGATAAATTATTATCAAGTTTTTCAGAAGAATGATTTTTAATGAAATATAACCTTGCTTTTTCACTTTTCATATTCTTAATTCTCCGGCAGTTTGATTATCAAGCTGTTTTTATTATCAAGTAAATTCCATAAATATTGAAATGTATGCATTAAACTCTTTGAATCTGGAACTTCTTGTATTATATGATGCGCTTTTCCAAGAGCGTTAATTGATGTGCCTAAACTGTATACTATCGGAGTATTATCTGAACCTTTTGGAATAAAAAATAAAAATCTATCATGGAAATCAAATCCAATATTATCATATGTTGTTCGGAATTCGAGAAAAATTCCTAAATTATTAGAGTGGGTTAAGAAATAATTATTTTGTTCCGATTTATATTTATTAAAATAATAAATTCTTGATCTAGGTTTAATATTTTTAAAGAAATTATAAATATTGTGAATAACCTGAAAAATCATATTTTTCATGATAGGCTCGGAAACCAGCAGTTTTCTGCTTTTTTTATATGATGTTATACATTTTAACTTAATACCCTTTGTAGGCTGATAATACAATGTATCAATAATATCTTTGCTAAGTAAGTATGGGTCAAGTATCCATATTTCTGAGATATTACTGTTATTCTGCTGTATTAATTTTCTGATAAATGCCAACGCTTCTTTTCGCTGTTTATTAAAAGCTGCCAATTTACCGCTTTTTTTAATAGTATCATTATGTCTCATTCTCTTTCGAATTCGTTCAGCATAATTTCCATCATATGATTTTCCAGCGTCAAAATTATTTGAAAATAAATCAATTGATATATTTTCATTATCAGAGTTAATAAAAGTCCGCGGTTCAGAATTATAAATACCGATATTTCCACCAATATTGAAGTATCGGGAATAATTTCCTTTAAAATGCTTATATATTAATTTATTTTGTTTATTTATTATCAGTAGTTCAAGGTTATGCGAATCACCTAATTCGATGAAAAAATTATTGCAGATACCTTCCAGGTTATTACAGCCTGTAATAACATTATCTAAATCTGTACTTATAATGCTTATTAAATTTTCATTTTGGTCAAATGGAGAATATGTTTTTATAGAATATTCCGCATTGCACCAGTCCTTTTTTGGGCGAATATTTGCTTCAACCAGAGTAATGGGAAATTGAAAAACAAATGATCCAATTCGGTCATTTATGCTGTCTAGGTCAATGTTAATGTAATTTTTAATATTTTCATTAATTTTTATAAAATCTTTATTTGTCAATAACTCTTCAAATGGGTTTAGATTGCTAAAAAACTCAATTATATAGCTATCTCCCCAAATACTTGTTTTTAATACTTTCTGTAATAAAGGAAATTCATTTTCCCAATAAGATGGGATATGTGCCTTTGGAAGCAACGTAAACGATTTTGATATAAAAAATTGTTTTTCATCGACAAGTAAATTGTTGATGCATAACCCATCAAATATATTTTTTGAGCTGTCAAAAGATATTCTACTTTGTTTAATTCCTAGCTTGTATTTATTATTTATATTAATAAGATTTGGTGTCAGAAATTTATCTTTATGTCTATTAATAGGTTCAGTATATTCCTCGTATGATAAGACAGCATAATAATGATAAAATGTCTTTGAATGAATTTCAAACAAGAAGATATGAGTTAATTCACACTCCTTATAAGCTCCAACGACTCCGTGAGTAGAAAGTAATTGAAAATCCTTAACGGCTAATATTTTTTTGGCATCTGCTTCAATTTGATTATCTGAACGAATCATTGAAATATATTATAAGTACAAAAATGAGATAATGCTAGAAGAGATTATTACTTGATTTCAATTAATTAATATTTAGGAACTGCACTTATACAAAGGTCAAAAATTTATTATACTTCCCTACATCCCCGCCACCTTCCTCATCTTCTCGCGATAATCCTCAAAATTAAGAACTTTTTCGGCATGAGTATAATGTTCCATCATTCTACGGGTGGAATGTCCGGCAACAGCCTGAATTTCAAGGTCAGAAATGCCGTCTAACCTACCCAAAGTGATAAAACTGTGGCGAAGGCTATGGAAGCTCAAATTCCGTCTTTTCTGCTCGCTGGGAACTGCGGGCGTATCATTCGTGGCTTTTGTTCCTTTGGCAGATATGCCAATCGCTTCAAGTTCTCGTCTAATGGCGTTACGGAAGAAAGTCTCGCACATTGGTTGTCCGGAGCGGTTAAAACTCTCAAACACATAATTCTCAGAGTGCGGGCGGACTGCTACTTTACGCACATCCTCAAGCGCTTTTTCCACAACATCAAGATAAGGCACGGTTCTTACTTTCCCTCGCTTGGGTTTCTTTAAGCCGTCCATGTTTACGAAGTTATGAGTTAGGTTAATGAGACCATTATCAAAATCACTCCATTTCAAGCCCCGAACTTCACCACGTCTCATTCCGCAAAGAAGTCCAAGAAGAACAGCCAATCTTGAAAGAGGGTCAGTAGGTTTAGCTTTTATTAATTTATCTCTTTCAGCAAAGGTGAGTACACCTTTTTCTTTAGAGCTGTCGGCAGCTTCTTTAACATTTCTGAACGGGCTTCTGTCCAATTCCTCACGTTCAACAGCATAATTGACAGCCACACGCATGGTACTCAACACAGAATTAATTGTGCGGGCGGAAGTGTTTTTATCAGAAGACCATGCCATCCAGTCTTTAATTATTCCGGCAGTTAGTTCACGTAAGGTTATCTTTTTAAACTTTGAAAAAGGTTTAACGTGAAGCTCAACATTAATAGCATTCTGATGAACATAATAACCAGAGAGTGGCTTTTTCTTTAAAACCGCACATTCTTTTACATAAGGAGAATCAGTTTTCCAAAAATCCTCAAGATACTCAATGAAGAGGCGGTCAGCAGCTTCCTTTTCAAAGCGTATATCTGAAAGAATTTTCTGAGCCTTTAACTCTGCTTCTCTTTTTCTTTCTTTTTTACCTTCGACAATGATCTCTGTAGAACGAGTTAAAGTATACTTCTGTGCCTTTTCGTTCCAGAACCGAACATACCAAGTGAGACCGCTTCCTGTTTGTTTTTTGTAAAGAGAGAATGGACAACGCATAACGTACTCCTGACATCTTATAGATGTCTTGCCAAAAAGTACCACTTTGAGTGCGACTTTGAGGCAACAGTGTGTTACGCCAT
>Ga0123356_10006827_pt1 | contig 11482 bp, 8 predicted proteins | sample TergutEmb28metaG_2_FD_92546 | JGI IMG/M metagenome (GOLD analysis project Ga0123356, IMG submission 92546) | Embiratermes neotenicus P3 segment gut microbial communities from Petit-Saut dam, French Guiana - Emb289 P3 | ecosystem: Host-associated > Arthropoda: Insects > Digestive system > Gut ... | reverse complement strand
GTCATTCTTCTGCTGGAAGAGTTCTTGTCCCGGATCACCGAATACTGGGCGATAATCATGGGGCCCTTGCTGATCTTGATCGTACTGTGTGGGCGTGGCGGCATCATGGGCCTTGTGGGGAGGCTCTCCCGTGGCTGAACCGCTGCTCCGCATCGAAAATCTGGTCAAGAGGTTTGGCGGCATCGTCGCTACCGACGATCTTTCGCTCGATGTCGCACAAGGAGAACTTCACGCTATCATTGGTCCGAACGGTGCCGGCAAGACCACGCTGATCAGCCAGCTGATTGGCCAGTTGCGCCCCTCAGCCGGCATTATCCGTTTTGCCGGGCAGGACGTCACCCATCTGCCGGCCTGGAAACGCAGCCATCTTGGGCTAGCGCGTTCGTTCCAGATCACCTCGCTGTTGCTGAATTTCACGGCGGCCGAGAACGTCGCGCTTGCGGCGCAAGCCCGCGACGGTCATTCGTTTCGCTTCTTCGGCAATGCGCGCATGGAGAAAGGACTTCGCGCCACCGCGCGTGCCGTACTGGAGCGTGTCGGTCTCGCGGGTCGTGCCGACGTCCTGGTCTCGCAGTTGAGTCATGGTGAGCAGCGCGAGCTCGAGCTTGCGGTCGCGCTCGCGACCAGGCCGCAGCTTTTGCTGCTGGATGAGCCGATGGCGGGGCTCGGGGTCACCGAATCCGCGCGCATGGTGAAGTTACTGCAGGAATTGCGGAAAGAAGTGACTATCGTGCTGGTCGAGCACGACATGGAAGCGGTGTTTGTGCTCGCCGACCGCATCTCAGTGCTGGTTTATGGGCGCGTCGTCGCCTCCGACGTGCCAGCTGCGATCCGCCGCAATAAAGAAGTGAAGCGCGCTTATCTCGGTGACCAACATGTGGTGACACACCATGGTTGACACACCACTACTTGAGCTGGAGGCGATCGAAACTTGTTACGGGCTGAGCCAAGTGCTGTTCGGCATGTCGCTCTCCGTGCGCCCCGGCGAGGTTGTCGCGCTGATGGGGCGTAACGGTATGGGCAAGACAACGACCATTCGTTCGATCATGGGGCTGACTGCGCCACGCTCCGGCGGCGTTCGCTTCGGCGGACTCGAGGTGCGGGGGTTGCCAGCATTTCGGATCGCACAGCTCGGTATCGGACTTGTGCCGGAGGGACGCCAGATCTTTCCGAATCTTACCGTCCGCGAGAATCTCGTCGCTGCTGCCGCCAATCGCCTCGCTGCCAGCGATCCCTGGACGCTGGAAAAAATCCACGAGCTGTTTCCGCGGCTCGCCGAACGCGGCGGCAATATGGGCAATCAACTCTCCGGCGGAGAACAGCAGATGCTCGCGATCGGGCGCGCGCTGATGATCAATCCGCGGTTGCTCATTCTTGATGAAGCGACGGAAGGGCTTGCCCCACTGATCCGGGAAGAAATTTGGAACTGCCTGTCGATGCTGAAGGCCTGCGGCCAATCGGTGCTGGTGATCGACAAAAATGTCGAGAATCTGGTCCGGATCGCTGATCGTCACTACATCATCGAGCGTGGCCGCACCGTCTGGAGCGGAACGTCCGAACAGCTGATGGCAGAGCCCGATCTGCAGCACCGCTATCTTGGCATTTAAAGTCTGTCCTGACGTCATCGAACGCGGCTAGGGCGCGGGCAACCTGGGCACCCTATGAGATCGGTTCCCACCGTGGGAAAACGAAAGGGGCCGCGCCCAAGGCTTGAGAGGTAGCCGCACGATCAACGGCGAGCAATACTACGCCGACAACCGCAATTTTCGCGAAGCGACGTACCGCGCGAGCCGCAACAGCTTTTCTCGCCGATTATACGTTCACCCTCCACAAGCGCCTGACTGCCTACCACCGCATCCAGCTTCTTGCTCGCAATCGTCTGCTGCAACCCTTGCACGAGCCTGCCGCGACATCTGTTGGAATGCCCATGATGACAGCGTTATCGTGTGGCGCTCAAATTGGGTCTCTTTGGTGCTCATATTCTCTGCTTTGATATGAGTTTTCAACGGACTGAGCTCATCGTCGGCGTGCGAAAGCTTGTCGGCTATCTCCTCGAGATGCTGGCGTGCCGCTGTGCGCGGAATCCGCTCGACGATCGACCGAACAGCCTTATGCACTTCCTGCCAGTCGGCCGGTCCCTGCCCTCCCCTACGTGTTGGCACGCCTTCTTCCAGACCGGTCGCGATCATCTTGGCAATGTCACGCCGGCATAGTGTGATGCGCTCACGCGCGAGCTTGAGCGCGCGCCTCGGCCTCGACCTCGGCTGACAGGTTCTCGAACTCTTCCGAACGAAAACGACGAGATGCGACAGATCGAAGCCAAACGCAAGCTGGATGTCGCCGCCGGCGCCTTTGCGGGCATCACGCTTGCCATTCGGGCTGTCCCGGCGAACGATGAGGCCCGGTCGACCAGCACCGCCAAATGACCGCCTAAGCGTAGAGACCGGCATGCCGTGGGCACGCAACGTTACGTCGACTGTTCACCGTTCGGCTCGATGCCTGCCGTTCGCGGGTAAACCTGTCATAGGGACTAGGCAGCGCCTTGGCGACTTAGGTGCCGAATTCGCCAGCCTGTTTTTTGCTGACGTTGAGCGTGGTGCCGCTTGCGTCTCCGCGCACGGTCGCGAGCCCTTTTTCAAAAGGACTGGGACGCTAGGAAAGGAGACGACATCGTCAATCGGCATCTGAGGGGCGAACCTACTCCCCTCGTGCCGATCGCCGCCAGACCGGGAAAGCGCCTCGCAAGAGACGATTTCACCGGGCTGCGCGGCAAGTAACAACGGCGCCGCAATGACAGTCCGCTAGAGATGCGGAATGTTGTATCTCCTCCAACCGGCGCTGGTCCCTGCCAGCGCAAAATAGCTAGCACCGGCAACGATCATTCCGGCGACAGCTTCGGAAAAGGCAAGAAAATGGAGATGGACGACGACGGCCGCTACCGCGCCAATCGCCCATGAGAGGAACGCTGCGCCCCTATAATCTGCCCCGGAGCTCGTCCCTTTGCCAAACACCAGTTGGTCAACAACAATCACGGCGCCGATCGGGGGCACCAGAATGCCAAGCAGATTGAGCCAGCTCAAGAAGTAGCTCCAGACTCCCGCCGCGGCGACCACGCCTCCGATAAGACCCAGAACGATTGTCACCGTCCGCATCTTTGCACCCACGATGCGGCTCCATCCGATGGCTCCGTTGTAGAGGCAGTGAGTACAAACGGATCCGAGATTCACGAACACGAAAATCAGCGCGATGATTGACAAAATGCCGCCTCGTTGTGTCAGGGTCGGCATGAAGTCACCGCCCGCCGATTGTGCGTTGCCTGCTGCGCCAGTGCAGACCACGATGATCCCGAAGATCTGCGCGATCATGTTGGCGAAAGGAAACGCCGTCATCGACGCGTAAACCGCGCTCTTTCCGTCCTTAGCCCAACGGGTAAAATCCGCAGTCATGGTTCCGGAATCGGCGAATGTGGCGACAACCAGCGTAACAGCTCCGCCGAACGTCATGATGCTCGCTGCCCCCTGCCCATGGTACTGAAGGACATCGGACAATGGATGGCTCGGCGCAATCATGAAAAGAGCGACGATACCCAATGCAATGTAGAGCGGCGCAGCAATCATGCCCACAATCGACAGCGCGCGGATCCCAACATAGGTAACCGCCGTGTACAGGACTGCGACGAAGGTGATCGTCGCTGTTACGTTCCACCCGTAGGATTCATGGATGGTGGTACCCGTGAGACCAGCCTGAAAGGCGTACCATCCGACGACGATGGTGGCGAGAAATCCGGAGACAAGCCTGTATCCCACCTTTCCAAACGTACGCTCGGACTGCAAAGCAAAACTCTGGCCGGTGTTTCCTGCGATGAAGCTAAGCGTGCCGACGTAGGCAAGCAGGATCGCGTTCCCTACGGCAATTGCAGCAATCGCCGGCCAGAATCCAAGATTGTAAGCGATGATGCCGCCGAACACGGCGTTGGTGATGATCATCGGAAAACCGAACCACACGGCAGCGACTGACCAGGTCGAGTGACGATGTTCGGCGGGAACGGGTTCGTGCTCGAACTCGTCTTCAAATCCAGAGTGGTTATGCGCGTCGTTCATTGCTTTCCCCTTTTTCAGCAAGCTCAAATGCCTTGACCGGTACGGTTCACAAGTGGCGGCCACTTATCTTTCCAGGGCCGCGCTTTCTCAAATGACGCCGACGCGCGGATGACCAACGGATCATCGAGGTGACGTCCCACGATCTGGAGGCCGACCGGGAGCCTGTCCGAGGTAAAGCCGGCCGGTACTGATGCAGCAGGTTGGCCGGTCATGTTGATCGGAAACGTGAATGCGAGCCATTGCGTCGGAGCGACCATTTGCCCGTCAATTTTTTCCGGCCCCTGGGTATGAATTGGGAACGGCGGGACGGCGAGCGTCGGCGTGATGAGCAGGTCGTAGTTGCTCATGAAGCGCCACATCTTGTTTACAACGGCCTTCCTAGTCACGGACGCATTGGTGAAATCTTCCGCCGACCACGGATGGTTCACGAGTTGCACAAGATGGGGCGACATTCGAGCGCCATGCTCGGCGACCATCGCACGCATGCCTTTGAGGTCCGTTTCCATCGCCACGAGCCCCCAGAACGCGTCGAATGGATCGTCCCATCCGGGATGAGCAATCTCGACCTCGCAACCAAGATCCTGCTCGAAGACCTTCACGGCCTCCTCAACGACCCTGCGCACCTCTGGATCGACCGCGGCGTAGCCCCAGTCCGGACTGAAAGCCACCCGAAGCCCGGTGAGATCTCCATCCAGACAGCCGATCCAGTCGAATTCAGGTTTTGGCAGGGTATGACGATCCCTGGGATCGGGCCCTGCAATGATCGAAAGCATAAGAGCGCTATCGAGCACGCTGCGGCTGATCGGTCCGATATGCTCAAGGCTTTCCCAGCTCGAAACCCCAGGATAGCGCTCGTCACGGCAGCCTGGATACAGCGGCACGCGTCCCATGGACGGCTTGATACCGTACACGCCCGAATGCGCCGCAGGAATGCGGATCGAGCCGCCGCCATCGCTCGCGATCGCGAAGGGGATTTCGCCGCTGGCAACGGCGGCACCTGAGCCCGCGCTCGAGCCTCCCGGCGTCATCGCGGTATTCCAGGGATTTCGCGTTGTTTCAAAGATCGGATTATGTCCGACCCCGCTATATCCGAATTCAGGTACGTTGGTCTTCCCGACGATGATTGCCCCGGCATTCTTCAGACGTTCCACGACGACGTCATCTTCGACTGGGACGAAGTTCTCGTAAGCCGGAGAGCCGGAGGTCGTCCGAATGCCGGCGGTGCATACAAGATCCTTGATGCCGACCGGAACACCGGCAAGAGGACCGACGACCTCACCGCGCATGATGCGCGCCTCGAGATGTCTGGCCGCTGCCAAGGCCTGTTCGGCTGTAACCGTACAGAACGCATGGATGAGTGGCTCGACGGCCTTCATCCGATCGAGGTGGGCTTCGATCACCTCGACTGGTGAAAGCTCCTTGTCGCGGATGGCCGACGCAAGTGAGGCGGCTCCCATAGAACAGATATCGTTTGCGTTGCGCACGTTTGCTCCCTTTCGTTAGCGTTCGGAGCCGACGGTGCGAAGCCAGTGTCAACGAGTCCACACGAGCGCTTGAACAGGCTGAAGATAATTGTTAAAAATTGTCAACAGCCTTGGAGCTCGTTGAATGCGGCCAGAACAATCGGCTTACCGTCTGGGCGTGGTGGACGATGACCCGTCGATCCGCGAGACACTTGCCGGCTTTCTCGAGGCCGAACAGTACGAGGTCTGCTGCACAGGGAGTGCTGATGGTCTGGATCAGCTGATGCGAACCAAATCACTTGATCTGGTGCTGCTCGATATCAGGCTGCCGGGGCGGGATGGATTGACCATCACCCGCGAATTGCGACAACGCTCCGAAATGGGCATCATCCTGATCGCAGGGCGAAACGATAAGGTCGATCGCATCATCGGTCTTGAGTACGGAGCCGACGACTATATCGCGAAGCCTATTGACGAACGGGAGCTGTTGCCACGCGTCCGTAACCTGTTGAGGCGGGTCGGACACGCTCACGTCGCAAGCAAGCCACCGAGCATCGTCTTCGACCGTTTCGTCCTCGACCTTGGCAGGCGACGCTTGCTTGACAACGAGGGAAAGTCGATCTTTCTGACCACAGCGGAATTCGAATTGCTTTCGATATTTGCTCGGAATCCCGGCCAGGTGATGTCTCGGGATCGATTGATGGCTGGCGTCAGCAGGCGACGCTGGAGCTCCCTGGATCGCACAGTCGACACTTTGGTTCGACGACTACGTCAGAAGCTAGAGATCGACCCTGCCAACCCGTCTCTTATCACCACGATCCATGGGATCGGATACCTGTTGGCCCGTTGAGTTGCTTGCAGCCTTGGCCCAAGACCGGCGCAGCACCAACGTAGCATTGAACTGAAGGACGGCTTCCAAGGCAATCTCCGCGACTCTTGCCGGCGCTTCTTCCTGTGCTGCGTCTTCCAGCTCGGCAGCCTTGCTCGACAATGCGTCCAGGCCCACGTTTGAAGCTGCACCCGCCATGCGGTGGGCCGCTTCACGTACCCCGTTCAAATCAAGCCTCGCGCAACATGCCGCGATGGTTTCGGCGGCACCGGTCGCAACATCATTGAATGCCTCGAAAATGCGAGCTGAGCGGGCCTCGTCTAAACTGGAACGAAGATGCCGTGCCCGCTCGGGCTCGGCGATGATCATCGCAACAGCACCGGCCCGATCCCTCACCTCTTCACGCAACCGCTCGACGTCGACCGGCTTTTCAATCACGCTGTCGAAGCCGCGTAGTGCATAAAGTGGTCGGTCGGTAACCAGGAGATTGGCGGTGAGTCCGATGATCTGGCCTGCATTCCCAAGCAGCCCTTCATCGCCACGAATCACGGATGCCGCAGTGAGGCCATCCATGCCCGGCATCCGGATATCCATCAGCACGAAATCGAAAACATGGTCCCTGAGGATTTCCAGCGCGGTCTCTGCCTTTTGCGTTCCATGCACCCCGCACCCCCGCAGGCGCAGGAGCTCCGACACGATGTCGACGTTGAGTGGCAGATCATCGACGACCAGCGCACGCAGCCCAAGCGGCTCGGGAACGTCCGATGCCAGTTCACTATACCGCGCCAGAGGCAGTCTTACGACGAATGTGCTTCCACTCCCAAGAGTGCTGCGCAGCGAGATGTCTCCGCCCATCGCATCCAGCAATCGCTTGCAGATCGCCAGCCCGAGTCCTGTGCCACCATAGCGACGCCTGTTTCCGATGTCGCCCTGAGAGAACGGCTGAAAGAGCCTGGGGATGACATCTTCAGCAATTCCTATTCCGGTGTCGGTCACCTCGATTTTCAGCTCGACATTCTCGGCGGACCTCTCGGTCAGTCCGACTCTGACGCAGATTTCTCCTGCTTCGGTGAACTTGATGCCGTTGGCGACCAGGTTGATTATAATCTGCTGAAGTCTGGCAACGTCACCGACCAGACGCGGTGGCCTTGCTTGCTCGAAGTAGACTCTCACCGCAAGCCCCTTCTCCGAAGCAGCAGCGCTGGCGAGAGCAACCGAGGCGTTGACCGTCTCAAGCAGATCGAACGGTCTTTGATCGATCCGCAAATGGCCGGTTTCCATGACCGCAAGATCAACGATGTCATTGATGATGACTGCAAGCGTCCCAGCAACCTGCGTTATCCGACGGACGATGCGGGATGCCTGTCCCGAAAGTGGCTGAGCTGCCAGCAACTCAGCCATCCCGAGCACACCGCTGACCGGCGTCTTCAGCTCGTGACTGATCATAGCGAGCGATTCCGACTTCATCCGGTCTAGCGTTTCAGCGGCGTTCTTGGCCTCCAGCAACGCGCGCTCAGCCTCATGCCTTACCGTGATGTCTGCTACGCTTCCCACGATCACACGACGCGACCTGACGACAAGGGAGTGACGGGAGACAATGACATGTCTTTTGCAGCTGCGTTCGGCGTCCATCGCGAACTCTCGCGCTGCAGCTTCGTCGATCTGTCCATCAAAAGCTATCAACCACGCAAATATTTGCGAATGGCATTTCAGTCCGGCCTCGAACCGTTCCAGTTCGCTCTGGCGACTGCCGCAGAACAGCTCAAGTGCCGGCTGATTTGCAAATTGCGCGGCTCCCTCGACGTCGATCACAAACAACGGGACTGGCGAGGCATCGAGCAGCCTCCGGACGGAATAGTCGCTAAGGCGGCTCTCGCGTATCAGTATCAGAAGAAACCCCATGATCGCGACCGCGATAAAATCGGTCGTCATGCGATACAGCAGCCCATCCGTAACCGAGCCGAGCGGAGCGGAGATCATTAGCGCCCCAGTCGATGTTATGGTCGAAACAAACAACTTACCGTCCGCGATGACAAAGTGCCCGCGAGTGTCAATCGAAGACGGCCGCTTGATCCCCAGACGTTCGAAGACACTATCGGAGACGACCCCGTCGAAAACGCCACGTTCCGGCTTGACGACGATCGTTGTAGTTCCAGACAAGGGGACAACCAGGTAGGAGACCGATGAAAGATCCTGCCCGCTCTCTGGCTTCTCAGGAGCTGACGTTTTCAACACGGTGGCCAGAAGCGCAAATCTGGCTTCCTGCAAGGCGAGCGTCGCCAGAACATTGTCGCGTGCCCGAAATAGCAGAAACGCCAACGACGAAATAACGATGATTGTTATCAATCCGCTTCTAGCCTCGAACGGTGCCCTCCCGCTGCGTCTCGATGCCCCACGCCTCTGCATTAATCGACCGCCTCGGCGCCCAGCGTTTCTGAGCCAAGGCTAGTGCCCAGACCGACCGGCATCACAGCAACAAGTACCAGATAGACGAGGCTCGCCATTGGCACTCCAACCAGGGGACTCGCCCAATCAGACACGCTGGATCCCCAGAAGCGGATTCCAATGACAGTTGCAACGAGAGCAGAAAGCGCCGCAACGTTGACGCGCGCAGTCCTGGCATGTGCAAAGCCCTTGTTGGCCCTCAAGATATAATAGTCGGCGAGAATGATACCTCCGATTGGGGCTACCACCGTGACAAGCAGAAGAAGCCATTCGAACACATCGCCGACGAGGCCGCTGAAGGCGATAGCCATCCCAACCCCGAGTGCGCCACAGCAGGCACCTATCCAAGGAAGGCCCGGAAATGCGCTCTTTATCGTAACGCTCGCGTTTTCCAAACAAGCATCACACGTCGTCCAGTGAGCTACGAGCGCGAGCGAAAGCAGCAGGAACGAGATTGGCCGGCTGGAGAGCAACAGATCCGACGCCGTCAGGTGTATCGCACCAACCAGCACGCCGACCACAAGAAATGGAAGATTGGAGACGAGAAATCCAACGGCGGTAGCCTGAATCGCTTGATTGCCGGTTTGGCAATAGCGAACGATATCGCCTGTCATCGTGCCGCTGACGACGAAAATACCGAAGGTGATACAGACTCCGGTACCAAACGGCAGTGTCCCATGGAGTGGACCGTCCAACAGTACGGCCCATTTCGGGGCAATGTACCGATAGCTGACGATGCTTACAAAGAGGAGCATGGCCGGGAATGCGAGAGCCGTCAGATTGAAGCCGCGGCTGAGGCCGAGCAATAGCGGCGCGGCAAAGACAAGTCCAATCGTACCAAGCCACAGCGGGGTCATCTCATTGACGTGAAATGCTTGGCCGAGAATTGCGACGGTCAGAACCACATGATACGCAAACCAACCCGTCACGAGAAATGCCAATACGAGCCCCGGCAACAACGCGCCCGAACGGCCGAACACGGCTTCAAGCACGAGCTGTGAGTTTAACCCCCATCGTCCGGCGGCATATCCTATCGCCGCGGAATAAATGAACAGAATCCAGTTCCCGAGTACGACCGCGAACAACGCATCGAACGTCCCCAGTTCGGCTTGGAGGCGATTTCCGATGACAATCGAAGCAAAAGCGGAGGTGAAGCCGGACCAGGCAAATGCGGGATGCATCAGGCCTCGGCGGCCGGCTAGAGGGATCGGTCCGAAACCCCGTTGGCTTGGTAAGCGCTCCGGCTGAACTTTCATTTTGTCTCTCTCGAAGGCGAGTCAGAAGCCTCGCGCACGACATGACTTGAGAGATCATGAGCGTGAGCAGTACCCGCCGCGATCAACCCAAGATATCGTCTTAGCCTCGTCGTCGGCTTCAAGGCAATACGGCATCTTACCTACGGTCCTAGTGGTCGAGCAGAATGAGATTGACGCCGTTATCGCCGACGCTGATACGGTCGTCCACCACATGGTTCTACAAACTCGATCGAACTAAGCTGACCAACGCGCTCGCGCTGGAAGATGACGACGCGTCAACGCTGGATTGCCGTCAAGCAGGTCAATGCGGACGTGGCATGGGCGTAAGACATCGTGGCCGGACACAAGCCGCAAACCCCCTCGAATGGTAATCCTTGATGGCGAGAGCCTGCTTAACGGACTGCGTTGGAGCCAACTCTTGCACGGCAAACAATCCATATTATACTACCCTCAAGTTATATAACTGATATCAACCACTTATGTTCAAGAGGGGTTATTATGCGAACGGCAGCAGTCATCGCACGCCCCCCGGGGATTGGGCCGAGGCCGTAAGCCGGGAGCGCGAACTAGTACCCACTTTTCTTCTTCGGTGAGTCATGATTCAAGATTGGAATGATTCCCAAAGCAAGAGAGGTTCGGCTCAAGCCGAAGATACGCAAGGTGCTTGAGGCGGTTTGCCGGGCACCGAGCACTGCGCAAAGCCAGGCGAAGCGGGCGCGGATAGTATTGCTGGCGGCCGAGGGTCGCAGCACGCGCTCGATAGCCGAGGAAGTCGGGGTTCAGCCCCGTATCGTCAGCAACTGGCGGCGGCGCTTTGCCGATCACGGCCTTGCCGGGCTTGAGGATCGGCCGCGCGGGGGCAAGACGCCGATCTACGGTCAGGCCACCAACCGGCGGATTCTGGCGCTTCTGAATAAGCCGCCGCCGGCAGGTTATGCGCGCTGGACGGGCCCGCTGCTGGCGAAGGCCCTGGAAGACGTTGATGTTCAATACGTTTGGCGCTTCCTGCGTGAGCACAACATCGACCTGGCGACCCGGAAATCCTGGTGCGAGAGCAACGACCCCAAGTTCGCGGCGAAGGCTGCCGATGTGGTCGGTCTCTATATCGACCCGCCCGCCAAGGCGATCGTTCTCTGCGTCGACGAAAAGCCTTCGATCCAGGCCTTGGAACGGGCGCAAGGCTATTTGAGGCTGCCGAACGGACGCGCCTTGACCGGCCAGAGCCACGACTACAAGCGACACGGCACCACCACCTTGTTTGCAGCACTGGAAGTCGCCACCGGGCAGATCCTTGCCGCGCATTCGAAACGGCGGCGCCGTGTGGAGTTTCTTGGCTTTATGAACCATGTCGCTGCCGCCTTCCCTGATCGGGAACTCCACGTCATTCTC
>Ga0123356_10006826_pt1 | contig 11483 bp, 8 predicted proteins | sample TergutEmb28metaG_2_FD_92546 | JGI IMG/M metagenome (GOLD analysis project Ga0123356, IMG submission 92546) | Embiratermes neotenicus P3 segment gut microbial communities from Petit-Saut dam, French Guiana - Emb289 P3 | ecosystem: Host-associated > Arthropoda: Insects > Digestive system > Gut ... | reverse complement strand
TGAGGGTTTCAACGGCTTCACTGATGATTTCGTGACCGGCGTCCAGGACAGTAAGCCATTTCGGCATTGTAACCTTGAAGCCGCTTACTCCGAACTCATGCAAAACTGCCATGATGATCTGATTGATACCATCTGCGGAAAGTGATGCAACATCCATGGGAAGAACTGCCGCGCCGTGTTTGCCCGCAAGGTCACTGCAGACCTTTTTGCATTCTGCCGAGGCGGGAGTTTTACTGTTGACAACAATTACAAACGGCTTGCCGGATTTTTTCAGCTCCTTGATTGTGCGTTCCTCCGCTTCGATGTAATTAAAACGCGGAATCTCGGTGATCGTACCGTCGGTTGTAACCATTATTGCGATTGTCGAGTGGTCGGCTATGACTTTTTTGGTTCCGATTTCCGCCGCCTTTTCGAAAGGAATCTCGTTATCATTCCACGGAGTTTTTACAAGGCGCACCTTTCCGTCTGCGTGATTTGCAACCGCACCCGGCACCATATAGCCAACACAGTCAATCATGCGAACGCGCATTGTCGCAGAACCTGCCGCCTTGATTTGCACAGCCTTTGCGGGCACGAACTTCGGCTGCGTTGTCATAACCGCAGTCCCATCGCCGCTTTGAGGCAGTTCATCGATAACACGCTGAGACTCGGCTTTGTTTTCAATCCTCGGCACAACCATCTGCCGCATGAATTTGGTAATAAAAGTCGATTTTCCTGTTCGACACGGTCCTACTACCCCGATATATACGTCCCCGTTCGTACGTGTAGCGATGTCACTGAAAATGTTTTGCGTTTGCATGTGTTAATTCCCCCTTAACTGATTTAGCAATTATTATTAAAGAGGGAAAACTATTATTACAATTTTTTGTCGGTTTTCTTCTTGTCTTTGTCACGGGCGAAGATAAGAAACAGGATAAACGACAGCACCAGGACCACAAAGGCAATATACCAGGGGAAACTTTTCAGACGTAAAAAGTCAATACCAGCATTGGTTTGGGTACTCCCCTTAAGTCTCCAGCGCGCCCAGACGGTTACTTCGCCATTGTCCGGAACTTTCACTGTTTCTATGAGTGTGCCTTCCTCGTTAAACCAGCCAATAAATTCCCACACGTCTTTATCATAGTCGGTAGGGTCTTCAAGTTCTATTACTTCACCGGGCACTTGTGGTTTAGCAAGATTTGGATTATCGAATACTACCACAGGGTTATCTGATTCATAGTTTACAACACCGATGGTCTCAATTGCCTCCCAGCGGGCATAAAGGGAATATTCGCCTTTTGCATCGGTGGGAATAGAAGTTTCCGGATCGTCGCCTTCTGTCGGATCTAAAAACCAGCCCAAGAATATCCAACCCTCAAGTTCAAGGTCAAGCAGTTCTTCGATACCTATGCCTTCATCATACGTTTCCGGATTTGGATTGTCCGCAAAGTTCGGATCATGATAAATTATGCTGGAAACCGTTATCCACTGCGCCCACACAGTTACTGTACCCGTATCAGATATTGAAATTGATGTTATTTTGCTGCCGCCCTCTTCAAAAGTGTACCAGCCTTTGAATTTAAAACCGGGTACATCAGCAAGATCCTGCAACAAAAAGCCAACTCCTTCGTCATAAAATTCAGGGTTAGGGTTTGTGCCTTTGACATTTTCATAAACTACACCAGAAATGGTTATCCATTGCGCGTAAAGATCCAGATTACCTTCATCACCAAGAATTTCCGTGACTTTTGTACCGCCCGTTGCATGTGTGTACCAGCCTTTGAATTTAAAGCCAACAACGTCCGCGAGATCGTCAAGGGTAAAGCTTTCGCCTTCGTCATATTCCGACTGGTTTTGGTTTGCACCTTTGACTTCGTGATATGTTATGTCGTAAACGGCTGTCCATTGGGCGTGAAGAGTTACATCGTCGTCTTCGTCTGCCGAAATTGAAGTCACAAGGTTACCGCCGGATGCAGAATCGTACCAGCCTTTGAATTTAAAACCAGTAACACTGGGAAGTGGCAAAAGTTCGGCAATACCAATACCTTCAACAAAGGTCGCAGAGTTTGGGTTCAGCGCACCTTTCGTATTTTCATATATGACTTCATGCGTTGCCAAAACAGCAGACCATCGAGCCCAAAGAGTTATAGTGTTTGTATCAGAAGACGTAATTTCGGTTACTTGGTTTCCCGCGAACTCGTCATCGTACCATCCAAGGAACAAATACAAGCCATCAATGTCATCAAGGTCAATCAGCGCAAAGGTTGTGCCGCCCTCGTCATAAGTGCTTGGGTTAGAGTTTGAAACACCCATCGTATTATTGTAAATAATTGAAGATACCGTAATCCACTGGGCGTGCAGTGTAATCGAACCCGTGTCGGAGGTTGTGATTGAAGCGACTTGTGTACCTCCCGAAGCGGAATCAAACCAGCCTTTGAACTTGAAGCCCGTCACATTGGGCAAAGGCTGCAATGAAAAGCCTGTGCCCTCGTCATAAGTACTTGGGTTGGGATTTGCGGCGCCTTTCGTATTGCTGTAAGTGATGTTCGAAACGGTTATCCACTGGGCGTGCAGCGTAATCGGACCTGTGTCGAAGGTTGTGATTGATGTGACCTGTGTACCCCCCGAAGCAGAATCAAACCAGCCGTTGAATTTAAAACCCGAAGCGTCCGGCAAAGGCTGCAACGAAAATCCAACTCCTTCCTCATATTCCGAAGCGTTCGGATTCGCCTGCCCTTTGGTATTGTTATAAGTAACTGAACTGCCATATACAAGCGTGATTTTCATTTCAGGGTCACAAGTCTGTGCGGAAAAACGCTCCCAGCCTCCGGAATATATATAAGGAGTCACGAGATCCATGGTCAGCGTGTCTGTGTCTTCTTCATAACGCACAATTTGTTTTCCGTTGCCAACATTGATGTCAAACTTAATTTGAAATTCGTCGACAAGGGGATCATAAATTATTTCCGCAAAAATACGGCTTGGAACAGAACCAGAGCCGATAATTTTAAACTCGATTGAACGCATATCGTCGATGTATGCTGTGGCAAACCAATCATTACCAATCTTTTGCGGAAGCAAAATATAACTTCCAACAGCGGGATTGGTGAGATTTGTCACCAAAGGAGTGGCAGAAATGTTGTAATGTGTGTATGAGACAAACATTATGCATACCGGTATCGCATGAATCACCTTGATAGATTTGAAAGGGTTAGAATGACACTCTAAACGCGATAATACAGTGTTATGACTTAAATCTAACGACGTTAAATTGTTAACTTGGCAATTTAGGTTGTCCAATACCGGACAATTTGACACATCTAATTCCGTCAGGTCATTATAAGAACAAGCCAAATACGTCAAGGCAGTGTTGTTGCCGACGTTCAAAGTTTCAAGTCCGTTTCGAAAACAATGTAAAATTTCAAGTTCAGGGTTATTGCTGAAATCCAAAGAAGTTATGTCGTTTTCCGCACAGTTCAAAGTTTTTAGTTTTGTGTTGGAACTGACATCCAAGGAAGTAAGCAGATTATTATAACAATACAGATAATCCAATGCCGTGTTGGTTGAAAGGTCTAACGAAGAAATTCGGTTGGATGATAAACCCATCTTGGTCAACGCCGTGCAATTGGTTACATCCAGTTCTGTTACTCGGGTTAAGGCAGTTCCGGTCGAAGCATGCGATATATATATCTCTTCCAGCGCCGTGCAATTTGCAAGATCAAGTTTTCCATGAACAGATACAAGGTACAAAGAATCGACATGATAGTCGTCAGGATTCCCTACCATTACTAATTGTCGGGCACCATTGAAGGTAAAAGCTTTCCACGTACTTGTGTCGCTGGCGTTGACTCCTAACTTCTGTGCATTCGTTTGCGACCCGTTGGACTGCAGCAAAAAATCCCGCACTTTCAATTCATCGTGTGTCGTCGGTGTCGCAGCATAGACCTGCGGACCAACCACCGCCCCCGTTACAAAGAATGCCGCCACCGCCAGCATCACACTCACAGCGCACGCAATCAAAACGTTTCTTTTGTTCATCTGTTGTCCCCCACAACTTGCTTATCGTATTATAAGCAATTTATCCTCCTTCACGCAAGGATTTAAGCCATTTCGCCTGCCGTTTTTGAAGACTGCGCTGCTGAAGACCTTTAAGCAACGTGGCTGTCTTCTCGTTACCCGTAAGAAGCCGGTTGATATTCCCGCGAAACGTAAACAGAATGAAAAAATAAAAGGAAAACAGCAAGGCACAAACCGCGATATTGTATTCATTGAACGGCTGCAATGCGGCGTAAGAAACCATAAACGTAAGGTAGACAAAATTTCCGACCGGAACATATTCAAAAAGAAAAACACATAAAAGAAGCACAGCAAAGGCGGCAAGACTTACCCATGGATGTGCGACCATAAACACTCCTATCATCGAAGCCACCCCTTTACCGCCGCGGAATTTGCGCAAAATCGGGAAGGAATGCCCGACAACTGCGGCAAAACCGGTAGCGTACAAGGCAATGTAACTGCTGGTTGGGTTTAAGTTGTCGCCAATCGTAACCGCCCCTCCGTAAACAAAAAATGCAATCATTGACGGAATCGCCGCTTTAAGCGCGTCCAAAATAAAGCATACTGCCCCCCATTTCGTACCGAAATTACGCAGCACATTCGTAGTTGTCAAGTTACCGCTGCCTGCCTTTGTAACATCGGTTTTCAAGATTTTCGAGATCATAAGCGCCGGACTGAAATTACCGATAAAGTATGCAGCAAAGCAGAATGCAAATAACCAATATAAACTCATATCAAGTTTCCTCTTTGTTACTTCGATTCCTAAGCAACATTCTAACAGGAGTACCCGTCAAGTCAACGGAATTTCGCAAGCAGTTTTCCAAATACCGCAAATAAGTCGGCGGCACCAGCTTGCCGTCGTTTACAAACAACGCAAACGTCGGCGGGGAAACACTGACCTGCGTGCAATACATGAGCTTGGCACGCTTGCCCGACACAAACGGCGGCGGCGTGGTCGCAACAAAACCTTGGACAAGCGTATTCAGCGTGCCTGTTGTGATTCGCGTCCTGCTGCGCTCCAACACAAACTCGACAGTTTTCATAACCTCGCCGATGCGAGTCCCCGAAAGCGCACTTATAAAGATTGCTTTGTAATACGGCATGAACGCAAGGTCGCGGTCAAGGGTTTTTATAAACCCGTTCATTGTAAAAGTATCTTTTTCAACCAAATCCCACTTGTTAATACAGATGACACTGGGTTTACCCATTTCGTCCGCATAACCCGCCAGGCGCACATCCTGCTCGGTCAATTTTTCCGTTGCGTCAACAACCAAAACGCAAACATCGGAATTGCGAAGCGCGGCAAGGGCGCGGACAACCGAATAATGTTCGACAGTTTCCGCTTCATAACTGCGTTTGCGGCGAATTCCTGCGGTGTCAGTTAAAATATAGTTCTTTTCGCTGAAGCGGAACGGTGTATCAATGCTGTCGCGCGTTGTTCCGGCGTGCTCGCTGACCATCACGCGCTTTTCACCCAAAAGTTTGTTGACAATAGAACTCTTCCCCGCATTAGGCTTGCCGATAACAGCAATGCGAACCGACCGAGCCTCCTCCAAACCAGGCGATGCCGCCGCAGGCAACGGGATGTTCGATATTACTGCGTCCAATAAATCTCCAAGTCCGGTTCTTTGCGTACAACTTACCGCGATTACGCTTTCAAAACCCAGCGAATAGAATTCATGGAAATTATTGCTGTGCAAGGTTTTATTATCGGTCTTGTTAACTGCAACAACAACGGGTTTACGGGCGCGGCGCAAAAGTTTTGCTATGCCCTCGTCTCCTGCTGTCAGTCCGACTTTGCCGTCAACCACAAACATGATACAGTCCGCGATGTCGATTGCCAAGGAAGCTTGCTCTTTTATGTGGGCAGAGTAAATGTTTGAACCCTCTTCGAAATCAATGCCGCCTGTGTCGATAAGGCTTATGGTTCGTCCGCTCCATGTTGTATCGGCATAGATACGATCGCGCGTAACACCTGCCTCGTCATCAACGATGCTGATGCTGCTTCCTACAATTGTATTCAGAAGCGTACTCTTGCCGACATTCGGCCGACCGATAATTGCAACCAGCGGAGTTTTCATAACAGTATTATACCACAACCCTTCAGCAAGCAGCAATCGAAAGCATTGCGCAGATTAAGTTTTATTTTGGTTTTCTCTTAAGCGCAAATACTGATAACAAAGCAGCAAGAGTAATAACACCCGCTATTCCGCCTGCAATATAGTAATACAAAGCATCATTTTTTTCGGGTATTTCATTGTCTTTCTTTTCATCCGTCCCTTCAATTGACCAATGTAAGTTCAGAACTTCGTACGGAGTTCCGGAATCCCATTTATAACCTTCGTTCAAGGTAACAGTTGCGGTATAGTAACCGGCATTGGTTCGCGTGACGTCGCCGCCAAGGTGATATCCGGGGTTACTGGCACTGAGAGTTACATTTTGCTCTGAACCGTTATATGTAAGAGTTGTCTGCAAAAGCGATGGACGCACCAGTTTAGTGTTTTCGTTTATGGTAAACGACGCAATACCGCCGGAAATTTCAATGTTTTCGATACGGATACCAGAATCCGTCCAACCGCCAAGCACAACGCTGCCCGGCGGATGCCCAGTGTTTTCGGGAACAGCGGTTTGCGGGTAAAAACTGTTTGTTGGTGCAGAATATGGCGTCAGCGAATCGCCGGGATAGTAAAAATAGTCGTAATCATAGTCATGTTGGCTTGTGCTGTTTGGGCGTATTGTTTCTATTAAGTCGTATGGGCGGCCAAGTAATGCTCTGTATGTTCGGTCCGGGTCAAATACATTGCCGATACCGTCTTTCATTTTGACAAGCCAAATTCTTAAGCCGCCGCCACTTTCAAGATGCTGCGTATTTATATTATTGTTTGATTTCGTTATGTATTCAACTATAAACCAATTCATATCACCTATGTCTCCATTCGCGTGGATAACCGCCATTGACGGAGTATCGGAAAAGGATGAAAGTGTTACCTGCGTTTCACCGCCGGAAGCGATATGCTGCGGGTTAATCCATCCATAGATATACTTTGTAATTCCCGGGATATCCCCAAGTAGAGTACGAGCCAGTTCCGTATCGCCGTGTACTATACCAGGGGGACACATAATCGAACTTGCGCCTGTGCCGGCGCGGTTGACACCCATTTGGGCATAAAAATCCGAAAGCCCGAAATGATGGAAGATTTCGTGTGCTATTGTACAGACAGATTGTATTCTTGTCCTTGAGCCCAAGCCCGGAGTATAAATATACGGAAACGTTTTTTTACCGTTTCCAAGTGTAAAGTTAAGTGAATTCGAAGAATATCCTCCGCTGTGTGCCGTGCTACGCATTGTCGCAAAAACAAGACCGTCAATATAGCCGTCATTATTCATATCATACAAGTTCCAGTCATCAATCGCAGAATAATCGGCATATTCCAACACTTCACGAAAAAGATAATTGCGGTCGTCTATAACTCCACTGCCGTTTTTATACTCGTCCGCCCCGTAAGCATACTTGGTTGTATATGGTATGACAGTTCCCGTAACATCCAGTTTTCCATAAGATGACCTCCAGTAATACGAACGCATCGAATCAAGTTGGTGTGTTGGATTACTTTTCCCGCTTTCGCCGAAAAAGAAATCTTCAACATCCGCCAAGGAATACGTAAAGTCAGTTATGCTTTCACCTGGAAACAAGATAAGGAAAACAATGATTTTCGGATTGCCAATGCATGGCATAGAACCGTAACCGGCGGCGCTGTACGTTAAACCGTCTGCCGGATTGCCAATCTGCGGAACAGGAATAAGCGGCTCGGATTGAGTTGAAGTTGAATCCGTACTCATAGATGTTTCTGCAGAGATTTTTCCACTTTTTAAATTAAAGTTCGTACCATCAAAGTTACCGCAAAGAAAAGTAAAGAATAACGTCAAACCTATGAAAACCACTTTCACATTTTTCATTTTTCTTGATCCCCAATAGTGTGTGCAGTAACACATAAACATATTACTGCCGGTTTTGTCAATTTTTTTCTTTACCAGCTTTTATTTGTATCACAAATTTTTGTTGACAAAACTGTTCTGACAGTATATATTGCAGGAAACATCCAAGGGAGTAACTTCATGAAAAGGAATTGGTTAACTATCGTTCATCACCACGGCATATAGACCTGTGCACTGATTAAACGCGGCACAGGTTAATCTTGTGCCGTTTTTTGTTTTGAAAAAGAAATTTGAAACATCTGACGGAATTACTTGTTGGATGTTTTTAATTTATAAGGAGGTAAACAAAGTGAAAGCGAGCGAAAAGCTGACAAAATTTATAAACTGTGAAACCATTGATACTAAGTTTTTCGAATCCATTGGTCTTGTCGCTATGTGTCTTACTGATTCCCAAACTGGTGAGGTCGTAATGACAGCATATGTTGACAAGGAAAAAATTTATGCACTGCTTGGTAAAGGAAAAACGCTGACAATCGGCGGGCGTCGAAAAATCGAAAGCGACCAAAGCAGATATGACAAGTTCAATCCAATTTCATGAAAAAAAAGCGGGATAAAAAATCTCGCTTTTTTTGAATTTTGTGGACATTTACACCTGAAACCTCTGCAAAATTATTTTGGGAAGGGTCTCGATAGCGCAACCCTTATGAAATAAGGGCGTGAGCGCCCTCGAAAAAGAATTTTGCAGAGGTTTACTTAAATTATTATCAAAAAAGTATAAACTGCAAATGCCGTAGCATAAGCGACGGTTAAGTTAAGCGTGACACCTAAGAAAGCGATGCGCCAACCAACTTGTGCGGAGGTTGCGCGGACTGCTGACACACACGTCGGGTAAAGCATGAAAAACACGACAAAAGCGGCAAGCGAAGCGACCGTGAACCCAAACGGTGCGGCGGTAGACAACAGCAAAGGCGGCGAAGCAAACAAAACAAGTGTCGCGGCGACAAGTTCTTTACCCAAGACACCGAACGCAAGCGCGGCAATCACCGCAGCACTCCCCAACCCAAGCGGTACAAAAAGCGGAGAAAAGAAATCGCAAATCCAAAACAAGATACTGTCGCTGAAACTTGCGGCTTGCCCAAGCGAAAAGGTATAACTTTTCAAAAAATATAAAACAGCTGCAGCAATCAACACCGGGCCGCTGATACGTTTGAAGAATTGAAGAGTATTGCGTAAAACCGATGGCAGGAACGCATCTTTGCAAGGCGCACAAGCGACAAAGCAATCTTTATCCGAGCAAACCGCCCTGCTTGCCACTATCCCAACCGCCACACATCCCATATACATCAGGAAAATCACAAAAAAGTTCAATCGCAGTGCCGCGGCAACCATCAAGACGACGGGCGCTTTCGCGCTGCAAGGGATAAACGGAAGCAGGATTGCGGTACGGCGGCTCTTTGTCGTGCTGACGGCAACAGTTGTACAGCCGAAACCCATGACTACGCTGGATGGAAAGTTAAGGCGCGCACGTTCAAAAAAATAAAAAAAACTGAACAAAATTAAAATCTGCGGCAGCAACCCAAGCAAAGTAGTCGCAACAGTCCACATGGCGCCCAAAACACCCGGAGGCCGCAGCCAAGTAAAACACGCCGACCACAAATCGGACAGCGTGCGCCCTATCGGACCGAACGCAAGCCAAAACACAGTCAACGAAAGCAACAAAAACAGAAGCCACTTCTTCATCAACCATTCTTACTTCAAGTTCAGGCGAAAAATCACATGCACGGGGGTTGTGGATACATAAAATATATACAAGTATGAAAAAAACTGGATTTGGCAAAGAGGTAATTCGGATTGACCGCAATTTTTACGGTTTACCGCATACCGAAATTCTCTTTCCCGACCTAGATGAAAACACGCAGCGGATTACACACGAAGTTATTGTTGATGCATTGTTCGAATACTTTGAAAATCAACCCATCAAAAAACTTCTTTGCGCAACTTATGGAAATTGCAGGGCGAAGTTTGATTCTTTGGGCGTTAAGGTCGGTCTTAAACTTGACAGCAGTCAGAAACTGGTAGTTTCGAATGCTTTGTACAACGAAATCAATCCGGCAGGAAGAACGCTTTCTGCCGTACAAAGCAATCAAGTCAGTCATGCCGTTTTGGTTGATGCTGTACAGGTAATGAAACAAAAATCAATAAATTCGTTTGAAATCAAAGTAAAAATGCTGCCCGGCGGCGCCCGTAATATCGCGCGATGGCCGGTAATTGACAAAGAATATTTAAAAGTCCCAACCGTTTGTTTAGGCGCTGCAACTAATGTGAAAATCAGTCCCAAAACCCCGATTGATAAAGGGCTTGTCCAATGCGGCGAGATTGGAGCGCCGGATACTCTTGTTCCCGAAAATATTGACAAGCATTTGGATTTTTGCAGCAAAGTTATAGCCAAATCAGTAAGCGAATTGGTGAGGTAAAAACTTGTTTCCAAATTCTGTACGGTTTTTGGTGTTTTTACCCGACCTTATTTTCTTTTTCCAATGCTTTGACAAAATCAAGGAACGTTGCAATGTCGGTGAACTGGCGATAGACCGCAGCAAAACGGACGTAGGCAATTTCGTCGACTTTCTTCAGTTCTGCCATAACCATGTCGCCGATACGCGAGCTGTGGATTTCCTGTTCAAGGCTGCCCATTATCTGTTTTTCGATATTTTCGCAAATCGTATTAATCTGGCTCATGGTAACCGGACGTTTTTCGCATGCCTTCACAATACCGTTTTTAATTTTGACGACATTAAATGCCTGACGGCTGCCGTCGTTTTTTATAACCAAAAGAGGCACAATTTCAACGGTTTCATAACTTGTAAATCTTTTCCCGCATTTCATACATTCACGGCGGCGGCGGATCGAGTTCGCGCCTTCGTTAACGCGGCTGTCAACAACTTTGCTTTCCGAATGATTGCAATAGATACACTTCATATTGGTACTCCCAGCCTCATAGTACCACAAGATATAGATTATGTGCAAGAGTTTTAAGGGATTAGAATAACTTAAGATACGTGTCGCCGGTTGCGCCGCCAAGGACTTGGACGGGGGCGCTTCGGTTTGTTGTTGTATCGTTGCCGAGTTGACCGAAATTATTATATCCCCATGCCCACACCGTGCCATCTGCTCTCAATACGATTGTGTGTTCACTGCCAGCCGCAATGGCTGTAATATTATCCAACAGCGATGTAACTTGTACAGGAGCATAGCCGTTCGTAGTAGCAGTTGAACCATCGCCGAGTTGCCCGCGATTATTATATCCCCAAGCCCACATTGTGCCATCCAATTTTAGTGCTATCGTATGTTCACTGCCAGCTGCAATTGCAATAACATTAGTCAGTCCTGTAACTTGTATTGGGATATACTCAGCGACAGTAACGCTGCCGCTAACACGTTTTCTCCCCCAAGCCCACACCGTGCCGTCTGTTTTCAGTGCGACTGTATAACCACCGCCCGACGCAATTGCGGTA
>Ga0123356_10006825_pt1 | contig 11483 bp, 9 predicted proteins | sample TergutEmb28metaG_2_FD_92546 | JGI IMG/M metagenome (GOLD analysis project Ga0123356, IMG submission 92546) | Embiratermes neotenicus P3 segment gut microbial communities from Petit-Saut dam, French Guiana - Emb289 P3 | ecosystem: Host-associated > Arthropoda: Insects > Digestive system > Gut ... | reverse complement strand
GCCGCCGTTCCCGGCTTCCTACGGCCTGTACGGCAAGCCGACGACGGTCAACAACACCGAAACGTTCGCCTCGGTGCCGTTCATCATGAAGTTGGGCGGCGAGGCTTTCATGAACCTGGGCAAGCCCAACAACGGCGGCACGAAACTCTTTTCGGTTTCCGGCCATGTGAACAGGCCGGGCAATTACGAACTCAAGCTCGGTTCGCCGTTTGCCGAACTGCTGGAGATGGCGGGCGGCGTGCGCGCCGGACGCAAGCTCAAGGCAGTGATTCCGGGCGGATCTTCCGCGCCGGTGCTTCCTGCCAGCATCATGATGGACTGCACGATGGACTTCGACTCGATTTCCAAGGCGGGGTCGATGCTCGGTTCCGGCGCGGTGATCGTCATGGATGAGACCACCTGTATGGTCTGGGCGCTGGAGCGTCTGGCCCGGTTTTATCACGAGGAATCCTGCGGGCAATGCACGCCCTGCCGGGAAGGTACGGGTTGGATGTATCGCGTGATACACCGGATCGAGAACGGTGCCGGACGACCCGGAGACCTCGACCTGCTGCGTTCGGTGGCGGGGAACATTGCAGGCCGCACCGTTTGCGCGCTCGGCGAGGCGGCGGCAGGGCCGGTACAGAGCTTCGTCAAGCATTTTGCCGACGAGTTCGAGTACCACATCGAAAACAAGAAATGCCTGGTTCCTCCTGCGGTGCAGGATGCCGGCAGCCAAATTTACGTGAGCCAGTCATGCTAGACATTGAAATCGACGGCAAGGCGGTTCAGGTTCCGGAAGGCAGCACCGTGATGGATGCTGCGACCCTGGCCGGCGTCTACATCCCCCACTTCTGCTATCACAAGAAGCTGTCGATCGCGGCCAGTTGCCGCATGTGCCTGGTGCAGGTCGAGAAGACTCCCAAGCCGGTGCCCGCGTGCGCCACCCCCGTGACCCACGGCATGAAGGTCTGGACCCGCTCAAAGGCGGCGGTGCAGGCGCAGAAAGGGGTCATGGAATTCCTGCTCATCAACCACCCGCTCGATTGCCCGGTCTGCGACCAGGGTGGCGAGTGCCTGTTGCAGGATCTGGCGGTCGGTTACGGCGGCGCGCAAGCGCGCTACCAGGAAGAAAAGCGCGTCTTCTTCAGCAAGAACTACGGTTCGCTGATTGCCTCCGAGGCCAGCCGCTGCATCAACTGCACGCGCTGTGTGCGGTTCACCGCCGAGATTGGCGGCGAAATGGAAATGGGACAGGCGTTCCGGGGCGATCACGCCGAAATCATGACCTTCCTCGGGCGCGCGGTCGATTCTGAAATCTCCGGCAACGTCATCGACCTTTGCCCGGTCGGTGCGCTCACTTCCAAACCGTTCCGCTACAAAGCCCGTAGTTGGGAGTTGTCGCGGCGGCGTTCGGTGAGCCCGCACGATTCGCTCGGAACCAATCTCATCGTCCAGACCAAGAACGACGAGGTCATGCGGGTGCTGCCCCTGGACAACGATCGGCTCAACGAATGCTGGCTGTCCGACAAGGATCGCTTCTCCTATGAGGCGCTCACGAGCACGCAGCGCCTGACCTCGCCAATGATGCGTAACGGCGACAACTGGCATTCCGAGTCGTGGCAAATCGTGCTCGCGTTCGTTTCCAGTGCCCTGCGCGCCGTCGCGAGCGAGCAGGGCGGACAGGCGCTTGGCGCACTGGCTTCCCCACACTCGACCATCGAAGAACTTTACCTGCTGCAAAAACTGGTGCGTGGCCTGGGTTCGGAAAACGTCGATTTCCGCCTGCGTCGCCACGATTTCCGGGGCGATGCCGTGCGTGCCGGGGTTCCCTGGCTCGGCATGACCGTGGTCGATGTTCACGACCTCAACAGCATCCTGGTGATCGGTAGTTTCCTGCGCAAGGACGCGCCGCTGCTTGCGCAGAAAGTACGCCATTCCGCGATACGTCACGGGCTGGATGTGTGCACCGTAGGGCCGAACGCCGAAGACTGGCGGATGCCGATGGCGACGCGCGCGGTGGTTCCGCCCTCCGGGATGGTGGACGCGCTGGCCGCGATTGCCGCCGCGCTGGCTGCAAAAACCGGCAATGCGCTTTCGGAATCGCTGGCGGCAAGGGTGCCGGCCGAGATTTCGGATGACGCCCGTGCCATTGCGCAAAGCCTCGCAGAGGGCGAAAACACGGCGGTATGGCTGGGCAATCTCGCCGAGCAGCATCCGCGTGCCGCCGAACTGCACCTGTGGGCGCAGGAGATTGCGAGCCTGTCCGGGGCGTCCCTTGGTTTTGTTGGCGAAGCGGCCAACAGCGTGGGCGGCTATATTGCCAAGGCGGTACCGGGCGAAGGCGGGCTGGATGCGCGGGCGATGATCGAGGCACCGCGCCACGCCTACCTGCTGCTTGGGGCCGAACCCGATCTCGACTTTGCCGATGGCGTTGCGACCATGCAGGCAATGGAACGGGCGCGGCTGGTCGTTGCGATCAGTGCGTTCGATTCGCCCGCCCTGCGTCAGGTTGCCGATGTGCTGTTGCCGCTGGCTCCGTTTACCGAGACGCCGGGGACTTTCGTGAATTGCATCGGGGACGTGCAGAGTTTCGAAGCGTCGACGCATGCGCGCGGGGAAGCCCGTCCGGGCTGGAAAATCCTGCGGGTGCTGGGCAACCTGCTCGAACTGCCGGGTTTCGACCAGGACGATTTCGAGACCGTGCGTGACGAAGCATTGGCCGGTGACGGCGAGGCTGATTCCCTTCGTGTCTGGCTCAGCAACGCCATCGGCGACGTGCCCGCGGCGGTGCCCGCCGCGACCCGTGCCGATGCCCTGCAACGGGTTGCCGATGTGCCGGTCTATTTTGCCGACCCGCTGGTGCGGCGCGCGCCCTCGCTGCAAAAGACGGCCGATGCCGCGCCGCCCGTGGCAAGGATGCCGTCGGCGACGATGGCTGCGCTGGGCGTGCAGCCCGCCGACCGGGTGCGGGTCAAAGGAACTTTGGGAATGGTCGAACTACAGGTCGAGGCGGATGAAAATCTTGCCCCAGGCTGCATCCGTGTTGCCGGCGCGCACGTCTCGACCGTGCCGCTGGGGCCACTGCATGGCGAATTGAGCGTGGAGCGACTTTGATGGACGCATTACTGCAACCGCTTGAAACCTTTTTCGGCCCGGATCTCTGGCCTATCGTGTGGGCGTTGATCAAGATCATCGTCCTGCTTGCGCCGTTGATGGGGTGCGTGGCATACCTGACGTATTTCGAGCGCAAGGTCATTGGTGCCATGCAGTTGCGCGTTGGGCCGAACGTGGTTGGGCCGCTTGGGTTGCTGCAACCGATTGCCGACGCATTCAAGCTGCTTTTCAAGGAAGTCATCATCCCGAGCGGGGTCAACAAGGGGCTTTTCGTCATTGGCCCGATTCTCGCCATTGCGCCCTCACTGGCGGCCTGGGCGGTGGTTCCTCTTTCCGATGGCTTGGTGGTGTCCAACATCAACGCCGGCCTGCTCTTTCTGGTGGCAGTCACGTCGATCGAAGTCTACGGCGTCATCATCGCGGGCTGGGCATCGAACTCCAAATACGCTTTCCTTGGTGCGATGCGGGCAACGGCGCAGATGGTGTCCTACGAAGTTTCGCTGGGCTTTGCGCTGATCTGCGTGTTGTTGATCTCGTCGAGCCTCAACCTGACGGACATCGTCGTCAGCCAGGGGCAAGGCAGGTTCGCCGATATCGGGTTTGGTTTCCTGTCATGGAACTGGTTGCCGCTGCTGCCGATGTTCGTGATCTATTTCATCTCCGGGCTCGCGGAAACCAACCGTGCGCCGTTCGACGTGGTGGAAGGCGAGTCTGAAATCGTTGCCGGGCACATGGTCGAGTATTCGGGCATGGCCTTTGCGCTGTTCTTCCTGGCCGAGTACGCCAACATGATCCTGATTTCTGTGATGACATCGATCCTGTTCCTCGGCGGCTGGCTTTCGCCGGTAGGTTTCCTGCCGGATGGGTTCCATTGGCTGGCCTTGAAGACGGCGTTCTTCCTGTTCGTCTTTTTGTGGGTGCGTGCTACTTTCCCCCGTTTCCGCTACGATCATGTTATGCGCCTGGGCTGGAAAGTGTTCGTTCCGATTACGCTGGTGTGGGTCATCGTGGTGGCGGTGTGGATGATGTCTCCGCTGTCGATCTGGAAATAACAAGGTAAAGGGATAGGCCGTGGGAGCCAGGGATTACATTGGAAGCCTGTTCCTCAAGGAACTGTTCAAGGGGTTGGCGCTGACCGGGCATCATTTCTTCCGGCGCAAACTCACGCAGATGTTCCCCGAGGAAAGAACGCCGTTGAGTCCGCGTTTCCGGGGGCTGCACGCGCTGCGGCGCTATCCGGACGGCGAGGAGCGTTGCATCGCCTGCAAGCTGTGCGAGGCAATCTGTCCGGCGATGGCAATCACCATCGAGATCGGCGAGCGCGATGACGGCTCAAGGCGCACGACCCGTTACGACATTGATTTCAACAAGTGCATCTTCTGCGGTTTCTGTGAGGAAGCCTGTCCGGTGGATGCTATCGTGGAAACGCAGATTTTTGATTATCACGGTGAGCAGCATAGCGACCTCTACTACACCAAGAAGATGTTGCTGGCGGTAGGGGATCGTTTCAAGGATCAGATCGACGAAACCAAGGCGGCGGATGCGAAGTACCGGTAATGTGTACGAATCCTATGCACGGGCGCTCGGGCTTGTCCGGTAGCTGAACCGCCACGGCAAGGAAATTTGAGAAGGGAAGTCATGGAATTTTCAACCTTCGTTTTCTACTTTTTTGCGACGGTCCTCGTCCTGGCGGGGCTGCGGGTCATTACCGCACGCAATCCGGTCCATGCGGCGCTGTTCCTGGTGCTGGCGTTTTTCAGCGCCAGCGGCATCTGGCTGCTGCTGTCCGCCGAGTTTCTCGCCATCACGCTGATCATGGTCTATGTCGGCGCGGTAATGGTGCTGTTCCTGTTCGTGGTGATGATGCTCGACATCGATTTCGCCCGCCTGCGTGAAGGGTTCTGGAAATACCTGCCGGTAGGGGCGGTCGTCGGTACGTTGCTGGCCATCGAAATGGGCTTGGTATTGGTGAAAGGTTTTGGCGACAAGGAGATGCCTGCGGCAGCGGCAACCATTACCAGCCAGACCACGCCTATCGAGTGCGCCAACAACACCTGCGAGTTGGGTCGGGTGCTTTATACCGAGTATGCCTATCCGTTCGAGCTTGCGGCGCTGGTGCTGCTGGTGGCGATGATTGCGGCGGTGTCCCTGACGTTGCGTCGCCGCTCTGGCCCGTATGCCGACAAGCGCATCTCGCCGGAAGAACAGATTGCTGCCCGTCACGAGGATCGGCTGATACTGGTGAAGATGGCATCCGAAAAAGAAATACCTGAAGAACCCGTCGGACAGACGGACGGGTCAGAAGGACGATGAACATGCGATTGTGGAGTCACTGACAAGATGCTCTCGCTAACCCACTATCTCATCCTGGGCGCGATACTGTTCGCCATCAGCGTGGCCGGGATTTTTCTCAACCGGAAGAATCTCATCATCCTTCTGATGTCGATCGAATTGATGCTGCTGGCGGTCAATATCAATTTCGTCGCATTTTCGCGCTACATGGGTGACATTTCCGGACAGGTTTTCGTTTTCTTCATCCTCACCGTGGCGGCGGCGGAATCGGCCATCGGCCTGGCGATTCTCGTTGCCTTGTTCCGTAACCGCCGCACGATTCACGTGGATGACCTGGACAGCCTCAAGGGATAAGGACGCGCCGCACATGGACATGAAAACGCTTTATCTTCTCGTGCCGCTTGCGCCACTGGCCGGGGCGATTGTCGCCGGGCTGTTCGGCAGACAGATCGGACGCGCCGGTGCGCACGCTGTCGCCATCGCTGGCGTGCTGGCTTCCTTTGTCCTTTCGGTGGTGATCTTCCAGGACGTGCAGGCCGGGAATACCTTCAACGGTACCGTCTACACCTGGATGCAGGCGGGCGGGGTGAATTTCGAGGTCGGCTTCCTGATCGACAGGCTGACCGTGCTGATGATGCTGGTCGTCAGTTTCGTGTCCCTGATGGTGCACATCTACACGATCGGCTACATGTCCGAAGACCCCGGCTATCAGCGGTTTTTCAGCTATATCTCGCTCTTTACCTTTTCGATGCTGATGCTGGTGATGTCCAATAACTTCCTCCAGCTTTTCTTCGGATGGGAAGCGGTGGGGCTGGTTTCGTACCTGCTGATCGGTTTCTGGTACAAGCGGCCGACGGCGATTTACGCCAATCTGAAGGCGTTCCTGGTCAATCGCGTCGGGGATTTCGGTTTTCTGCTCGGCATCGCCCTGATCGTTGCCCACACCGGCAGCCTCGGTTACAGGGAAGTGTTCGGCTCCGCGTCAGAACTGGCGGGAATGGAAGTGGCGGGCATCGGCTGGCCGTTGCTCACCACGATCTGCATCTGCCTGTTCATCGGGGCGATGGGCAAGTCGGCGCAGGTTCCGCTGCATGTGTGGCTGCCCGATTCGATGGAAGGCCCGACGCCGATTTCCGCGTTGATCCACGCTGCGACGATGGTGACGGCGGGTATTTTCATGGTGGCACGGATGTCGCCGCTCTTTGAACTGTCCGAAACCGCGCTGGCCTTCGTGCTGGTCATCGGGGCCACCACGGCGCTGTTCATGGGTTTCCTTGGCATCGTCCAGAACGACATCAAGCGCGTGGTGGCGTATTCCACGCTGTCGCAGTTGGGTTACATGACGGTGGCCCTTGGCGTGTCGGCCTACTCGGTGGCGATTTTCCACCTGATGACGCACGCTTTCTTCAAGGCGCTGCTCTTCCTTGGGGCGGGCTCGGTCATCATCGGGCTGCATCACGACCAGGACATGCGCAACATGGGCGGCTTGCGGAAGTACATGCCGATCACCTGGATAACCTCGCTCGTCGGCTCACTGGCTCTGATCGGGACGCCGTTCTTCTCCGGGTTCTATTCCAAGGATTCGATCATCGAGGCCGTGCATGCTTCCCACATTCCCGGTGCGGGTTACGCGCTTTTCTGCGTGCTCGTGGGGGTGTTCGTGACCGCGTTCTATTCTTTCCGGATGTATTTCCTCGTCTTCCACGGCAAGGAGCGGTTCGGGAAGGCGCATGACGAGGGGCATGGTCATGGCGATGAACATGGGCATGATGATGACCATGACGAAGAACATCATGGCCTTGCGCCGGGGCAGAAGCCGCACGAATCGCCGTTGGTGGTGACCCTGCCGCTGATCCTGCTGGCGATTCCGTCTGTCGTGATCGGTTTTATCACGATCGGGCCGCTGCTGTTCGAGGGGTGGTTCGGAAGTTCGATTTTCGTCGGGGAGAATCACGCAGCCGGTCTCAAGGAAATCGCGGAGTCCTTCCACGGTGCGGTAGGCATGGCACTGCATGGCCTCATGGCCGCACCGTTCTGGCTGGCGCTGGCCGGGGTCGTGACGGCCTGGGTGTTCTACCTGAAGAAGCCCGAATTGCCTGCTGCCATCCAGCGCAAATTTGCCGCCATCCATGCCTTGCTGGAAAACAAGTATTACTTCGACCGTTTCAACGAGATTGTTTTCGCGGGCGGCGCGCGTGCGCTGGGGATCGGGTTGTGGCGCAAGGGCGAACAGGGTTTGATCGATGGTGTCGGGGTTGCGGGTTCGTCCCGGCTGGTAACGCTGGTGGCGCGTGTCACCGGGCTGTTCCAGACCGGCTACCTGTATCAGTACGCCTTCACCATGATCGTCGGGGTATTTGTCCTGCTGACTTTCTGGGTTTACTTCAGTTGAGCGGGACATAACGAGAGCGAACGCGCCGCGAACGGCGCATTGAACGGAAAGCAACGATGACGGATATTCCCTTCCTCAGTCTGGCGATATGGGTACCGATACTCGGCGGGCTGCTGGTGCTGGCTACCGGGCCGGATACCAATGCCCGTATGGCGCGTATGGCGGCGCTGCTGGTTGCAATCATGGGCTTTGCCGTGACCCTTCCGCTCTACTGCCATTTCGATACCGGTACTGCCGCCATGCAATTCGGCGAGTTTCGACCCTGGATCGAGCATTTCAACATCAATTACCACCTCGGCGTCGACGGCATCTCGCTGTGGTTCGTACTGCTGAATTCCTTGATGACCATCATCGTGGTCATCGCGGGATGGGAAGTCGTCCAGAACCGGGTGGCGCAGTACATGGCCGCCTTCCTGATCATGTCCGGCCTGATGAACGGCATTTTCTCGGCGCTCGACGGCGTGCTGTTCTACGTATTCTTTGAAGCCTCGCTGATCCCGCTTTATCTGATCATCGGCATCTGGGGCGGGCCGAACCGGGTCTACGCGGCCTTCAAGTTCTTTCTCTTCACGCTGGCCGGTTCGCTGTTGCTGCTGCTGTCGCTCATCTATCTTTACAACACGACCGGCAGTTTCGAGATTCTCGAATGGCACCGGGTCATATTGCCGATGGGCGTGCAGACGTTGATTTTCTTCGCCTTCCTTGCCGCCTTCGGGGTCAAGGTGCCGATGTGGCCGGTACATACGTGGTTGCCGGATGCCCACGTCGAAGCGCCCACGGGCGGTTCGGTGGTGCTGGCGGCCATCGCCCTGAAACTCGGCGCTTACGGTTTCGTCCGGTTTGCGTTGCCCATCGTGCCGGATGCGTGCAAGGAGTTCACCTGGCTCGTCGTCGGGCTGTCGCTGGTCGCGGTGGTCTATATCGGGTTTGTGGCGCTGGCGCAGACCGACATGAAGAAGCTCGTCGCCTATTCTTCGGTTTCGCACATGGGGTTCGTCACCCTCGGTTTCTTCCTGTTCAACCAACTTGGTATCGAAGGCGCGCTGATCCAGATGATTTCCCACGGCTTCGTTTCCGGCGCGATGTTCCTGTGCATCGGCGTGCTTTACGACCGTGTGCACTCGCGCCAGATTGCCGATTACGGCGGCGTGGTAAACACCATGCCGAAATTTGCCGCCTTCTTCATGCTCTTTGCGATGGCCAATGCCGGCCTGCCTGCGACGAGCGGCTTTATCGGTGAATTTACCGTCATTCTTGCCGCGATGCAGGAGAGCTTCCTGATTGCCTTCCTTGCGGCGACCACCCTGATTCTTGGCGCGGCCTATACGCTGTGGATGTACAAGCGCGTGGTGTTCGGCGCAGTGGCGAACGAGAATGTGGCAGGACTGACCGATATCAACCGGCGCGAATTCTTTTTCCTTGCCCTGCTTGCCTTGTGCGTACTGGCGATGGGTCTGTATCCCTTCCCCTTCACCGATGTGATGCATACCTCGGTGAATAATCTCCTGGAGCATGTCAATAGCAAGATGCTCTTGCTAACGCCTGTCTGAATGGGTGCGGCCCGATAACGGATGATTAGAAGATGAACTTTGATGTTTCCAACCTCTACTCGGCAACGGCAGAAATTTTCGTTGCAATCATGATCCTGGTGATCATGTTGGCGACGGCTTTCGCCCGTGGCATTGCGCGCGGTCTGGCCTATTCATGTACCCAGATTACGCTGATCGTGGCGACCTTCATCACGTTCATCACCCTGGATGCCAGGAGTGACTTTACTTTCAGCAACATGCTCGTGCGCGACATGCCGGGCAGCATCCTCAAACTGATGGTGTATTTTTCGATGATGATCGCGCTGCTCTACGGGCGCGGCTATCTCGCCGACCGCAAGCTCGACCGCCCCGAGTATTACCTGCTCGCGCTCCTGACCACCCTCGGCATGATGGTGATGATTACCGCCAACCATCTGCTGGTTCTCTACATTGGCCTGGAAATGATGTCGCTGGCGCTCTACGCGCTGGTGGCGTTCGACCGCGACTCGGTGCGCTCCACCGAAGCCGGGATGAAGTATTTCGTGTTGGGGGCGCTTGCTTCCGGCCTGCTGCTCTACGGCATGTCGATGATCTACGGCGCAACCGGCTCGCTGGAACTGCTTGCAGTGAAAGGGGCCGTAACCGATGGGGGTGCCGACAGGACGGTGCTGCTCTTCGGTCTCGTCTTTCTCGTTGCCGGTATTGCGTTCAAGCTCGGTGCCGCTCCTTTCCACATGTGGGTGCCCGATGTCTATCAGGGCTCGCCGACCGCCGTGACGCTCATCCTGTCCAGCGCACCCAAGCTCGCCGCTTTTGCGCTGGCGATGCGCCTGCTGGCGGGTGCCTTGCCCGATATTGCCGGACATTGGCAAACCATGCTGCTGTTCGTTGCCGCATTCTCCATCGTCCTGGGCAATTTCGCGGCGCTGGCTCAGCACAACATCAAGCGTATGTTGGCTTACTCCGGCATCTCGCACATGGGATTCATGCTGTTGGGGCTGCTCTCCGGCGGTGATACGGGTTACAGCAGCGCCATGTTTTACATCATTGCCTATGCGATGATGACGCTGGCCGCGTTCGGCATGGTCGTGCTGCTTTCACGCGAGGGGTTCGAGGCTGAAAATATCGAGGATTTCAAGGGGCTCAACCGCCGCAACCCCTGGTTTGCGCTGCTCATGCTCTTCGTGATGTTCTCGATGGCGGGCATCCCGTTCTTCGTCGGCTTCTTTGCCAAGTTCTCCGTACTCCAGGCAGTGATTCAGGCCGGTTACCTCTGGGTTGCGGTGCTGGCAGTGCTGATGTCGCTCATCGGCGCTTTCTACTACCTGCGCGTCGTCAAGTTCATGTACTTCGATGACCCGGTCGACGATACTCCGCTCGATGCCTCGGTCGAGTTGCAGGTGATGCTGTCGATCAATGGCGTATCCATTGCCATGCTCGGCCTGATGCCGGGAACGCTGCTGAAATGGTGCGAATGGGCCATGAGGACGGCGTTTACAGTTACCGGTTGATCGGAAGCGAGAAGAATCACAGTATGAATAGTTCTGCCGTAGTCTGGGTAGTGGTTGGGCTTGCCTGTGTGGCGGCCAACCTGCCTTTCCTGTTTGAGCGTGTGTTGTTCGTATGGTCCCGCCCTGTGGGACACAAAGGGTTCGGCTGGCGGCTTCTGGAACTGTTCGTACTCTATCTCGTCGTCGGCGGCTTTGCCTTCCTGCTGGAAAAGAACGCCTTTGGCAGCATTTACCCAAAAAACTGGCAGTTCTACGCGGCTACGCTTTGCCTGTTTCTCGTGTTTGCCTTTCCGGGGTTCGTCTATTGCCACCTGTGGCGCCACAATCGCCGTCGCGCTGTGGAGACGCCTCGCGTACAGGAATGAAATCAAACCGTGCGTAGGCGACAGGTGTAATATGCCTTTCGTTTTTTAACCCACGCGCACGGGTTTTTTCATGAGTCAGGCTACCTCCCGCTCTACTTGGTCTAACCGCTGGGCCTTCATCCTTGTCACCATCGGCTCTGCCGTCGGGCTTGGCAATATCTGGAAGTTCTCCTACATTGCTGGCGCAAGTGAGGGCAGCGTGGGAGTGTTCATCGTCGTCTATTTGACCTGTGTTGCCCTCATCGGGCTGCCTCTCCTCATGTCGGAAATTCTCATCGGCAGGCGTGGGCGGGGCAAT
>Ga0123356_10006824_pt1 | contig 11484 bp, 11 predicted proteins | sample TergutEmb28metaG_2_FD_92546 | JGI IMG/M metagenome (GOLD analysis project Ga0123356, IMG submission 92546) | Embiratermes neotenicus P3 segment gut microbial communities from Petit-Saut dam, French Guiana - Emb289 P3 | ecosystem: Host-associated > Arthropoda: Insects > Digestive system > Gut ... | reverse complement strand
TAAACAGTGGCTGCCTTGCACGGGGTTATTCACGTATCACGCCTACGGCGTGTTTAGTCCTTTATCAAATATGCAATTCTCATGGACTTAAAATCACTTTAGGTGGCGCATTGCGGAAGTCAGGAGTTTTATGCGTGCGACATCTTTTTTTACAGTAGCCTTATCAGAAACAGTGTAAACGTAAGAAATTCCGTTCCCGAGCAGGAATAGAACCCATTATGCGATTTCAAATTTTTTAATGTTTTTGCCAATAGTGAAAAATAATCTGAAAGTTCAAAAAAAACGTGCATATTTGCACCTCTTATTTGAAACGTTTATTAACCTTATAAAACATTAATTGTATGGCATTTAACCTCAGAAACAGAAACTTCTTAAAGTTGTTGGATTTTACTCCCGAAGAAATTAAGTATTTATTAAAGCTGTCGGCCGATTTGAAAACCGCGAAATACACCGGTACAGAGCAACCCAGACTAAAAGGAAAGAACATTGTTCTTTTGTTTGAAAAAGACTCAACCAGAACGCGCTGTGCGTTTGAAGTAGCTGCTTTGGATCAAGGCGCTCACGTTACCTATTTAGGACCTGCCGGATCGCAAATGGGCAAGAAAGAATCTATGAAAGACACCGCCCGCGTGTTGGGCAGAATGTACGACGGCATAGAGTATCGTGGCTACGCACAGGAAATTGTGGAGGCACTCGGCGAATTTGCAGGTGTGCCCGTTTGGAACGGCTTAACCACGGAATTTCACCCAACTCAAATTTTGGCAGACTTTTTAACGATGCAGGAACACAGCGACAAACCGTTGCACCACGTGTCGTTTGCTTATCTTGGAGATGCCCGCAACAATATGGGCAACAGCCTCATGGTAGGCGCTGCAAAAATGGGTATGGATTTCCGCGCAGTAGCTCCAAAACAATGCTGGCCAGAAGAATCATTAGTTGCTAAATGTCTTGAAATTGCCAAAGAAACAGGCGCAAAAATTACCCTTACCGAAAACGTGGAAGAAGGCGTAAAAGGCGTTGACTTCTTATACACAGATGTTTGGGTATCTATGGGAGAACCCGCAGAAGTGTGGGCAGAGCGTATCAAGCTCTTGACACCCTATCAGGTAAATATGAATGTGGTAAAAGCCACCGGAAACCCCAAAGTAAAATTTCTCCACTGCCTGCCCTCATTCCACAATTTGGAAACCGAAATCGGAAGAGACATTCACAAGAAATTTGGTCTTGAAGCTATGGAAGTTACGGATGATGTTTTCGAATCGCCGATCTCAATTGTTTTCGACGAAGCGGAAAACAGGATGCACACCATCAAAGCTGTAATGGTGGCAACGCTGGGAGAATAATAGGTACTGCCACATCTTAAGAAATTCCCAATGCGGAAAACAGGTGATCATTTCGAATGTTGCTTCAGCCTGAAATCCACAACCTAACATATTCATCTTGCCTACAAGTAACCCTTCTCATTTGCGGATTGTACAACAGCTTGATTTGAGGAATGGAGTGTAGAGTGGTGTGCAAAAAAAGCTAAACACATTAGCATAATTGGAAAAAAATACAGATATTTGCAGCCAAATTGCAAATATCTGTATTTGCATAGACAATGAAAATTGAAAATCGAAAAAAGTTAAAATAATATTTATGGGAAAATTTATCATACAAGGCGGGCAGGAGCTCAAAGGCGAAATTGTTCCGCAGGGCGCAAAAAATGAGGCGCTGCAAGTAATTTGCGCCGCTTTATTGACACAAGAACCGGTTATCATCAAAAATATACCCAAAATTTTAGATGTCTTACGACTCATTGACGTGCTTGCTTCTATGGGCGTGGAAGTTACGAAACTTTCTGATCATGAATACAAATTTCAAGCGAAAGATATTCATTTCGAATTTGTTAAATCGCAAAACTTTTTGAACTTGGCAAGCGCCATACGTGCTTCTATCATGATTATCGGACCGTTGTTGGGGCGCTTTGGAAAGGCTTACGCCGCCACACCGGGTGGCGATAAGATTGGGAGACGCCCGCTGACTACTCATTTTGAAGGTTTTTTTAAATTGGGCGCTACCTTTAAGCATCTTGAAAAAGAAAATGTTTACGAACTGTCTGCACAACAATTAACCGGCGTCTATATGTTGTTGAATGAAGCCTCAGTAACCGGTACCGCCAATATTGTGATGGCTGCGGTGCTGGCAAAAGGAACTACCACCATCTTCAACGCTGCCTGTGAACCCTACCTGCTGCAGCTTTGCACCATGCTGAACAAAATGGGCGCGAAAATCAGCGGACTTGGCTCTAACTTGTTAACCATTGAAGGGGTGGAAAGTTTGCACGGCTGCGAGCATACCATTCTGCCCGATATGATTGAAATAGGCAGCTTTATCGGCATGGCTGCCCTCAACCGCTCTTCCATTATCATCAAAAATTGTGCATGCGAGCATTTGGGAATCATCCCTTATACTTTCTCAAAACTGGGAATCCCTGTGCAACAGATTAACGACGATATTATAGTACCTAAATTGGAACGCTACGAAATTGAAAGACAATCGGATGGTTCCATCCTTACCCTGAGCGATGCACCGTGGCCCGGCTTTACCCCCGATTTAATCAGCATCGCCTTAGTAACCGCAGTGCAAGCCAAAGGCAGCGTGCTGATTCATCAAAAGATGTTTGAAAGCCGCTTGTTTTTTGTGGATCACTTGCAAAATATGGGCGCCCAAATCATTTTATGCGACCCGCATCGCGCCACAGTCATCGGGTTAAATCACAAAAAACAGCTTCGCGCTACGCAGATGTCTTCACCGGACATCAGAGCCGGTGTGGCTTTGTTAATTGCGGCGCTCTCTGCCGATGGAGTGAGTGTGATTCAAAATATTGAACAAATTGACAGAGGGTATCAGAATATTGTGGAAAGGCTGAATGCGCTGGGAGGAAGGATTGTGAGAGAGCAATGATTCGTGTTTTTTTAGAGATTTATGTGCAAATAACAATATAATAACTTTGAAGAAAATACGTTAATAGAACAATTTATTTTGCTAAAAAACGATAAAATTGTATGAAAAATCTGTTTTTATTACAAGTTCCGGTTTCAAATCCTGAAATGATTTCACCACAGGTAACCGAACCTACCATTGAAAAATTAAGAATCCTTGATTTGGCGCTTCTACCCGGTAGTCTATGGATCATGATTCCCTTATTCCTGATGTTTGCCTTAGCCATCTACATTTTTGTTGAGCGAATGCTTACCATCAACAAATCGGCGAAAGAAGAGCGTAATTTCATGAACAATATCCGCGATTTTATCCATTCCGGAAAAATCGAGTCGGCATTGGCGCTGTGCAAAGGAAACTCTACACCGTTGGCACGGATGATAGAAAAAGGGGTTACACGCATTGGAAAACCTTTAACCGACATTAGCGCTGCCATTGAAAATACCGGCCAATTGGAAGTACAACGCCTTGAAAAAAGAGTTTCCATACTCGCTACCATTGCCGGAGCGGCACCCATGATCGGATTTCTCGGAACTGTTGTCGGAATGGTAATTGCATTCCATAACATGCAAACAAATCCCAATAACTTGAATATCTCAATCCTGTCCGGCGGTATCTATACTGCATTGACCACCACTGTTGCCGGACTTATTGTAGGTATTATTGCCTACGTTTGCTACAACGTCATCGTCTCCCGAATCTCACAAGTAGTATATATGCTTGAAGCAAAAAGTATGGAATTTATTGATTTGCTGCACGAACCGGTGTGAGAATTTAGAATTAAGAATTAAAAGAATTTAATCATTTATAAAAAATGGCAATAAAACTTCAAAACAAACGTAGCGCGGAATTTAGCATGGCTTCCATGTCGGATTTAGTGTTTTTGCTGCTCATTTTCTTTATGATAACCTCCACGTTTGTGGCGCCTAATGCCATCAATCTGCTGCTTCCGAAAAGCGACTCCGGAAAACAGTTGGCATCAAGAAATATGGAAGTGTATATAGATGCCGACAGAAACTATTATGTAAATCCGAAAGGTTATGACTCACAGCCAACGCCTTATGAAGAACTGCTGTTTGTTTTGCAAGGTATCGCAGAATCCGATAATTCCGAGCAGCGTACAATTATTTTACGTGCCGACAAGTCGGTTCCAATTGAATGTGTAGTTGCTTTTTATGATGTGTTAAATGCGCTGAATGCGGGATTGGAAGAGGCGCAACAATATAAAATGTTATTAGCTACGGAGGCAAAATCGCAATCATGAGTACCGAAACAAAAAACAAGGTAATCTCTTCTTTTGTTACAACGGCAACAATGGCGTTGGTGCTGCTTATGCTTTATGTTTTAGGGCTTTATTCACAAGTACCACCTCCAGAGCCAAAGAAAATGATTTTGATAGAATTAACATCGGGTGGTGGCGGTGGCGGTGGCTCCGACATGCCTAAGTCGGCACGGAATATTTCAAGTGAAGCGCCCAATTTAATAACTCAGGATACCGAAGAAGCGCCGGTGATGGCATCTAATCCTGAACCCTCCAGGTCGCAAAACGACAATGCGGTTTCTTCGGAGCCGAAGCCGGATCCGGGGGCAGCCTACCGTCCGGGTAAAGGCGGTGGAGCGGGCGGCGGAATAGGTACCGGAACAGGTACCGGAGCCGGCATGGGGTTGGGCTCGGGCGAGGGTGCAGGTGCAGGATCAGGAAAAGGAATCGGATACGGCTCAGGAAACCGCGCTTATGTAAATATTCCCGATGTAAATATTAGTGAAAACGGTGTTGTTTATGTAGAAGTGCACGTTACTGCGCAGGGCAATGTGATAGATGCACGCATTATCAGCACCTCAAAACATCCCACCAATATTACCAATGCAAAAATTTTGGAAGACTGCTTAGCCCGCGCCCGATCAGCAAAATATATTACAGGAAAAGAAGAATTACGGATAATTGTGTTTAAATAATGAAAATTATTGCTTTGCTTGCCGGCGGAAATTCAGGAGAATATGATATTTCTCTAAAAACGGCTGCAAATATTCAAAACTTGCTGGATATTACGCAGTTCAAAACTTATCTTATTGTTGTTAAAGGAAATCTGTGGGTTTATACAGATACTTCAGGAGAACAATTTTTGGTGAATAAGGATGATTTTTCAATAACTGTTCATGGAAAACAGATTGTTTTTGATGTCGCTTTTATTGCCATTCATGGAGATCCGGGGGAAAACGGAAAGTTGCAAGCGTATTTCGAAATGATGCAAATTCCTTATACCGGCTGCGATAGCTTTTGTTCCGCGCTCACTTTCAATAAATACTTTTGCAATATTGCAGTAGCAAACTGCGGAGTGCCCATTTCTCCTTCTTTGCACTTTTATATGGATGACATTATATTATATGATGAAGTGATGAATTATTGCGGATTGCCTTGCTTTGTAAAGCCTTGTAATTCAGGCTCAAGTGTGGGCGTTTCAAAAGCCTGTAATCGCGAAGAACTTATTGATGCCATAGCCTTAGCTTTTAAAGAGGATCAACAAGTGATCGTTGAGCGTTTTGTTCCGGGAAGAGAGCTAACTTGCGGGGTTACAACGTGGAAGAACGAAGTAAGAGCGCTCGCAGTTACGGAGATAAAAAGCAAGAAAGAGTTTTACGACTTTGAAGCCAAATACTCACCGGGATTTCTTGAATTGGTAACTCCTGCTGAAATTAACCTGCTTGTGGAGGAAAAGGTGAAACGGTACTCCGAAACTATTTACAAAAAATTGGGGTGTAAAGGGGTGGTGCGCATTGACTTTATTCTTGATCCTGAAAATGAACCTGTTTTCTTAGAAATAAACACTATTCCGGGGCAAACGGCTATGAGCATTATACCAAGACAGTTGGCATATAATAATATTTCTCTGCAAGAGTTTTATGCAGGCTTGATTTTTGATACGCTTCAGTAATTGTAATCAGACAGTTAGTTATATATTGGTAGCAACCGATTGCCAAATATTATTTTCTAACACTGCAAGTGTTTCTACTCCAAAGTTTCGCAATTTAATTTTAGCTTCTTCGTAATAGAGTTGCAACTCCTCCGCTTTATGCGCATCACTGCTGATGACCATCGGAGTTTTTGCTTTTGCCAATTTCTCTAAAATATAATCGGAAGGATAAAAGTTTTTGCAACGCAAACGATAGATGCCGCGTGAGTTAATCTCCACAATCAAGTTTTTTTTAATGATTAGATCCACAACGTGATCTACCAATTTTACATACCAGTCTTCATCTTCTATAAAAAAACGATCCTGATTGTGCATTTTAATTTTGTCTAAATGCGCAATAATATCAAATTTCTGAGTTTCAATCATTTCAAAAGTTTGCTCCCAAAAACAGGTTACGGCTTTTTGGATGTCGTGGTTAAAAAAATGGGCGATTCCGTTATCGTATGTTTCTCTTTTTGGCCCGTCAATAAACCAAACATCCTGACTGTTAGGCACATTAACCAAGTGTACGCCGCCAATAATATAATCCAGTTTATAAATATCTTTATAGTACGAAAAATCTTTAGTCATATCGGGGATAAAATCACATTCCAATCCCTTGAAAATTTTTATCTGAGGATATTTTTTTTGGTAATGTTCAATTTCATTCAGATAAGCAGGAATTTCTTCTTCGGTTAAAGTAAAGTCATATTGTTGTGCAATAGGAGCGTGGGAAGAGAAGCCGAGATGGTCGAATTGCAGTTCTACTGCTTTTTCCACAAAAAACCGCATATTTTCCTTGCCGTCGCAAAAATGAGTGTGGGTATGGTAATTACATTTCATGATAGGGGTAACGAGTATAATTTCGTTATCGTATTTCGGGGCGTAAAATATAGAGGGGGATTGGGCGTTTTCATATTTCAATATTCAATATTCAATGATCTTTTCTCTCGAATACTTCATGCACCTCGCCCTTACCGAAGCCGAAGAAGCTTTTGAAGAAGGTGAAATTCCGGTGGGCGCAGTGATTGTTTTAGATAACAAGGTTATCGCCAAAGCGCATAACTTAACGCAAACTTTAAACGATGTTACTGCGCACGCCGAGATGCAGGCGCTCACCTCCGCTTTTCATTATTTGGGTGCAAAATATTTGAACGACTGTACACTATATGTAACATTAGAGCCTTGTGTAATGTGTGCCGGCGCGCTTTACTGGGCACAAATCGGAAAGATTGTTTACGGGGCAGCCGATCTGAAAAGAGGGTATTCGTTGGTAAATGGGGCTTTGCTACATCCTAAAACAGAAGTGTTGAGCGGCGTGCTGGCTAAAGAAAGCCAGGCATTGCTGGAGGTGTTTTTCAGAAAATTAAGGGAATAAACAGTCAGCTGATGACTTGTAATATATTACGGTATTTATAACAAATCATGCTTTTTAAAAATTTCAATGATCTGTTCTTCCGAAAGTTTGGTGATTAATTGTATTTGTTTAATAGAAAAACCGTTATGTTTACCATCTACTACTACACATTCTAAAGTCTCTGCTTTTCCTTCTGCTTTTCCCTTTTTTTCCCCTTTTACAAATCCTTCTGCTAATCCTTCTGCTAATCCTTCTGCTAATCCTTCTGCTCTTGCCTCTCGCTTCGCAGTGGATAGACAATTTTGCCAATCTCTACCGGCATTTAAAGAACAAACATATTTTCGGTATTCCTCTCTGGTTAGTTTGGCTACTTCTGCTGCTGCAAACATCTTCTGAAAAATGCGCTCCTGCAACTTTTCGGGGATATCTTCCAAACGCCGGAGGTTTTTTATGACATACAGCCATTTCTCAAAACGGGTTTTCAGCTCGTCCACCCCTTTGGTAAACTTTGGCATCTCTAAATAAATAAAAGTCAGCTTGTCGTAAAAAACCTTATGGCTATCAATATCGGTCAGCATTACATCGTATCGGTATTTAAGCAGATTGTTTTTGTCTTCTTCAAATATAAAATTCAATATAGCAACGGTATATACCGACTTTAGTTCAAAATCCCATTCACCTGAAGGCGCTTGCTCTATAATAGGAAAAGTGCTGTAAAACAGTGTTCTGTCTTTAAAGAAATCCTGCTTTGCCTTTTGGATTTCCACGATAAATTTTTCTCCTTTTTCGTTTTCACAGTAAAGGTCAAAAACTGCCTTGCGAGAGTCTGGAGTTATTCCTAACTTTTCACTGGGAAAATACGATAGGGAAACAATACGCCCTTCCTCTTTGTGTAAAAGCTCGTTTAAAAAATCGAGCAATAAATCTTTGTTACATTCTTCCCCGAAGAGCTTCTTAAAGCCAAAGTCGGTAAAAGGATCAATGTACCTGTCTTTAATGGGTTCGTAAAACATTTTTTTGTTCTTTTTTTCTTGTGTGTGATTTCTTTGTGTGGTTTTTTGAGTTTTTTCAGACTTCATAGTAAGTTTAGTTATTATTAGCAAATATAGTATGTTGTGTTAGTGTATTTTAAACAAATCTGAATTGCTACATCAAACACGCGGCGAATATACACATTGAAATGGCATTTGTCAAGGGGGGATGCCCATTTTTTTTCTTACTCCCTCATTTCTAATTTTGTGTATTTTCGCGCTTTATTTATTCAAAACAGTAAATTTGATTTACAATGATAAAGATTACACTGCCCGATGGCTCGGTAAGAGAGTTTGAAAAAGGAACAACTCCTTATCAAATTGCCCTTTCCATTAGCGAAGGTTTGGCGCGTAACGTACTCGCCGCTAAAGTAAACCAGGATGTAGTTGCGCTTGATTTCCCATTGGAAACCAATGCGCAGGTTACCCTGCTCACATGGAACGATACAGAAGGAAAAGCCGTGTTTTGGCATTCATCTGCGCATTTACTGGCTGCTGCTGTAGAACAACTATATCCTGGCGTGAAGTTTGGAATTGGTCCCGATATTGAAAACGGATTTTATTATGACATTGATTTTATGGAATATCCCATCTCTTCAGATGATTTTCCTAAAATAGAAGATAAGATGTTGGAAATTGCACATGCACGCCCAAAGTTTGAACGCAAAGAGATCTCTAAAAACGACGCCAGAGCAATGTTCGTGAATAAGAGCAACGAATATAAGGTGGAATTGATTGAAGATTTGGAAGATGGGCAAATCACATTGTATCAATTGGGAGAATTTACCGATTTGTGTCGTGGTCCGCATCTGTTTGATACGGCAACTGTTAAAGCAGTAAAACTGTTGAATACCGCAGGCGCCTATTGGCGCGGCGATGAAAAACGCAAGCAGCTCACCCGCATCTACGGCATTACTTTCCCTAAGAAGAAAGAGTTGGACGATTATTTGCTGATGCTGGAAGAAGCTAAAAAACGCGATCACAGAAAACTGGGGCGAGAATTGGAATTGTTTACTTTTTCGCAGGCTGTGGGCATGGGACTACCGATTTGGCTTCCCAAAGGCGCCGAACTTCGCGAACGGTTAGAGCAATTTCTGAAAAAAGTACAGAAAAAATACGGCTATCAACAAATTATTTGTCCGCACATTGGAAATGTGGATTTGTACAAAACCTCAGGGCATTACCAAAAATATGGGTCCGACTCATTCCGCCCCATCACAACGCCGCAAGAAGGAGAAGCCTTTTTCTTAAAACCGATGAACTGCCCGCACCATTGCGAAGTATATGCCATGAGACCGCACTCTTACAGAGAATTGCCCTTGCGCTATGCCGAATTTGGAACGGTGTACCGCTACGAACAAAGCGGCGAACTGCACGGACTGACGCGCGTGCGCGGGTTCACTCAGGATGATGCACATATCTTCTGTACCGCCGACCAGCTGAAAGAGGAGTTTTGCAAAGTGATAGATATTATCCTCTACATTTTTAAAGTGCTGAAATTTGAAAGCTTCACCGCGCAAATATCCCTCCGAGACCCCGACGACCGTGAAAAATATATCGGCTCCGATGAAAACTGGGAAAAAGCAGAACGCGCCATCATCGAAGCCTCTCGCGAAAAAGGGTTGCAAACCATTACCGAAATTGGAGAAGCCGCCTTCTACGGTCCGAAGTTGGACTTTATGGTAAAAGACGCTATCGGTAGAAAATGGCAGCTGGGTACGGTTCAGGTGGATTACAACCTGCCGGAACGCTTTGAACTGGAATATATTGACGCCAACCAGCAAAAACAGCGCCCCATCATGATTCACCGCGCACCCTTTGGCTCTATGGAACGCTTTGTAGCAGTGCTGTTAGAGCATACTGCCGGCAATTTCCCTCTATGGCTCACCCCCGAACAGATCATCATCCTTCCTATTTCTGAAAAATATTTAGACTATGCCTATGAATTGAAACAGGAACTGGAAGAAAATAACATCCGCGTTCTCATTGACGAACGAAATGAAAAAACCGGCAAAAAAATCCGCGATGCCGAAGTGAGAAAGATACCCTACATGCTCATCGTTGGCGAAAAAGAGGAAGCAGATAAAACCGTTTCTGTGCGCGAACACAAAGCAGGCGACAAAGGAACTATGACAATAAATGAATTTGTTGCAATGGTTAAGAAGAAAATAGAGGAAGAGTTATCATAAAATCTAAAAAAAATAAAAGAAAAGAATGTTGAAAAAGAAAAACAATATTTTTGTGCACACCAAAAAAAAGCCTGTTATGCGCATAAAATACTGTTTATTTTTTCTTTTACTGTTTCCTTTTTGTAAACTGTTTGCTCAGGAAGACCCAAAGTTTGTCTTTTTCCCTTGGGCGCAACCGCTGTACAACCCAAGCGCTTTTGGCGAAAAAGAAAACCACCTCAATTTTATTGGAATATTGCGACAACAAACTACATTCATGAAAGAAGAAGATGAAGAGGCTTCTAATCCTGAAAATCCTGATAATAAAATAAACCCAAAAAAACCAGATAAACCTGTTTACAATAAATATGATGGTCAATATATTTTAGTAAATATTGATTCGTATATTCAGAAGATCAGAGGCGCAGTAGGGATTCTTTTTCTTAAAGATAAAAATGGAAAAACAGATAATATTAACGTAAAATTTGGGTACGCCTCAAAATTTCGTGTTCGTGGAGGCAAATTGAGTGTTGGGTTACAGTTTGGTTTTTTAAATATGGCGCCGTCCAAAGATTTTAACCCCATTCAAAGCGGTGACAATACTATTGCATTAGTAAGCCAATCGGAGTCGTACATGGATTTTGATATGAGTTTCGGGGTTCATTACAAAGCGCCAAACTGGTATGTGGGTGCATCCGGTACACAACTCATAGGCGGTGTGCGTATTTCAGGAGAATATGGAACCCTGAGTGTTCCACGGCAACTTTATTTTACCGGAGGTTATATATGGGATTTAAAAACCCCTGTTCCGTGGTCTATTGAGCCGCATCTCAGAATTAGAACTAACCTGGCAACATGGACAATGGATATGATGGCTTTGGCAAGATACAACGGAATATTGTGGTTTGGGCTTTCATATCAGTTAGATATGGGGATTGCCGCGCTTTTTGGAGCAGTACCTTTTTACAATAATGGTAGTGAATATCTCAAAAATT
>Ga0123356_10006823_pt1 | contig 11484 bp, 7 predicted proteins | sample TergutEmb28metaG_2_FD_92546 | JGI IMG/M metagenome (GOLD analysis project Ga0123356, IMG submission 92546) | Embiratermes neotenicus P3 segment gut microbial communities from Petit-Saut dam, French Guiana - Emb289 P3 | ecosystem: Host-associated > Arthropoda: Insects > Digestive system > Gut ... | reverse complement strand
TAATCGGATAGTTAGAAGGATTGCCCATTCGGCTGGTGTGACTGCCCAATCTAGAAAGGCGCTTTGTACTGATTGGTTTTTAACTTGTCCCATCAGCTCATCTACATCAACTTGTTGCCCGTATTTTTTAAGACTATAACGGATTACATCTTCAGGGTTGTTTGGACCAGTTTTGTAGTCGAGGGTTTCTAGAACTTGGTATTCGCGGTTGCCTTTGAAAGGTGTGGAAACAAAAAAGAGATAACGGGGCAAATTCATAAGCGTTTGGTAGCCGTAGGTTTTGGGATAAAACTTTTCAAGCGCTCTAGCAGTATCCTCCCCAACCCTAAACGATACAATAGTTTCACAGGTCTGCACAATAGCATCTTGGATGTCTCTGCGATATTGAGTTAGGTATTGGCTTGCAAGGGTCATAAAGACCTTAAACTTTCGAAGCGACTGCAACACCTCAGGAATACTCTTAGTAGTATAACGATAAGCTTCATCCACATACACAAAAAATGGTGAACGCTCCGCTTCAGGCGTATCCTCCCTTGACATACCCGCATTATACACGGCAGACAAGATGAGACTACCCAAAAAGTTGGCGATGTCAGTGGTGACTTTGCCTTCAGGCAAATCCACAATTACAATCTTACGCTCATCCATGACCCTGCGAAAATCAATGCCGCTTTTCTCTGCCATAAACATAGGCACAATAATACGCTCCTGAACAAGACGATACAGTTTAGTTAGAACAGCTACGGAGGCATCTTTGGGCATTTTATCATACTGTTTTTCCCAAAATATTTTGACATTACGATCTTTACATTTGGCTGTGAGCATATCTCGGAATTCTTGATCCGAGAGAATATTGTAGAGATCAGGCAATTTGGCTTGTTCTTTCTCCATAAGCAAATACAGGGCATTTAGCAAGATCATATCAAGCCGGGGACCCCACCAGCGTTCGTAGAGCTTCTCTAAAGTGTCCATAAACATTCTGGCGACTACGTCTCGTTCGTAGGGGTTATGGTGTTCTAAGAAATTTATCTGCAAAACACGATTATCATATTTATCTTCAAATGCTGACCAAGGATTAATGTAAACGACCCTATCCCATTGCTCAGGTGGAATATGTGAAAGGACAAGCTGTGTAAGATCACTATGAGAATCCAACACCAAAAAACCCTCATTATTATCGATGTGCTGTTTTATCATAGAGAGAAGAAAACGAGTTTTACCAGACCCCGGAAAACCCATAACTAAAGAATGAACACGATCAGAAGCATAAATACCACGCTTCAACTTTTTACCAATAACAGGATCAACCTCAGCATCAACACCTAACACATGAAGCCTTGGTTTATTTACCGATTTTGGATTTTGACTACTCAAAGGTGAATCTCCTATTGGAAGATATTTGTTCTTTTAAAAAAGAGTAAAATATCAAGGCGAATACGTCTATTTAATTAAGGGACAATGTTACAAACCATCATGCATTATAAAAGTACAGTGATAATTTGTACGGAGTGCATCGTCTAAAATTGCTTACTTTCTATAATTTGCGCGCAATTTGCTTTTAGTTGCGGAAAAATCTATCAATGTGTACGTAACTTATTATAATCATGTTGAATACAACCATTGACTGGTTTATTACAAATAAATGCGCTTCGGAATCGTGTCCTTTCTGTTATGCGCCTCGTGGAATATTTTCCGAAGATGCTACTTTACTGGAAGCAGTTAAAATATGTGAAAAAATAGGGGAAAAAGGTTTTTCACAGATTACACTATGTGGTGGTGAACCACTTCTTTACCCACATATAATAGACATTGTAAAAAAACTAAATTCAATGAATATTGGTATAGTATTTCATGTTGGCACAGAAATTGATAGAGTTATGGAGATAACAGATTACATTAAAATGATTTCACTTCCAATTGAGGCGATGTCAGCGGAAAACCAAAGACAATTACGTGGCATTAAATTACATGATGACGTTTTCAAACTGTTGAACAAATTACGTTCTGCATCTTCCAGACCACGAGTAAAAATCGGAACAGTAGTTAACGCAATTAACATACATGAAATCGAGAATATATTTTATGAGTTGATAAAGTATGACGATATTATTGATATATGGAGACTGTATATGTTTTCTCCATGCGGTATAGGAAAACTTGATGAAAAAAGATTGTTAATATCCGCTACAGAATTTGCAAATTGTATTTCCAAGGTTATTTATTTATGTGAGGAGAATCAAACGCGATTTAAATATTCATATAGATCACGTGAAGCAAACAAAGGGTACTGCTTAATAATGGATTCTAAAGGTCATTTTTATAGATATGAGGAGGAATATATCCGTTTGGATATTACAATACATGACACTTATAATAGCATAATTGGTAAATATGATATTGATAAGCATATAGCTCAGAAAAAATGGTTAATGTCTAATTTATGATATCTAAGGAAGTGTTATTGAATAATGTTAACAGTTATTGCGGTAAAGCCCATAAATTATACGTGACACTAAATACGTTCTATGGACTTTATTTGATAACAATTCCTAAGTTAACAGGTTTATCAATAATTGCTGGTAAAAGGATAGGTTGATTAGATTTCTTGAAATTATAATTTCAAGACAGAAGAAGGAAATTAAAAATGAAAACTGTAGTATTGGCTGCTGGGATTTCTTCAAGACTGTTACCCTTAACCATAAATAAACCAAAACCGATGTTGCCAATAAAAGATGACTTGCCTATTATGCAGCTTGTGATAAAAAAACTCATGATACAGGGGTATCATGACATAATAATAACAACCCATTACAAAGCTGATGTGATAATGAAACATTTTGGTGACGGCAGGCATTTTGGAGTGAATATATCATATTCACATGAAGCAGATTTAATGGATACTGCAGGATCACTAAAATTGTTAGAAAATGTATTAGTTGACGATTTTTTAGTTTGTGCCGGTAGTTTTTATCTTCTCAATACAAATTTAAAATCAGCAGAATCTTTTCATCGAAAAAATGGTGGAGTAGGCACTATAGTATTGACTAAAATGCCTGCTGATTATCTGAAATATTATGGACAAGTATTAATTAACGATACAAATGAAATTATTGTTTTCCAAGAAAAACCAGCGATACCAATTTCTAGTTTAGTTCATACTACATATCAGTATTATTCACCAAAAATTTTTAAATATATACAGGCTAATAGGAAGCAATCCATTCCTACGGATTTAATACCACAATTGTTGAAAGATGAGCAAAAATTATACTCTTTTATGGCTCCACCAAATGATCTAGTAAATATATCAACAGTTGAGTTATATAATACGGCCAAAGAAAGATTTGCATCTTGGGATGAAGTTGAAGGTGACCACATATAGATAAACACCATGGTTTGGGAAAGTTGGGCGCAGTATGTTTGTTATAGATTTAAGGAGATGGCTATCATTTTGGAATTAAGGTGCGCAATAAGTATAGCTGGAAGGATAAATGCCGTGGAAGACATTAAAAATTATAGTTCCTTCACAAAAATCGAGTTGATCAACAAAGGCTTGTCGAGCGATAAAACGTATTATGTCGAACTATCACTGGACAACGGTTGTTACTGCGTGTATCCAACATAACATAATACGAACGAAAAAAGGTCGAGTATGGAATGATGGAGCACGTATATCGTCTGGGTGTTCTTACGGCACAACCCGTCGATTTCGGTTTGTGCAACGGCGGTAAATGTGTTTATTCATTATCAAGATGGCTCGACGGCGAAGATGCTGAATCGGTTCTGACGCGCATGAATAAAAAAAAGAAAAGTAGTCAGGATTGGTGATTATTGGTTATCACGCAGACCCTGTTTTTATTTACTGATTTTTGGGTTTTTTTGTAAAGTACAATACTGTTATGGCTATTCCTGCCGAGACTACAATGACTATTGTTGCTATGCCCAAAAGAGGGAATTCATCAATTACAGATGGGGCTGATTCACTTGGAGTTGGTGCTTCATGAGGTGGTGCGGTAGATTCACTTGGATCAGGTGTGGGTGTTGCAGTTGGTTTTGGTGTCGCTGTCGATTTTGGTGTTGTTTCTAGATCGGTTGTTGGTACTGTGTTTTCTGTCCACTGCGCAGTCAGAGTTACATCTGCCTTTGGCATCGCAAATGTTTGACCAACTTGATAGGTGTTACCACCATATGACCAACCATTAAAAGTGTAACCCGACCTTGTCGGTGCAGGACTAGCCACAGTCACAGTAACCCCCTGAACATACCGTGTACTATCAGTTGGCACACTAGAACCGCCATTACCATTATAAGACACCTCATAAGTTGTCGGATTTTCTGTCCATTGAACAATGAGCTCAACATTATTCGCAGGCATCGTAAACGTTTGACCACCAGTATAGACATTACCGTTATAGAACCAACCGTTAAATGTGTAACCCGACCTAGATGGTACAGTGATAGATACTGTCACAGTAGCACCCTGAACATAATTACTGCTCGGTAGCGCACCAGCACCACCATTTATATTGTATATTACTGCGTAAACTGTTGGTTGTATTGCAGTTCCTTTCCATTGTGCTATTAATACAACATTTTCAGTAATTGGCATATTAGCATCAAACAACTGGGCATCATGATACCAGCCATCAAATATGAAACCATCTTTAACAGGGTCTTTGGGCAGTTCAACAACTTTACCAGATAATACTGTTATTACGTCCAAAAGTTCCTCCCCGTCAGTTAAAGCAACAAAACAAAAGACATCATCTTGTAGATAGTTTCGGCGGATAATAATTTGTTTCTCAACTATCGTACCATCCGAAAAGTTCGCTGTTAATGTATGGATACCTTCGGGCAATGTGTCGAGAAATCTTTGGAAAAGAGTAAATGTTGTGGATTCACTTATTGAATAGTCTTCGTCGAATGTGAGTAATATATCATCTACATATGCATCAGCAAACAGTTCAATATTCTTATCTATGCTATATACAAGATTATCGCTGAAACCAGTTTCACTTATAGAACCGCCTGAAAAACTAGCAGTTAACAAAAGCGTTTGGTGGGGATAACTATCCTCAAGAACGCGCAGATAGGGATATCCGCTGTTAATTCGGTAACTTGCGCTACTAGAATCAATACCCCAAACATAAGTGAAGTCCCAGCCGTTGAAAGACAGTTTATTTCGCATATCTGAATACGATAGAATACGATCAACACCATTATTGTTTTTTGAATTCCCTTTTAAGTTTAATTCGCCCAATCGATAATTTGTGCCATTTGAAGTAAAGCTACCTATCCCAATTAATCCGCCAGCATAACCACGTGCACTTCTAAAATCGATTATCCCATTTAAAACACGTGCGTCAACAGAATTAGCAGCATAACAGTTCCCTATATATAATTGGGCATTATCACCTTTTTGGCCTACTAACCCTCCAGAACGCGCGTGATCTGAGACGGCTCCTACAAGTGTGCTTAAATCTGTCCAAAAACTTGCATCCGAAAGAACAGTTCCATGGGCATAGCTATTAGATATCGTTACCTTTGCGTTCCCATCAATGTGACCAATAAGACCGCCTGCATAAGACCAAGCTCCTTTATCACTAAATGCATCAGTTAAAGTTGCTGCCATTGCAACAAGTGTTTTAATACTACCCTTGCCTAAACTAGGAAAAACGTATTCAAGCACAGAATCCGCCCCGTATAGCGGTACGGGTCTATCATAATAAAGTGATTCTGCTTTAACATTCCCTTCAAAATAACAGTTTTCAATAATAACAGTTCCTCCAGTAACACGTCCGATTAATCCGCCAGCATATGCTCTAGAATTACTGCAATAAGGTGCATCTGCGTAAATATACCCATTATATGGTGTCTTAACTGATAGATTTTTAATAGTAACTGTACCCGTATCAATGACTCCGAACAGTCCAGCGCAGCCAAAGGAACGATTAACATTTGTTGTCAGTGTTATTGTGTGACCAGCTCCGTCTAATGTACCTTGAAAGCTATCAATTGGTGTCCACGATCCAACGTTTATATCATTTGTTAAGATGACGTATCTGTTTGCTGTCGCTTCGCCACCAGTTAATGCAGCCCTAAGCTGGTCTGTGTTACTGATAGAATAAGGTGTTATTACCTCTGATGCATCTGTCCATAGTGCGTAGAATGTGGTATCTCCTGTTATAGTGAAAGTATTGCCCATTGCGTAGGTTTTGCCTGTTGTACTATTGGCTGTCCAGCCTTGGAAAGTATGGCCTGCACGAGTCATGATACCCCGTCCAAGAACAGTTACAGTTGCACCAGAAACATAGATGCTATTGCTATCTGTTGGCGGGTTTATACCGCCGTTAGCATTGTAAGACACAGTACAAATTTGTGGGGGGGAATCGGTAACCATTAAAGTGTAAAAACTCGTTCCTTCAATACCTATGTAAACTCGTTGTCCCGACATCAATGTGGCCGTTAATGCATAGGTTAAATCGAGAGTGTTACCAGTAATGTACCGCATATTGGAATCACACAACCAACCATACCCAAGATTATTTGGACTGTAGAAGGTATATTGTCCATATGAGGGTGCAGTAAACGAATATACTTTTAAGGGGTTGTTAGATGTGCTGCTTATTTCAGAATTTAATGCAATTGCCCTATCAAATGTGTAGGGTGTTCCGTTTGTGTTTTTAGTAGGGAATACAGCATTTGATGTGAGGCTTTGGCTATTAAGATAGAAGCAACTGGTTACCCTAGCACCACCAGAACCAATTAAGTGCCCTGTATAACACTCTACACCCAAGATAATTGAGTCAGAAACCTTTGCAGAAATTTCACCTTGGGCTGAATAACAGTTTTGAAGCGTAGTGTCTCCCTTTGAACGTGCAATTATACCACCAGCATAAGAGTATGCATGCACAGGAAGAATGGACATAGGAGCAACTTTGGCAACAGAGTTAATGTTTCCGTCAATAGCAGAAGAACGATTAATTTTTACTGTTCCTGAAGCAAAACCAACTAATTTTCCAGCATAAGTTTCAGAAACAAACATACCTAATAGCATGAACGTGTATTCACGGTTTGCAGTAGCAGAAACACTTCCGCCTTTTACATAACAGTTATCAATTGTTAAAGAACTACCACTAAAACTAGCAACAAGACCACCAGCATAAGCATAAGCATCATCTGCTAATGAGCGGTAGGCGTTAATGCCTGACGAACCGATTTCTACGCCTAAATTTTTAATTGCAACACTACCAGCAGTTATCTGTCCAAACAGACCAGCATACTGACGATTAGACGACGACGATATATACAAATTTTTTATCACATGATTGTCACCGTCAAATATGCCTTGGAAATCGTTAATGGGCCACCATTCGTCAGCTAATGTTATGTCGTTTTCAAGTCTGTAATATTTACCTGCACTTGCCGATCCACCTATTGCCACGAGTTCAGGTGCTGTGGTAATCCTGTAAGGGTCATTTTCTGTTCCACTACCATATATAGCAGAATTGGTGACTGTTAACGCGTAACTACCAGTTTCTGAGCCACTGTACCCAACTCCTATATACACTTCTTGCCCAGCCATTAGAATGTATGAAAATTTAAGATCGTTACGGGTGAGATAACGCATATTGGAATCACACAACCAACCATACGGAGCACCGTTTGCACTATTTGAACTGCAAAATGTGTATATACCAGTTGTTGGTGCAGTAAATGAATAGGCTTTTACTTGATTGCTAGCGGTTATTTTGACAGTTTTTACAGAAGTTAGCTCAATTTTTCCTTCATTCGTGTAAGGCGTTCCGCGTGTGTCTTTAATAGATGAGATGAGATCAAAGCTTGTTACAAGGTTTTGGTTACTAAGGTAGTAACATCTATCTATGCTAGCGGAACCAGAACCAATTAAATGTCCTGCATAAGCGTGTCCACCCGTTAAAATGTTGGAGGAAAATGTTGCTGAAATTTTGTTTTGTGTGGAATAACAGTTTTGCAGAGTGAGGGTGCCACCAGATTTATACCCAACAATGCCGCCAGCGTACGAGTAAGCTGAAACAACTGCTGCCCCGCTAGCAACATTAGCAACAGTATTAACATCTCCACCATTGACAGAAGAATTTCTAATTGTTACAGTTCCTGAAGATACAAGACCAAGAATCTTTCCAGCGTATGCATAAGAGTTGAATGAACCTATCAGAATAAATGAATAGGCGCGGTTTGCAGTAGCAGAAACACTTCCGCCTTTTACATAACAGTTATCAATTGTTAAAGAACTACCACTAAAACTAGCAACAAGACCACCAGCATAAGCATAAGCATTTGATGTTACCGACCAGTAGGCGTTAATGCCTGACGAACCGATTTCTACGCCTAAATTTTTAATTGCAACACTACCAGTAGTTATCTGTCCAAACAGACCAGCATACTGACGATTAGACGACGACGATGCTAACACATTAAGATTTTTTATTACTTTGCCATTGCCATCAAAGGTGCCTCTAAAATCATTAATAGGCACCCACGCACTAACGAGGTTTATGTCGTTATCAAGAACATAGTATTTACCAGCACTTTGCGTTCCACCAATACCTGCAAGCTGTGCAGCAGTTTGAATGTGTATAGCATTTGAAGGCACAGAGGTTGTATTTTGTGCAAGGACTGCAAAAGGTGCTAAACTTATAATTAAACTTACAACTGATATCATCACAGCCAACAGTTGCATTGTTTTTTTAGACACTACTACACCTCCAGACAAGCGAATTCTGTAGGTTACAAGAGCTTCTTTTTTGTATCCCCCAAGTGTATCCTTTTTCTATCATACATATGACTCCTACCTCAATACAGGTACAACGGCATAAATAGTTTTCTACGGCATATGCGATATTTTCCCATATAACAGCACTTTACGAGCAACATCATTTATGAGGCAGCACCGCAAACTTCTCGAGTGACAGAAGCTTAAGAAGAACCTAAAAATTATTTGGCAACGATTCCTCCCCAAAAGGAAAAGGTATGGAAATGCAAAATAATTCTGCTTACCTTGAAAAACCAACGGGAGTGATGTACGCTTTTTCAGAAGTCCATTTAAATAGCAGCATACTACCTTAGTAATACCAAAAGATAAAGTGGGGAAAAGAAACATGGTCAATAAGATAGCAATATCAATTTCTAAGGAGTTAGATATTGCACTCAACAAACTAGCGGCTGATAGAGATTTGCCGAAAAGCAGATTAATAGAGATCTGTTTGCGCGATAACCCTGAAATTGCTGCGACAATCAAAAGTTATGTTCTTAAGGACAAAGTTATCTGTGAGATATGTCAAGAAAAATTCGCAATAGGCGATATAAAGATTGACACACCAGCATATGGTGTGATATGCAAAATTTGCTGGGCAAATAAAGCAGGCACCATACTAATCAAGCATCCAATTGCTGATACATCACCGATTAACAACATTACCTAACTGACGCGGCAGAATCATGCGCATATGCCACGCAGATCCCCAATGCGTATCAACGTAGAAATGGCGTTTAGTAAAACCGTGTCGTTCGAACCAAACCACAAACATCGCAACAACTTCCACAGTGATCACACAAACATTCCTTTTTTGACAATCCACAAACATAGCATACATCAATTCACTAGCGTGACCGGCGTGCTGGTATTCCTTTTGCGAGGCAACTCTGTGTAAATGCGCCAGGTTGCTGTAGCCATTTTTACTGCATTTATAATCTATATATGAAACTATGTTTTCTGTAGATAGTTCTTCACGAACTTTAACCTCATGTGGAGTGGCCCCTTGTGTTCTTTCATATCCGTCTTTTAGCGTAAAACGCTCACCCGTTTTTTTATAATCGTATGGGTGATTCCCAGAAATAAAATTCTTTGAACGATCTTCAGATCTAATTGGGCGGTTATGAAATTTACTGCCCTCATTATACAAATCAGGCACATACCTTTTCATTTGTTGTTCCAACTCCACGTTAGAACACAATAAAGTAATTTCACATATTAAAGTTTATCCCTTTAAATGTGATACCTGTCCGACATACCACGTAATGGTATGAGCGCCAATTTTCCTTTATACTTTATTTCTTTCCATTTTCCACTAACCTTTCTAGAACTTTTGTATAAAGTGATTTTGGAATTGACCTACCATCCTTGGGTGGGCATTTACAGTTCAACGTTCCAGAGCGATCAAAGTTTTCGGAGTTCCGCCAGATTTCTTCTAGTTTTCCTTGTTTTACACTTCCATTTTCCAAAACATCACCAAATTCAGTAGTGTCATCGCCAGGACATCTCAAGGCTTTGCCAGCCCAAGTCACGTACATACCGCAAGCAACTTGATTGCACGGATGCCCACCTGCATAAGCCGAAATTCCTTCTGATATGATTTTTTCCAAGGTTTGTATTCCTTTTTCAATATTATATTGATAGATTTCGAAATATAACTTAACTAATTGCTCGGGTTCAGGATTTATTTTTTCCCATACACTAGGTGATGCGCATGGCCCACTAAGCATGGTCGGACAAACAATGACGTATATATTTCTTTCGCGGGCCCATTTGTAGATTGGTAAAACGTGGCTATAGTTGTCTTTGGTAACGGGGTTGACAGCCAAACACAAATGAGTAGGATTATGTGTGTTTAAGCCTGCTTCCGCTAATAGTTCTAAGGCCCGATTTCTCTTTTTCGTATATTCGTACTTTGTCTGCATTCCAACCATTTTGTCCTGAATGTTAGCATCATCAGAGTTGAATCCAAGCAGAATACTAGCATTAACCTTAACTAATTCTTTTACCAATTCTCGTCCTGTTGAAATTCCATATTGTTGATAATAATGCTTTTTAACTAAAGCATCATCACCGATTACATGACCCTTTGTAAATATTGATGGCACTATGTCAAGCTTCTTAAGATCTCTTAAAAACGTTAAAAATCGGCCATCTTCAAATGGTTCGCCAGCTCCAAGAAATTTCACAGATTTTAGCCCAAGTTCTTTTCCTTGTCTAACGATCTCAAGCATATTCTCAGGGGACATGTTACTTGTCTGATCGTCAAAATCGTTTTTATTATTATTTTTAAAACAATGAGGGCAGTGTAGTTCGCATTTATTACCAAAATCAATATCCATACTTAATAATTTGCCAATATTTTCATCCAAAATTTCTTTTGAGTAACTTCCCCAACCGTTAACATCGTTTATGAAACCTTCTGGAATTTTCTTTCCATAAACTACTGGAATATCGGGCATATTACTAGGTGAGACAGTATTCATCGAGACTCATCGCCCTGAATCGTCAGGAGTTTGTTCATTTGCGCGCCGAATTTTTTTGCAATTTCGTCCGATGGCTCAGCGCATTTGTTCAATTCATCAAATATCTCCGCGGCTTCCTCGTACGTTTCATTCCCTAACACCCATTTATACGTTGACCCTGTTTTAATATCAAGAAAACCTGCGATTTGTGTCTTCCCAACCTGG
>Ga0123356_10006822_pt1 | contig 11485 bp, 10 predicted proteins | sample TergutEmb28metaG_2_FD_92546 | JGI IMG/M metagenome (GOLD analysis project Ga0123356, IMG submission 92546) | Embiratermes neotenicus P3 segment gut microbial communities from Petit-Saut dam, French Guiana - Emb289 P3 | ecosystem: Host-associated > Arthropoda: Insects > Digestive system > Gut ... | reverse complement strand
TGAGGGAAAAGCTCCCGCCGGGGGCGGTATGGGCGACCTTCACCTTCGCTTCGTTCGGAAGACCCTGCTCGGGAATCAACACCACGGTCGCCGGGTTCCCGCTCTCGCCGGTGTCAACGCGTCCGCTCAATGTGGCCCCGTCGTCGCGAATTACAACCTCAATCGCGGGTATTTGCTCTCCCGCCATTACGGTTAATTGCTCGTGAAGAAGATCGGTCGCACCACATTGCGCCGATCGCACGTACCAGTTACCCTCGGCCTCAACATCGACGGAATAGCGTCCCGGCGGCACATCGGAAAGCACAGGGCCTTGTCTTGCGTTGGCCGGCCACACCGACCACAACTCGCGAGCTACAATCGAATCCCCCACTTGAATCAGGTGGAGATTCACCAAGCTCCCCGGGTTGCGCTCCGGTTTCCTGCCTTCGGTCCGGACGACAATTGGCGTCGGCTGGTTTGGTGTGAGTGCCACCCGGACACCGGCCCTGTCGGAGGTGATGTTCAGCGCGATCTCGGCTGTCAATTGCTTCCCTGTCGGTATCCACGCCAGGGCTCTCAGGTTATATGCGCCCGCGGGAATTTCAGCCTCGAATTGTCCGGTTTGCGCACTGAATTGCTTGAGTGCGGAAAATGGGTTTCCGGCGGGGTCCAAGAAGATGATCTGCACCCCCGAATTCGGCGGATAGCCGACCAGGGACCCGAAAACCTTGTAAACCGACACGCGACGCAATGAGAGTTCAATATCCATTTGTTGCCCGGCGCCGACTTCGAGGGGAGCGGCTGAGCTCGCGTCCCCTCCCGAAGGGTAGAACGAAGCGGCATAGCCCTCCTTGCCGGCGCTGGTTCCTTTTTCGGCCGGTTCAGCCTCAACCAGGTAGGAACCGGGCGGCAAGTTGGCGATCCGGAACTCGCCATCTTCGTTCGTCGAGACCACACTGACCATCTGCCGGCGTTTTCTGCCTTCGATAATTCGCGAGGCGATCGCCATTACCTGCACCCTTTCGATCGGCTCCCCCTCCGAGCTTTTGACGCGACCGGAAATGACGCTTTGCGGGACCAGTTTTAGCACGGGGGCGGGAGAATCAGGCCCAATGGTCACCGACATTGCCCCATACCTGTGCTCCGCCTGTCCTTCCCCGAAGAAGCCGGGTTTGCGAACGAACACACTGACTTGGCCGGCCGGAAGTTCCCCGAACTCAAATTGCCCGCTTTCGTCGGTGAGCCGCATGCGGTCAACTTGACCGGAAAGCCGTACCAGGGCGCGGCGCACGGGCGCGCCGGTAACTGAATTGACCACAGTTCCGCTGAGAGTGTAGGTGGCGCTCGGATTCGCTTGAGCCCCGGCGGTTACTACCTGGAACATCGCCAAGGAAGAAAGCAGGGCGCACACCCCGAAGAGAACTCCACCGGGCACTGCTAGACGCAAGCATACTCGCCGCATGAAAATTGCCTTTGCGGTTTCTGAAACTCACCGGACTTCACGCCGGAAGCCCCCGATTTCAATCGGGGGAGGAGGCGCTTTGGTATAAATGTTTTCGGCCTTAGGCACCGCATTCGCGGCAACGGTTCGGCCAGTACTTCCGGCAATTTTGAGTTTGTTGTACACGCTGCCAGAAGTTGTTTTCTGGCAGACCGGCCTGTAAACCCGGTGAGGGTAGAAGCAAGCCATTGGGCTCTCTCTCTACCCGACTTAGCGGCTTGTGCGGTATTTTGCATGAGCTAGTTAAAAGCTCCTGACTTCAGTCGGGAGTTGTTTACAAAGTTAGACTCCAGAGTTTCGGGGTTTGTTGCCTCGGCCGCGATTCGGGGCACGGATCGGAAAATCGCGAGTCTTGTGCAGATGCTGGCTCAACCGGTCATCGCTCAACATTCGCAGACGTATGGAGAGACCACACCAATGAAAAACCCTGCCTTCCCGGTCAGGGCCTTTCGTCAGCGGTGTTCCGATGGCTCAAGCCGCCCATTTATAGGGACGCACGCTGCGCTGGATATGGGCCGAGAATTTCTCTCGCGCCCTGTCGAGGTCGTACTGTGCCTGCAGCCCGATCCACAATTCGGGTGCGGTTCCCAAGAACCGCGCCAGCCTGAGAGCGGTATCCGGCGTAATCGCGCGCCGCCCGTTCACGATTCTTGCCATGCTCGTCGCCGGCACGCCGAGCGATAGCGCCAGCTGTTTGACGCTCATACCGAACCGATTGAGAACATCCGTGCGCAAGATTTCCCCGGGATGCATTGGGGCAATCCTTTTTTTGGGCCTGCGCCCCCGCTTAGTGGTAGTCGGTGTTTTCAACATCATAGGCGTCACCGTCTTCCCATTTCGAAGCAGACTCCGCCACGGCTGGCTGATGCGGATGCTTTACGGTAAGGAGGAAATGCTCTGCCTTTTCCGCAGAGCGCCTGGTTATTCACGGTTGTTAGTATCCGGCTGACTCCCTGACTCTACATCCCAAGCGTGAGCTTGCGTCTCACCATTCTCAGCGAGACCGATCAGGCCTCTGCCTCAAGGATCCTCAAGATGGTTGCCGGGGAAAGCGACGGTGAGGACCTTGTTCGCCGGCGCGTGGCAGTCCTCAACCTCTTTCGGTTTTTTGGCGTTTCGAATGCTTGACGAGCAGTTGAGTTACCAAAGCGGGCCAACCTTGGTGATGCTGAAAGCAAACCATTTAGCAGCGGTTGCGGTGGCAGTTTACTTTGCTCGTCTGCAAATGCCTGCATACCTCTCGTCCGGTTAAGCAAAAGATTCTCGACCACGACGGGAAGCGAAAACTGAAATCCCTTGCTGGAGTTTCAACTCGAAAGTGCGATTGGGCCGTCGCTGAACGGGCTCCGTCTTATCCCTTCCAGCGGTAGGCCCTCTTCTGTGGCAGGCCGACGTGCGCCAGGACCCGACAGGCGAACTCCAACGCCAATTGGTCAAGCGTGGCGGGTCGGAAATAGTACGCGGGGATAAGCGGAAAGATGGTCGCGCCGGCGTCTGCAGCCCGGTACATGTTGCGAATGTGAATTTTGTTGAGCGGGGCTTCGCGAACCGATAGAACCAGCGGACGCTTCTCCTTTAAGCAGACATCCGCCGCGCGCTCGATCAGGTGCGAGGCAATTCCGTTCGCGATTCGCGCCAGCGTGCCGACGCTGCAGGGCAGAACGATCATCGCGTCTGCCGGATACGAGCCGCTTGCAACATTGGCCCCGATGTCGGCGTTCGATTGCGGGTGGATCTTGCGGGAAGGGTGACCGAGCAACTGGTTCACGAGCTTGTTGCGTCCGCGGAGCCCGAGTTCTTCAGCCATCACGCGCAGCGCGCTATCGGAGGCGATGAAGTTCACGGTCCGAACCCGAGAATCGGCGTCGACGACCGAAAGCAGCTGGCGCAGGAACATTGCTCCGCTGGCGCCGGTCGTGGCGATGGTCAGATTTTGAAGAGCGTTCGGCAATCGATCCAGTGAACTGGAGTCCGTCCTCGGCTAGCTTAGTCGAGATCTGAGCATAGGCAGGCGAAACCAGCGAGTCAAGGCGTCAATGGCGAAAGCGAAGACCCCGGGGCAATCGGACGGTGATGCCCGGTTCCGAACGAGCATCCGGGGCGGCAATGCTACTCTAGATTGGGGCGCGAGCCGCTTTGAATCCCGAATCGATACGCAAGCTTTTGGAAGAAGTCCGCCAGGGAAAGCTTTCGCCCGACGATGCCATAACCGAGTTGCGGCACCTTCCGTTTGAAGATCTGGGATTCGCGAAGGTGGACCATCACCGCGCGCTGCGGGCAGGCATGCCCGAGGTGATTTTCGGATCAGGCAAGACCCCGGCTCAGGTCGCAGGTATTTTCAAGCGCCTGGCCCGGCATGCCCGGAACGTTCTTGCGACCCGTGCCAGCAAGGAGCAGTTCTCCGCCGTAAAGAAAGTCGTCCCCGGGGTGCGCTTTGAAAAGGATGCCCGCGCCATCGTGTTGCGCCGGGATCCCGCACAGTACGGCAAGGGCGTGATCACGGTGGTTTCGGCCGGCACCAGCGACATTCCCGTGGCCGAAGAGGCCGTGGTCACAGCCGAACTGATGGGGAACAAGGTCAAGCGGCTCTATGACGTAGGTGTCGCCGGCATTCACCGCCTGCTCTCGCACGGGCGCGCCATCAGCCAGTCGCGGGTCATTATTGTCTGCGCCGGAATGGAGGGGGCGTTGCCGAGCGTGGTCGGCGGCCTGGTGGGAGTACCGGTGATTGCCGTGCCCACGAGCGTGGGATATGGTGCCTCGTTCGAGGGGGTGGCGGCACTGCTCGGAATGATGAACTCCTGCGCTTCGAACGTTAGCGTGGTTAACATCGACAACGGCTTCGGGGCCGGCTATGTAGCGTCGCTCATTAACCGGCTTTGATCTCATAACGGCAGAAAGTTCTTTCCCCGCTCCGGGAACTCTTCAGTTCCCGCGAACCGCGTTTCTTATTAATATTCACGCTTCGTTTTTGAATTTTTAATGTTTACCAGTGCATATATGCTTGATTTTTAACATTAACGAGAGCATAAATACTAGAAGAGCTAAAAAATCAAAGAACTTTTTGCTGGAGGCGCTCCCATGGTCTCGAAGTGCGCCAACCCCGACTGCTCAGCGTCGTTTCGATACTTCCACAAGGGGAAGCTTTTCCGAGTCGAAACCTTATCCGGATTAGAACGGCGCCGCTCCCTGGGCCGGGATGCCGAGCATGGGAAACCCATGCGCCGCCTCGAATTCTTCTGGCTGTGCGACGAATGCGCCACGAGGATGACGCTGGTGTTCAACAGACAATCAGGAGTCGCCGTGCGGGCTAACGATTACGTCGGCCCGGTGGCCGCATAGCTGTCGTCTTGCGGATACCTTCCCTGAAGCGCATTGCGCCGGATTGCCATGACCTCGCCGAGCATGCGTATGCCGTCCCGAACCGGCTGGATTCGCGTTCCCGCCCGGTCCGACCAAACTACCGGGACTTCTTTGACGCTGAGACCCAGGCGATGAGCAACGAAAAGAAGCTCCGCATCGAAACCCCAACCCTCGATTGTCTGCAAGGGAAACAAGTTATGCGCCGCCCGGCGGGTGAAGGCCTTGAAGCCGCACTGCGTATCCTTGTACTTCAGGCCCAGCAGAATTCGCAGCAGCAGATTGAAACTTCGACCGTAGAGCTGCCGCAAGAGCGATTGCCGGTGCGCTTGCAGTGCGGGCTCGAGCCAGCGTGATCCCACCGCTACGTCGAAGCCCGAAGCGATGGCATCGAAGAGCTTCGGCGCCTGCTCGATCGGCGCCGAGAGGTCGGCATCGGTGAAGAGGAGCACCTCGCCGCTCGCGCTGAGCATGCCATTGCGCACGCTGTATCCTTTGCCGCGGTTTCCCGGGTTTTCGATCAGTCGCAGCCGCCGGTTTCGCGCGGAGCGCGCTCGGACCAAATCCGCCGTGTTGTCGTTCGAGCCGTCATTGACAACGATGACCTCGGCATCCCAGCCATCGGCTTCTACGTGGCTCAGCACGCGGTCGAGGGTCACGCCGAGCCGGGCGCCTTCGTTGTATGCGGGAATGACTATGCTGTATTTCGGCATCCGCAGCGGTCGAGCTCAAACTGAGGTTGAGACTGCGTCTATGACAAGGTATCACGCGGCGGGAGGTTGGTTGCTCGCGGGACTCGGGCTAAGCGACCCGTTTCTGCTGTTCGAGCATGGCGAGAAAACTGTCCACGAGCTTGGGATCCCAGAGACCGGCGCGCGCCTCCTCGCGCATGGTTGCCGAGGCCTGCTCATGCGTGAGCGCGGGCTTATAGGGACGGGTGGTGCGAAGTGCATCGTATACGTCCACCACCTGAAGAACCCGGGCGAGAAGCGGAATTTCCTCTCCCACCAGCTGGTCCGGGTATCCGGTTCCGTTGAAATGTTCGTGGTGATTGCGGATGATCGGCAACACCAGCCGCAACGACTTCAGCGGGCGGCAGATTTTTTCGCCAGTGGCGGGGTGGCGGCGCATGATCGCCCATTCTTCGGCGTCGAGGTTGGCCCCCTTCTTCAGGATCTCGTCCGGCACCGCGATCTTGCCCAAATCATGCAGATATCCTCCACGCCATAAGGCGGTGATCGCTTCCTCATCGAGCCCCAGATAACGCCCCAGGTTGCTGGCATTCTCCGCCAGGCGCTCGCAGTGGCCCTCGGTATAGGGATCGCGGCTCTCAACACTCAAACCCAGCGTGCACAGAACGCTCTCCGCAGTCTCCAGCTCATCGGTGAACTCCTTCAGCTTGATCAGCGACTTGACGCGCGCAAACAGCTCTTCCGGGAAGATCGGCTTGCTGAGAAAATCGTCCGCGCCCGCCTCGATTCCCCGGACCCGGTCCTCCCGCTCGGCGAGTCCGGTAATGAGAACAAAAGGGATCAGCCGGGTGGCGGGATTCTCCTTCAGTTCACGGCAAAGTTCATAACCGGACTTACCCGGCATTACGACATCGGAAAGCACCAAGTCGGGCGCGCGCCGGAGAATTTCCGCCTCCGCCTGGGTGGCATCGGGCATGGCGACCACGTCGTAGCCACGCGAGGACAGGAGGTCCTGCATGAGCGACATGGTATTCACATTGTCGTCAACCACCAGAATGCGAGGGATCCGTCGCCGGAGGGAGAGTTCGCCCGCGCTCAAAACTTCTGGGCCGCGAGCCTGCAGGGTGGACACCTTCCTTGAAAACTCCATAGGGACTGCCGCAAAACTGCATTGTAATCTCAAAAAAAGGTTTACTGATTATTAAATTTTTCGAGCGCAGGTATGTTGTAGAAAACAGAAGACCGCCCCGGGTCAACCCATTCCCCCAAGACCTGCATCCCGCCCGGGGGATCAGGCGCCGGCAGAAAGCCGGTGCGCGCTCTTGCTCCGGGCAACGCCGTACTGGCGGATTTTGTAGAGGAGCGCCTTGTAGCTGATCTGCAGCAGGGCGGCAGCCTGCTTGCGGTTCCAGTTGGTTTCATCCAGTGCCCGGGCGATGGCCTCGGCCTCGGCGCCGTCCTTTGCACTGCGCGCCAAGGATTTCAGTCCCCCGACCGTCTCCGCGCCACGCGGAGGAGCGGGTTCGAATTCCCCACCCGAACCGTCGGTGCGCGGCTTGAGCTCGTTGATAGCAAGTTTTTCGTCGCCGAGCACCAGGAAGCGCTTGACGAAATTACCCAGCTCGCGAAGGTTTCCCGGCCAGGGATAATTCGCGCACGCCTGCAGCAGCTCCGGCGAGAAAGGCAGCGGTGGCCGCGCGTATTGTTCCGAGAGTTGGGTCATGAAATGCTTCAGCAGAATGGGAATCTCTTCCCTGCGCTCGCGCAGCGGAGGTATCTGCAAAGTAAATGCATTGAGCCGGTAGTAGAGATCCTCACGCAGGCGTTTGGTCGCGAGCGCCTCCGGAATATTGACGTTGGTGGCCGCCATGATTCGCACATCCACCCGGATCACCGAGCGGCTGCCCAAGCGGGAAAACTGCTGGTCCTGCAGAACATGCAGGAGTTTGGCCTGCAAGGAGGGCGGCAGTTCGCCGATTTCGTCCAGCAGGATCGTGCCTTTGTTGCACAGCTCGAATTTCCCCGGCTTGGCATGGGTTGCACCGGTAAACGCCCCGGCCTCGTAGCCGAACAGTTCGCTTTCGAGCAGATCGGCCGGGACGGCGGCGCAGTTCACCTTCAGGAAGGTGCGATGAGCCCGCGGCGAAAGCTTGTGGACAAGACGGGCCATCACCTCCTTGCCGGTGCCGCTTTCACCCAGCATGAGCACGGGAATGTCTACGTTTGCGACCAGTGCGGCCTGCGACCGCAGCTTGCGCATATTGGGACTGGCGGCGACGAAAAATGTCTCCTCGCCGAGCTCCTCGACTTCCCCCGCGTAGTTCTGCTGATTGGTTCCGAGGCATTGATCGATGACCGCGTCGAGCTCCGCCTTTTGGAAGGGCTTGGTGATGTAGTCCGCCGCGCCTAGGCGGATCGCCTGTACGACCTTCTTGGTGTCGTTCACGCACGAGAGGATCACCACTTTCAGGTTGGGTTGAATGCGGCGCAGACCCTCGAGCGTCTGAAGACCATCGATGCCCGGCATGACGAGGTCGAGCAGCACCAGATTCGGCTGCATGCCCTTCTCGACCAGTTGGAGAGCCTGCTCGCCTGTCGAGGCCAGCTCCACTCGGTGATCATCCACTTCGAGCAGCGTCTTGATGTAGCGCTGCATGCCGGGTTCGTCGTCCACGAGCAAAATCCTGGATTTTTCGGCTGTCATCTTTTTCCTTCGGCATCGGCAACTGTCGGATTGATGGGAATAATGAAAGAGAATTTACAACCTGCGCCGGGCTCGCTCTCTACCCAAATCTTTCCGCCCATGCCTGAAACCAAGCGCCGGGCGATCGAGAGGCCGAGGCCCATACCTTCAACTTTTTCGTTCGTGGGAAGCCGGAAGAAATCATCGAAAATTTCCAGGTGATACTCCGGAGGAATCCCCGGCCCGGTGTCGGAAACGCTGATCTTTACCGAATTCGGCTGTGTCAGCGGACGCCGGCGCCGCTCCTGCGCGACCGGTGACTTGGCAACCGAGCGCCGCTCCCACATGTGCGGCTCGGCATGAAGCCAGACCGTCCCACCCGCAGGAGTAAACTTAGATGCATTCTCGACAAGGTTGGATATGACGCGCTCGATTTTTGGAGCGTCGAAAGGAAATCGAGAGACCTTTTCGTTGGCGAGAAAATAGAGGGCCAGCCCTTTTTCCTGGAAGCGCGGGGACCACAACCGGCAAACTTCCGAGAGACAGTTGTTAATGTCGCCAGGCTCAAACCTAACCTTGAGTTCCCCGGTTTCAAGCCCAGAAAAACTAAGGAAATCCTGGATGTAGCGCTGCAGTCGCTCGCCACTGAGCCGCATGTCGCGAAGCACCTCGCGCTGTCGCTCGTTCAGGCTGCCTAACTTCTCGCTCGAGAGCAGCTCGACATATCCATTCAAGATCGAAAGCGGTGTCTTCAGGTCGTGCGCCGCCGAGGCCAGGGCGTTGGCAGTTTTTAGATACCGCTCCTGAAGTTGGGAAAATACTTGCAGTTCCTGGGTCGCAAAGGCAGATCCTTCCGAATGGGAGCCGCTTTTCTCTGGGACGGCATCCTTGGGCGGTGCAGACGTTTGGGGCATACGAGCAAGGAAGGACGCGGAGCCGGGCTAGAACCGCCTAACCGTGCTTAGATGCTAAGGGTACGAACCGCGGCAAGTCAATCAAAATGCAAAAGAGGTTACACTTTCGGTAAACTCTTTCCAATTCTTGCCCGGGGATAGGCTTGGATCTCTTAAAAACCGGGAGAACCAGGCCGAATTGACGACAAAAGCATTCGTTTTAACGTCGAAATAGCCAAGAAACTGCCCCTTTGGTGTCCAAATCCATGAGGTAAACCGGCGCGTTTGGCATTCAAGGTGCGACTGGGAGAGCAAGCCTGCTTGAGGGGGGCCTGATTGGTTCGCCGAAAACTAAGTGTTGAGCGCCGCAGGTGGACCCGACTGCCGCTCCACCTCCCTCTCCTCCTCCGCAGCCGGGACCGAACTGGCAAGGACTTTCTTGAATTCGCCACCGCGCTGAATGTCTCTGCCGGCGGGGCTCTGGTTGCGGTTCACGGTGCCGTGCGGCCATTGGCGCAGGTTTCGCTTGAGATTCCGAGCGCTCCCCTGCCGAGCGCCGTCGCGGTCCGTAAGAATGCTCGCAACCTGCGCGCAAGAGTGGTTCGCGTGACCCACGGCGAAGGTTACAGTCTGATCGGGGTACGCTTCCTGCAGCCCCTTTTGCCTCCCGAGACAGCATCGCTTCCACAACAAAGGAAAGCCTCTTCTCCAAATGTGAAAGTGTTTGCCCATTAACCCGGCTCCCCGGGAAGCCGGTTTTCCTTTTCAAACAGGCCTTGGTACCGCCTTCGACAACAAACCTAAGTTCCTCAGCCGAATCCGGTTAGCGCTTCGCTACGGTCCCAGGGTCAGTGTGCACAACGTTTGGTGCGCGGGGTGCACATACAACCCGGCCATAGAGGTTCTAAAGAAAAAATGTCAACCATGACAACTTCTGTCAGCTCTCTCGCTCAGTCGCTGGGCGAAATTCCTCCGGAATCGGTCGTTTTCGGGCAGTCCGAGGTGATGCAGGCGCTGCGTTCGCGACTCGATAAGGTGGCAACTGCAAATGTCCCTGTGCTGATTCATGGCGAAAGCGGTACCGGAAAAGACATCATCGCCCGGCTTGTCCACTTCTGGTCGCCGTGGAAGTCCGGACCATTCGTCAAAGTCAACTGTCCGGCCATTCCTGGAACCCTGCTCGAGAGCGAACTGTTCGGATACGAGCGCGGGGCATTTACCGGCGCCTACGGCTCGAAACCCGGACGGGTCGAACTCGCCCACCGCGGCACTCTGTTCCTCGACGAGATCTCCGAGCTCGACATGTCCCTGCAATCGAAGCTATTGCAGCTCCTGCAGGACGGGCAGTTCTGCCGCATCGGCGCACAGGCCGACAAGAAAGTTGAAGTGCGGGTGGTATGCGCAACCAACCGCATACTAGAAGAAGAGATCGCCAATGGCAGCTTCCGCCAGGACCTGTTCTATCGCATCAACGTCGTCAATCTCTTCATGCCTCCGCTGCGCGAGCGGAACTCCGATGTTCGGGCCCTGGTCAGTTATTTCCTCGATTACTACAACCGCAAATACAACTGCCGCGCCCACCCGCTTTCACCCGAGCTGATGGAAACACTCGAAAAATACCACTGGCCCGGAAACATCCGCGAGCTCGAAAACCTTATGAAACGGTACGTGATCCTAGGCACCGAAGACGTCGTCAGCAGCGATCTCGAACCACGCGAAACCGACTACCTCACCTCCGACATAAGCCTTGACGGCCCGATCTCGCTCAAGAAGCTCACCCGCCAAGCCACGCGGCAGCTGGAGAGGAGAATCATCCTCAAGGTGCTGCATAATCATCACTGGAACCGCAAGCAGGCGGCGAAGACCTTGAACATCAGCTACCGCGCGCTGCTTTATAAGATTCGCGACGCGGGCCTGCCGCCCAACCGCGCCCGCCGTGAACCGGAGGCCGGGAAACAAGCCGCCGCCGGTTGATTGTGAACGGTCCGGTTCCATGCGCAGCCCGGGTAGAAGGCGACGTTAGCCTTCGGGCACCGTTACCTATACGGTAATTACCTCTCGGACAATCTTTCCTATTGACGGCCTGGCAACTCCGTACTATCTTCGTGCTCCCCCCACGTAAGTAGCTGGATTCTTCAAAATCCTGCATCTTGGCCGGATTTTGGGAGGTGCGCTATGTGCCGAGACCGATCCTCCGCCCACAACCTGTCGTTCGCACTGGTTCTAAACTTCCTTCTCCTCTTTGCCGCGGCCTCCGCTCACCCGAATTCCCTGTTGGCTCAGGGGTTTCAGCCGGTTTCAGGGGACGAGCTGAAAATGACGGAGGAGCCGCTCGCTCCCGGAGCCGCCGCCATCATCCTCTACCGCGAGGTGAATC
>Ga0123356_10006821_pt1 | contig 11487 bp, 6 predicted proteins | sample TergutEmb28metaG_2_FD_92546 | JGI IMG/M metagenome (GOLD analysis project Ga0123356, IMG submission 92546) | Embiratermes neotenicus P3 segment gut microbial communities from Petit-Saut dam, French Guiana - Emb289 P3 | ecosystem: Host-associated > Arthropoda: Insects > Digestive system > Gut ... | reverse complement strand
GCTGCGCAGCGATGGCGCTGCAGATCTCAGGCAGCGCGCGCCTCGCCTTGCGCGACATCGCGCGTGCCATCAGGCGCCCAATTTCGACGAGCATCGCGTACGGCGGATGCTCGTAGCGTACTTCCGCGAAGTAGCATGCCGCGGCGACGACGGTGGCGATCGACACGTCGTCGCGTGAGCGCAGCACGTTCGTGCCGCGCACGATGCCGAAGAGCTCGCGCGTGACGCGCGCCCGCATGACGGGCGACAGCGGCGCGCTCACCCCGGAACCGACGACGAGCGCCGGGGGCTCTCCCGGGATTCCCTGGATGCCGGTCGGGTCTTTTCCGCCGACGTAAAGGTCGAACTCGTGCACCCCGAGCGCTCCGGCCCACGCCGCGATCTCGTTGCGCAGCGCGAGACCGATCCGCGGGTCGACGCGCTCGCGCCGGCCGACGCCGCACGATTGCAGGTTCGGCCCGAGCGCGTCGCTCAACGTCGGCCCGAGCAGGATGAACAAGTCCGCGATGGGACCGTCGTCGCCCGGAGCCACGATAGACCTCAGCATCGCCTTTGGAATCGCCATCTGGGGGGTGCGCGCCGTCCGGGCGGAAAGCTCGGCGAAGAGCTGATCGCCGTCGGGGTCGCGCGCGCCGAGCGCGCCGAGCGTGCCCAGGCCCGCGTGCCGGAGCGCGTCGTCACCGAGCGCGCCGCCCACGGCGACGAGCAAGCGAATCCTCTCGGCTTCGGTCGGCGCTTCGCGAAGAGCCGTGACGAGCGCGGTCCGCGCTCCCTCGAGCAGCGGCCGCAGCGCCTCGGGCGGATGCTCGATCCGCAGCAGCAGCTCGACGGCCTCGGGGTCGCTAGGCTCTTCGCTGAGAAGCTTGGCCACCGCGGCCGCGGCCCCGCTCGGGTTCGAGAGCCGATCGCGGTGAATCGCCATCGCCAATCGCGCGGCTTGCGTCCGCCCCGAACGGTCCGCCCGCTCGCTCATCAGCTCTTCGAGCGTCGCTGCCGTGACCTCCCACGCGCCGGTCTGCTCGGCGAGCTTCGCCAGGCGCTCGCGCACGGGTAGTGTCGAGATCTTGGCCGCGTGCAGGGCACGGAGCACGTCGAGGGCGCGCTCGGGTTGCCGGAGCTTGTTCTCGTAGAGGTCTACCGCGGTGACGCCCGCGGTGACGCGGCTTTTCGCCGGCGCGCTCTCGAGCAGCGCAAGGCGCGACAGCGCTTGGGCCGCTTCGTCGAACCGCGATCGCCGGATGTTGATTTCGCCGAGCAGCGCAAGGGCTCCGACGTGATCCGGATCGAGCATCGTCACGTGCTCGAGCGCCTCGAGCGCGCCGTCGTGGTCGCCGCTCTCGCGCAGGACACGGGCTTGCTCCCAATAGAGCTTTTGGAGCTCGTTCGGTTCGTCGGACACGTCGAGGCGGCGTCGAACGAGCTCGAGGAGCCGCTCGTGGTCTTTGCGGTCGCGGACCCTCCGAAAGAGGCGATCGAAAGCGACCGAGCGCGTGGGGTCGCGCCCGAAGCTCGCATCGAGGGCGCGGTCGGCGTTCGCATCGTCGCCGAGGCCGAGCCACAGAAGCCCGGCCTCCTCCCAGAACGCCGCTGCCCGCCGCGGGTCGGCGCAGCGAGCCCCGAGCTCCGCGGCCGCGCGCGCGCGTCCGGCGTCGTCGCCCGTGCGCTCGGCACACGCCCGCGCGCCTTCCCACGCCGCGAGGTCGTTCGGCCGCTCGGTCGTGACGGTCGCGAAAGCCTCGGCCGCGGCGGCGAGATCCGCGGCGGCAAAGCGTGCCCACCCCGCGAAAAGAACGCAATCGAGGGCCGCGTCGTCTCCGATGAGCCCATCGAGGTCGTCGAGCGCCGCCGTGCGTCGCCGCGGGTCGCATCCGGGCGGCGCGAGGTCCAAGTTGGCGAGCCGCGCGGCCGGGGAGCTTCCCCCCACGAGAGGCGTGTGGCGCGCGGCATCGACGCGCAACTCGAGCAGCGCGGCGCTCGCGAGAAGCGCCTCGCGCGGCTCTCCGGTCAGGCCACGCGCGGCCGCTTCGCGAGCCGCGATCTCCTGGCGAGGGTCTTCGGCCGCTCCCGCGGCGGCCAGCCATTCGATCGCCGCGGTCAGCCCGCCGCCCGCTTCGAACGCGTCGCGCGCGGCGCGGGCGACCGCCGCGGGATCCCCCGCCTCGCGAGCCATCCGCAAGCGCTCGCTCGTGGCCATCCGTCGTGCTTCGCCGCCGCACGCGGAAAGGCGCGAGGTGGCGTCGTGAATCGCTTCGGGAGCACTCGCGCTGGTCGGCAAGAGCAGACGCCCGAGAGCGCCCGCGAGGTTCAGCGCTCCAGCGGGCGCGAGGTCGAGGGCTGAAAGCTCGGCGACGGCGGCGTCGACCCGGCCAGCGCCGAGCTCGTTCGCGAATCGCTCGAGGGGCAAAACGCGCGGATCGATCGTGCCGACGGCTGCGGCTTCGTCGAGTGCCCGCCGCCGCGCGTCGGGCGAATCAGGGTCGACCCCAAAGGAAGCGCATGCGAGAGCGACGCGCGCCGCGGCGGATGCTCCGCCCAGAGCGCTCTCCATCGCTTCAATCGCGCCGCGCCGGTTGCCGCGCCGCCAAAGGTCGAAGCCGGCCTCGAGGCGAAACGCGCTCGCTAGCTCGGGATCCTGCACCGACCGGGCGGCCCGGAGCGCCCATCGAGCCGCCGCTCTCCGGTCGCCCGCTCCACGGTGTAGATCGATGAGGTACGCGGCGATCAGCGGATCGTCCGGCGCAAGCTCGGCGGCGCGGGTCAAGTGAGCTCGCGCGGCCTCGGCGTCGCCCGCGGCTTGGGCCCGCATCGCCGCAACGATGAGCAGTGTCTGCACGCGCTCCGCGTCGCTCTCTTCGGCGATGAGCGCGTCGACCGCGGCTCGCGCGCGCTCGCCCCCCGCGCCCGGGGCCAAGGCCTCGACGACCCGTGCGATCCAAACGCTCGACGGCGTCGCGGCGGCGTCGGCCATCTCGCGAACGACCCGGTCTGCCCCCTCGTCGTCGCCCCGCGCCCAGCGCAGGCGCAGGAGCTCGAGGCGGAGCGACAGGCTTTCGGCGTCGCTCGGGATTGACGCGAGCAGCCGCTTCGTACTTTCTTCGTACCACGCCGCGTCCGATTCGAGCGCGGCGAGCATTCGGCCGAGACGCGCGGTCACCTCGGGCGACGCCCCGAACATCCCGGCCTGACGGAGGGCGGCTCTGGCGCCCGCCGTGTCGTGTGCTTGCGCCGCCCATACGTGGGCCGCGAGCAGAAAGACACGCGCGCGCGCCTCGTCGGCCGCCAGCTGATCGGCGTAGGCCTCGAGCTGGGAGGCGAAGACGCCTGCGTCGCCGCCGTCGGCGAGAATATCGAGCGAAAGCGCCCGCGCGGGCACGGAGCCGGGGTCGTTCGCGAGGGCTTGGGCGAGCGCACCCCGCGCCCCCTCGCCATCGCCCTCGGCAGCGGCATGCTCGGCCATGCGCAGGGCGAGGGCCGAAAGGAGCGCGCCGTCGGTCTCGGTGCTCGCCCGCTGCGCGGCGAGACCGGCGGCGAGCGCCGTGTCGCCGGTCTGCTCGGCCAGGCGAATGCAGGCCTGCCACACGGCCGCTTCGGCCAGCCCGCGATCGGTGCCGTCGATTTTGTCGACCAGAACGAGCGCGCGATCGAGCGCCGACGCGGCGGCGTCGAATTGACGCAAAACGCGTCGCTCCTCGGCGGCCCGAAGCCACGCGTCGACGCCTCGGGCCGGCCTCCTTGCCCACTCGGGCACCCCGAGGGCGTCGCCGCGCGCGGAGTCGACGATCGCGTCGTGCACGAGCGTCGCCACGGATTCGAGCACGGACGCGTGCTGTTCGGCGCGCGCCCGCGCTTCGGCAGTCCCCGCCGCGGCGGGCCGCTCGTGAATCAGCTGCTCGAGCGCGCTCGCCACCGCCCATGTGGCCTGGGATTCGAGCCCGCGCGCGCGCAAAAGAAGCGCGATGGCCTGGTCGACGTCGCCCGAGGCGGCGACCGCCCTGGCGTGATCCGTGAGGAGGAGAGCCTGCCAGGTGGGATCGCTCGCGAAGCGTGCCCGCTCCGCAAACGCCTCGTGGCGCACACCCGCGGCGCCCGCGTGCGCGGCGAAAATCTCGAGCATCAGCCAGGCGCTGGCCTGCTCGGCGACGCCGGCTTCTTCGACCTGCGTGGCCTCGCGTGCTCCTGCCTGCGCGGCGGCGAAATCTCCCGAGACCTCGGCGACGTGCGCCGCGTGCATGAGCAGCGCGCGCACCCGCTCGTCGGGGGACACTGCCGCGTCGACGAGGGCGTCGAAAAAGAAACGCCCGAGCCCTTTGAGGTTCGACCGGCGTTCGAGCAGACGAGCGACGCCTTCGAGCGGCTCGCGAAAATCGGCGTCTGTCTCGTAGGCGGCGAGGTAGTCGCGTGCGGCGCCCGCCTCGTCACCCGCGCGCTCTTCGAGCTCCGCGATTCCAGCGAGCAGGCGCGCTTGACGGCTTGCGTCGACGGTGGCCGTCGCCTCGGCTCGCAGACGTCGCACCATCTCGTCGTCGGCCACGGGGGCTCGCCCGGTCGGAGACGAGGGAGGCGGCGGGGGGCGGCTCGTGGTCGAGGAATGCATGCGCGCGAGGGATGATCCGAACGATCGTCTCCCGAAGGTAACGTACTCGGCAAGTCGAGGAGACGGCAAACGACGTCGCCGGACGCGCGTAAGCCCCCACACCCCGCACGTACGCGCGCGAGGCCCACGTGCCCTCCCCCCGTTGGTGGCGAGGGAGGGCATGAGATTTCACGAGCAGCGCTCAGAGGATCTGGTTGAGCTTTTCGTTCACTTTCGATTCGACGGTGCCCTTCAGCATTCTCATGAGCAGGGGCAAATCGATCTGCACGCGCACTTCGCGGTCGTTCACGTCGACGGTGCCCTTCGTACCCTTGGCAACACCGGTCGGCGCCTCGAAAACGATGCGATCGCCTTCCCAGCGCCACTCGAGATCGAGCTTTTGCTTCATCGAATTCGCCAGGTCTTCTGCGCGCCTTTTGGCCTCGTCCTTCGGCAGGTCATGGTTTCTGCGGACGTCTACGGTAGCCATGGCAGGTGCTTTCCCTTCTGCTTCTGCGCTTCAATTTTTCGACCTGGGCCTACTCGATGCGTTTGACCACCCAGTAACCGCGGGGCGTGTCGACCGGGCCACCCACGCCGCCTACGGGCAGAGTGAATAGTACGTACTCCGGCGCCGGCTCCAGCAGGCCCAGCTTCATCGTTCCGAGGTCGTCCGCAGAACCCGAGTCGCCCCGAAGCACCGCCGCATGAAAATCTTCTCTGGCGGTGTTCTCGAGCTTCGTCGCAAGAGCGAGTGCGTCGCTCCGCGAACGGCTCGACGGGTGGCCGTCGCTCTGGCTTGGCTGCGCCCCCGCGTACGACACGAGCACGACGCCGAAGCGCACGGCCCGTGGGGCCGACATCGGCAAGGCCGGCACCGGAGAGCCGTCGAGCAGAACGGACCCCGGGCCCCCGTCGATGCGATCGGCGACCGGCGGCGGAAGGTCGGCGAGGGCCGGCACGGCAGCCCCCGCGTCGCGGCTCGAGGGCGCCCCGGCGTCGCCGAGCGCATAGAGCAAGCCGCCGCCGTCGTCGTCGTCGGTGTCGGCAGCGGGGTTGGCGTTGGTCGCCGAATGCCCGGCGGGCCGCGGGGGACGATAGTTGTGCGCGACGATTCCCAGCGCGAGCAGCACGGCTGCAATCGCGGCGAGCGTCGAGGCCGTGCGTTGCATGATTGACGCTTTCGCTACTTCGCCGCGCGGTGCGAGCCATCGCTCGCGGCGGCGTCGGCGCCCGGGAGCTCGTCTTCGGCGGGCGGAGGGGGAGGGCCGAACTCCTGATACGGGCGCTGCGTCGCCGCCGGGGGATCGCCATAGAGCTCGAGCTGCACGGCGAGCCAGTTCTCGCGCGCGACGAGCGCCTCGCGTTCGCTTCTCGCCTCGGCGGCGGCGGTCTCGGCCCCTTTCGCCTCGGGCGCGGCAAGCGGAACGGCTTCGAGGTGCGCGAGCCGCTGTTCCACTTCTGCAAGCTCTTTGCGCACGATGACCGGGTCAATCTGCTCGCGCTCGGCAAACTCGTTCGCGAGGATGACGAGCTTCTCGGGCCCGGCCTCGGCGAAACCATGGCCGACGGCGCATCGCTTGGTCTCGTTGCCGATTCGGTAGGTGACGATTCCCGTCCGGAGCGCGGCGAGCAGCGGCAAGTGCCCCGGCAAAACGCCGAACTCGCCCTCGACGCTCGGCGCGGTGACTTCGTCGACCGAGGCGGCGAGGGCGCGCCCGCGCGGCGTCACAATCTCGAGCTGAATCTTGTCTTCCATGCGAAAAAGGCGCTCGCCTCAGTTCTTGGCGGTCAGCTTCTGCGCCTTCTCTTTGGCCTCGGCAATGTTGCCGACCATGTAAAACGCCTGCTCCGGCAGGTCGTCGAGCTTGCCCGCGACGATCTCTTCGAAGCCCTCGATCGTCTCTTTGAGCGGCACGTACTTGCCCGGCGTGCCGGTGAACTGCGAGGCGACGAAGAACGGCTGCGAGAGGAATCGCTGGATCTTGCGCGCGCGCGCGACGGTGAGCTTGTCGTCTTCGCTGAGCTCGTCCATGCCGAGAATGGCGATGATGTCTTGCAGGTCTTTGTACTTCTGGAGAATCGCTTGGACCCTGCGGGCCACGTCGTAGTGGTGTTGCCCGATGACGCCGGGGTCGAGCAGCGTCGATGTCGAATCGAGCGGATCGACCGCCGGGTAAATCCCGATTTCGGTGAGCGCGCGGTTCAAGACGGTCGTCGCGTCGAGGTGAGCGAACGTCGTCGCCGGCGCCGGGTCGGTCAGGTCGTCGGCGGGGACGTAAATCGCCTGCACGCTCGTGATCGAGCCCTTGTTGGTCGACGTGATCCGCTCTTGAAGCGCGCCCATCTCGGTCGAGAGCGTCGGCTGATACCCGACGGCGCTCGGGATGCGCCCGAGGAGCGCCGACACCTCGGAGCCGGCCTGGGTGAACCGGAAAATGTTGTCGACGAAGAGGAGCACGTCTTGCTTCTCCTCGTCGCGAAAGTACTCGGCGACGGTGAGCGCGCTCAGCGCGACGCGGGCGCGCGCGCCCGGCGGCTCGTTCATCTGCCCGTAGATGAGCGCCGTCTTGCTGATGACCGGCTCGCCCGTCTGGAGCTTCGTCTCCGTCATCTCGATGTAGAGGTCGTTGCCCTCGCGCGTTCGCTCGCCGACGCCCGCGAAGCAGCTCACCCCGCCGTGCGCCTTGGCCACGTTGTTGATGAGCTCTTGGATGAGGACCGTCTTACCGACGCCCGCGCCGCCGAAGAGGCCAATCTTTCCCCCTTTGCGATACGGCGCGAGCAAGTCGATGACCTTGATGCCCGTCTCGAAGATCTCGATCTTCGTCGACTGCTCGACGAACTGCGGCGGCGCTTTGTGAATCGGCGCGCGCTGCTTGGCGCGGACGGGAGGGCCGTCGTCGACCGGGTCGCCGATGACGTTGAGAATCCGCCCGAGGCATTCGGGGCCGACCGGCATCGCGATCGGCGCGCCGGTGTCGCGCACGGCCATGCCGCGTACGAGGCCGTCGGTTGTATCCATCGCCACGGCGCGCACCGTGCTCTCGCCGAGGTGCTGCGCGACCTCGAGGGTCAAGTTGTCTCTCGCGCTCGAGATCCCGGGGTTCGTGACCTTCAGCGCGTTCAGAATCTTAGGCAACTTGCCGTCGGGAAACTCGACGTCGACGACGGGGCCGATGACCTGGACGACCTTGCCCTGGACCGCCGACGATCCGTTGGTGGCGACGGGGGAATTGGGCAGCGCGGACTGCGACATGGTTGGCGGCGCGAATACCACGAGGTGAACGGCAGTTCAATGCTCGAGCGGCGGCCTGTTCGCGCCGGCTTTGACGTGGGGCATTCCGCCGGCGGGTCGTGCCGCGGTCGCCTCCGGGCTAGACCTTTTCGGCGTGGTGCACGCCCGCGACGTTCTCGGCCCCGGATCCGTGCTCTCGCGCGTCCTGTCCGGCTGGGAGCACCGCGAGGGGCAGCTCGCCATGGCCGAGGCCGTGGAGCGCGCTCTCGGCGAGGAGCGCCATCTCTTCGTCGAGGCCGGGACCGGAACGGGAAAGACCCTCGCGTATCTCGTGCCGGCGGTGCTGAGCGGGCGCAAGGTGGTCGTGTCGACGGCGACGCGTGCCCTTCAGGAGCAGATTTTTCTGAAGGATCTGCCGCTCGTCGCGCAGGCCCTCGGGGAGCTCGGGGTGACGTTTCGGGCCGCGCTGATGAAGGGCCTCGGGAACTATCTGTGCCAGCGGCGGATGCGCGAGGCGCGCGACTCGGGAGCGCACGAGCGCGACCGCGCTTTCGCGCGCATTCTCGCGTGGGCGGCGGAGACGGCGCGCGGCGACCGCTCCGAGCTCGCCGACTTGTCCGAAGACGCGCCGGTGTGGCGGGCCGTCGCGTCGTCGAGCGACACGCGGATCGGGCCGGCGTGCGAGCACTTCGAAGCGTGTTTCGTGACGCGAATGCGGCGCGAGGCCGAGGACGCGCAGGTCGTCGTCGTGAATCATCACTTGTTCCTCGCCGACTTGGCCCTTCGCAGCGGGCCGCGCGCGCATGCCACCGTGCTTCCGCCGTACGACGCGGTCGTTTTCGACGAGGCGCATCAACTCGAAGACGTGGCGACGGAGTTTTTCGGCATGCGCGTCTCGAACGCCCGCCTCGACGCGCTCGCGGGTGACGCGGAGCGGGCGCTCGCCCAGGCCCGCGCGGCGCGTGGGTCGGCCGCACCGGCCGACAGCGCCACGCAAGCGACGCTCGACGGCGTGCGCGAGGCGACCCGCTCGTTCTTTCTGTCGCTCGCGTCTCTTTCGGCCGAGGCTCCGCGCGACGCACGGCGTGCGCTCCGCCCGAGCGACGTGACCCCCGCGGTGCGCGCGGCCCACGCGGCGCTCGATTTGCGGCTCGAGGCGCTCGAGGCCCTCGCGCGGGTACGATCCGACGAGCCGCTCGAGGTCGTGGCACGACGAGCCGGCGAGGCGAGGGCGGATCTGAAGTGCATCCTGTCGGGCGAACGGGCGGACAGCGAGGGCGAGCTCACGGATCTCGTTCGCTGGATCGACGTGCGCCCGCGCAGCATTTCGATCGGTGCGAGCCCGGTCGACGTCGGGGCGTCGCTTCGGGCGCGCCTGTTCGACCGGGTGCCTTCGGTCGTGTGCACGAGCGCGACGCTCGCGACCGGCAAGAGCTTCCACTTCGCCAAGGCGCGCCTCGGCGCACCGCCCGAGACCGAGGAGCTCGTCGTCGCCTCGCCGTTCGACTTCGCCGGGCACGCCGTTCTCTACGTGGCCGACGACTTGCCCGAGCCGAACGACGTGGCGTTCGAAGCCGCTTCGGGCGACCGAGTCGCCGATCTCGTTCGCATGAGCGGCGGCGGCGCGTTCGTCCTCTGTACTTCGGTTCGCGCGATGCGAACGCTCCACGGGTGCCTTCGCGCCGGAGGGCTCTCTTTGCCGCTGCTCCTTCAAGGCGAGAGCCCGAAGCACGCGCTCCTCGCGGCGTTTCGCGCGAGCGGACGCGCGGTGCTCGTGGCGACGATGAGCTTTTGGGAGGGCGTCGACGTTCCCGGGCACGCGCTTCGCCTCGTCGTCATCGACCGAATTCCGTTCGCACCACCGAGCGATCCGGTCGTCGCCGCGCGCTGCGCCCGCCTCGATCGAGCCGGCGGCAGCGGGTTTGCCGAGTACTCGGTGCCTTCGGCGGCGATGACGTTGAAACAGGGCTTCGGGCGGCTCATTCGCACCCAGAGCGATTCCGGCGCGGTCGTCATTTTGGACCGTCGTGTGACGCGCAAGGGCTACGGCCGGATGCTGCTCGCCGCGCTCCCGCCGGCCACTCGCGTGCGCACGATGGGCGAGCTCAAAGTCGCGTGGTCGGCGCTCGTCGCCCCGCATCTGGATCCGGCGCCACGCGACGCGACGAGCGAGACGCCGGACGGCACCTCTCGCTCGCCGCATGCCGGCGTGCTAGAGCCGCCCGCATCATGACCGAGATCAACGCCGTCCTCGCCCGATCCGTTCTCGACTCGCGCGGCAACCCGACCGTCGAAGTCGAAGTCCAAACCGCTTCCGGCCATGGCCGCGCCGCCGTCCCAAGCGGCGCGTCCACAGGTGAGCACGAGGCCCTCGAGCTTCGTGACGGAGACAAGACACGCTGGCTTGGCAAAGGCGTCGCCAAGGCCGTCGACAACGTGAACCAGTCGCTCGGCCCGAGCATCATCGGCATGGACGCCCTCGATCAGGCGGCGGTCGACAAGGTTCTCCTCGACAGCGACGGGACGCCGAACAAGGGCAAGTTGGGCGCGAACGCGATCCTCGGCGTCTCGATGGCGGTCGCTCGGGCGGCCGCCGATGCGGTGGGCATTCCGCTCTGGCGGTACCTCGGCGGCGTGCAGGCGCGCGTTCTGCCGACGCCCCTCATGAATGTCGTCAACGGCGGCGTCCACGCCGACAGCGGCCTCGAAATTCAGGAGTTCATGATCGTCCCGCTCGGGCTCCCGTCGTACGACGAAGCGCTTCGCGCCGGTGCCGAGATCTTTCATACGCTGAAGAAGCTCCTGAAAGACAAGGGGTACACGACGTCGGTGGGCGACGAGGGCGGCTTCGCGCCGAAGCTCGGGTCGAACGAAGAGGCGGTGCAATACCTTTTGCGCGCCATCGAGGAGGCCGGGTACAAGGCGGGCAAAGACGTGGCGATCGCTCTCGACTGCGCGGCGAGCGAGTTCTTCGACAAGAAGACCGACAAGTACACGTTCGACAAGAAGGCGGTCACGCGCGAGGAGCTCGTCGGCATCTACGAAGAGCTGACGAAGAAATACCCAGTCGTCTCGATCGAAGACGGGTTCGCCGAAGACGACTGGGACGGCTGGAAGCTCCTCACGCAGCGGATCGGTTCGCGCGTCCAGATCGTCGGCGACGACCTCTTCGTGACGAACGTCGAGCGGCTGCGCCGAGGGATCGAGTCCGGCACGGCCAACGCCATTCTCATCAAGCTCAATCAGATCGGGTCGCTGACCGAGACGCTCGAGTGCATCCGGACGGCGGGCGAGAGCGGATTCAACTCGATCATCAGCCATCGCTCCGGCGAGACCGAAGACGCCTTCATCGCCGACCTGGCGGTGGCGACCAACGCCGGACAGATCAAGACGGGCAGCTTGTCGCGGTCCGACCGCGTTGCCAAGTACAACCAGCTCCTGCGGATTGGCTACGAGCTCGGCAGCGGTGCGGTGTATTCGGGTCGCGCGCCGTTTGCGCGCCGGCAGGGCTGACGATAGAAACGACGGGAAGCGCGAGGGCTGCCATGGGAGATGGCCCATGGGAGTCCCGCGCCCCCGCGTCGGCTCCATGCGGAGCGACGCCGCGGAAACCGCCTGACGGCGAGGTGATGGCGTGGCGAAATCGAAGGTGGCCGTTCTCAAGTGCAAGCCGGAG
>Ga0123356_10006820_pt1 | contig 11487 bp, 16 predicted proteins | sample TergutEmb28metaG_2_FD_92546 | JGI IMG/M metagenome (GOLD analysis project Ga0123356, IMG submission 92546) | Embiratermes neotenicus P3 segment gut microbial communities from Petit-Saut dam, French Guiana - Emb289 P3 | ecosystem: Host-associated > Arthropoda: Insects > Digestive system > Gut ... | reverse complement strand
GCGTTCCCCGCGTTGGCCGCGAAACGCGGATCCCATTGCAACTTTACGCTTGCGTTACGTGCCGTGACATTCATGTTTTGTAAGGCCATCCCATCACCTCAGCACTGAACGATGATCCGGCGCATGTATAGCGGCCCGAATAGGATCTCGTTCACGTCCGTTGGCTCCCTGCGCTCCTGCCCGGTTCCCCGCCGCAAGTCGATAATCAGCCGTTCAAAGGCGTCACGGGAAGCCCATTCTTCCAATTCCGGCATACTCGCCTTCCCCCGCAAAATGATGGATCGCTCCGTCTCGCCGCCAGTACAAATACTCCAAGCGACAAGCGGCGGCTCATTGGCGTACTTTGCCCATTGTACCCGGTTCACATAGCTAAGGTTGTACATGATGGGTATGTTTATCTCGACGCTTTCCGGCGCGGATACGCCGCCCGCCTTCGTTACCGTTATGCTATCCTCTTTCCAGAAGCAGCGCTTCAGAACCGTGCGATAAAACCGCCACGCCTTCTTTTCCCCAGAATAAAACGGCGTAAACACGGTAACGGAAGAGCGGTATTGGTCGAGCGGGAACATCAATCACAAGCCCCTTTGTACAATAATCCCGTGTTGGCTAGCAACCGCCGAAGCATATTGACGCCATCCTTGCTTTGCCTGTCAAATGAGATGCTATGGCCCGTTACGGATATGGAAGCGATGTTTTCACGCCCGTGTGTGGCGAGCAGGAATTCGGCATACTCGCAGGTGGCGCTTATCACCGCTTCCGTTGGCTCCTCAAGCTCTCCGGCGTGTCCAAACGTTACGGCGTTTATCTCCTCGGTTGCCCGCTTGGCCCAAAAGTCGAACTCGGCAAGCGGAATAGTGCCTTCGCGCCCGGAAAGCCATTCCTGGTAATCATCTACGGTCGCAAACGCCGCCATTCCGCCGCCCTCCCATCATGCTTTTGGTTGTAGTTTGGCAAGCTCCGCATCCCGATCCGCTACGGCCTTTTTAAGCACCTCAATCGTTGCGTCTCGATCTTTTAGAGCGCCTTGTAACTCCGTTATCTTTGCTTCAAGCGCTTGTGACGGATCCGCCTTCTTATTTACCGGCTTCTTACCGGCTAGTTTGGTAAACTTGCCGTCCTTACCCTTTTTGTACATCGCAATCAACCTTTCATGATAAACTTACTCATAGAACGTTACGCCAAGTTGTCAATCAGAATGTGATGCCATTCCGCGCCGTAATCGCATCCGAGCTCGCCGTAAATCTGCCCACGTTCAGATGCGCCCACCTTCGCCAACGGTTCATAAAACAGCACGCCTTTCAACTGGCCGTTTTCGTCATAATACGGTTTCTCTGCTACGGCCATTTGCGACATATTGACAAAAAGCAGTTTTTTGTTTGGTATTTTTGGCTCCCAATTGACGTTGAGCATCGCGTAAGGCGTCATGATCTGTACATATGCCATACCGCCCTCGGTGCGTGTAGCGGGAAGCGTGGATCCCGGTAACGCCGCATAACAGGCTGTGATATTGTCCAACATCGCCGGGTTGCACCAAATCTCAAGGGCTGTTGGATCGAGCCCGTTGGCGATGGCGTTCATAATCGCGTCGCTAATAACCCCCGGCGTGAGCGGATCGCCTTCATTATCAAAAAGATTCGTCACGATCGCCTCAAGGATTCCACGTGTCTTAAGAGCATCCGTTTCGCTTCCCTTAACGTACTGGTATACGCCGTTAATCAGCGTATAATTCAAATCCAACTTCATTTGCGCGATACGCCGCCCAATCTGGAAATCAAGCTCGTTAGGAACGTTATTCGATTGCCCCGCGTTGTGGACCCCGGCCAACATATCACGGTTTGACTGTTTAACGTATGAAACGTCAACCGACCTTTGAAAGATCTGTACAACGTTGTACTCCTGATCGCGTTCCGTTGTCTCAGGGGACGGCGCCGTCATGGAGTCAACTTCGGAAATTTCAGGCTGTTCCGGCGCTTCCATACTGTAACCGCTGGAAAGAACAAATTCCAGCGATTGTGTTACCGTGCGCCCATTTCCCTTGCCTCTGGAATAAATAGCGTCAACGAAGCGCGTAGCCTCATCCACGCGTGTATAAAGCATACCGTCATAATTGTCCACGGTAGATAACGTAGCTGGCATTTACAAAACCCCTTTACTCTTTAAGTTGAATACCTTTTTGTCCGGCCAAGCGGGTCAATCTCGCCATATTGGCCCAATCTTTGCTTTTTTTAGCTGCGTTCCATTCTACTTGCAACGCCTCCCGATCGGTAGGCGCAAGCGGCGTCTTCCCCGTCCCCCCGAACGTAGCGGTCGCCGGAACCTTTTCAGGCTTTTTCGGCCTGTCTTTGATGTACGTTTTCGCGGCTTCCTCAAAGGACTCTCCGTTGTCAGCGGCCAACCGCGCGATATGCGTGCATTGGGCGGGGATATCCACGTCATCAAACACGTTCAACCCTTTGAGGAATTCCGTATTCTCAAACGCCGTTATCTTTTGCGTCAGAGCCGCGATGGTCTGTTGCGCGGTTTGCAACTCCGTGGACAGCCTGACAACCGTCTGATCCGGGGTCTCATTTTCGACCTGCGCTTTTTTCGCGGCGGTCAGCGTGTCAATGATGCCTTGCAAATCCTTTTCGTCGGTAACGCCCAGCTTTTGAAGCAGTTTTTTCTTTTCCTTTTCCGCTTCTTTCTTAGCGATGCCGCTCATGTCGTCGTCTGTGTATTTCTTCTCTTTCGGTGGGTCAGCGGGTGGATCCGCACCCGGTTTCGTCTCATCCAGCGCTGTTGGGCCAGGCGCGTTGTTAACCGGTTGGGTTGAGCCGCCGTCCGTTCCGGATCCGCCGTCATTCGCCGTGTAAAAGAACCGCGCAAATGGATACTTGTTATACATAGATAAGCCTCCTCCGGTTATATGTCCGGTAACAGCATCCGGTTATACGTCCGGTAACCATATCCCGCTTCAGCAGGCGCGGGTATCCTTGTTCCGTTTCGGCAAACGGATAAATATCACTCACCGCCTATCCGCTCCCGTATGTACTGGCGCGTCAAGCCGGTTTGCTTCGTAAATTCCAGAACTTCCCGCTGATACTCTTCAATCCTGATTTCTTCAATTGACGTGTCCAAAGAAGCGGCCTCTTTCATCTTCAATCTCCGCTTCCACTTGCGCTCAGCCGCTTCTAACCCCCGAAGCATCTGGGTCGCGTCATAATATGGTATTTCTTTTCCATTATACGGAACGGTTGCGTTCGCCCATTCGTCTAGCTGGCCTTCGTCATACTTATCCGGCGAAACGCCCTCAATGTACACGCCATGGGAGTGCCTGCAATTCGCGCCGTAAATGCCAAGCACCTTGCCGTACCCGCAAGCGTCCGTAAAGTCTTCGTATAGTGCTGTTTTTCCTTTAAGTGAATATATCTTTCCCTGCCATGATTCATGGTTCGCGATTCCTTCCCCCTTGTTCCTGGCCCCAAGGTGCGCGGATACGCGGCATAAATCGGCGTCTAATTCCAATAATGTCTGGCTTACTATTTCTCCTGCGGTTTGGTTAACCCCTGTCAAAACGGCCCTGCGGACCCCGGCTTCAAGCCCTATTTTCTTGCCGGTTGCCGTCTCCAACGAGTATATGCCTATTTTCGCCAATTCGTCAACCGATTGCGCCAGGGAATCTTGAACATTGAACGCGCCGGATATAATTTTGTTATACGCAAGGTTTGTGGCGTTCAAAAACCAGTGTTGCGCCGTCGCTACCGTAGACCCGGTAAAGTTCTCTATATCACCAAGCGCTTTGCTGACCCCTGCCTTCAGTATGCCCAACATCCGCTCCGATTGGTAGATCGGGATGGGGTCAAGCCCCGCCTTTTCGTATACGGAGGCGTCAGCTTTTTGCGTTTGGATATTCGCCGCCTCGAATAGCCGTTCTACCTCTTCTCTTCCCAGGCTGTTATACCTGGCGATCCGCCTCACCATATCTTCACGGAGCATACCGGCATGGTTCAAGCGTTCCACCTGATACCGCGCCGTAACGCTCAGCCGCGTTTCACCCAGCGCGTATACCGCGTCCCTCATGTGCTTAACGATATCGACCAGAATCGCCGTATGCAACCCGCTGTACAACTGTGTAATCCTGTCGATATTGTTAACCAGGAAATTCGGCGGGAGCATTACCTCACCCCGTCAAATTCATCTTGCGTCTCTTCTATCCGCTGTTGGATCTTTGTCGCTTCTTCGCTGTCTTCATCTATGCCCAAATACCACGCCCGGTTTTCCACGCGGTCAAGCCATCCCGCCGCCTGTCCCCTGAGCCGTTCATCAAATTCCTTTTCCCTGTCGGCCATGATTGAGTCATCCCAGGTATACGATACCTCATAGCCGCCCTGTACCACGCCTTGCAAATCGGCCAGTATATCAAACGAGTAAATCAGCCTGTCAAGCGCGAATTGCAACGCTTGCTGTATCCCGCTAACCGTGCTGAAAAAGTTATCCTTACTCGCCTTAAACTCTTCCGCCGTCCTGTCCTGCCCGCCCGCGTCGCTGATTTGTCCGTAGGATAGCCCGCACTGGAACTCAATCGTCCGTTTGATATCGTTCGTGCGCATATTGTGTTCCGCGATCCGCAAATGCGGGCTGAATACCTGCATCTGAAAATCACCGGACTGGGCGTACAAAGTACGGTACAGCCGTTCTTTCCCCTTCGGCAGTTGCGGCGGTAGCTTTTCGCCGCCCTTCGCCGTACCGGACGGCTTGAACATTTCAACGCTCGCGTCAATGGCGAGCTCCCCGCCTTCAAACTCCCAATCCGTACGCGCCTCCTGCTGATCGGCCTTGCGGATCATCTCTATGGACTTTGCCCATATCGGCGCTCCGTAGCGGCTCAAAGCTTTCCCCGCGTCCTTGGACGGCAGCTTAAAATGCACGAACAGCGGGTTTTCAATATCATGGATAACAATGTCCGTCAAGTGCGCCCATTCCCCTACATCCGTAACGGGTATGGGCTTACCCATATTATCTGGCGTGAACTCCCTCTCCGCTTGCTCCGATTTGAAAGCGCGGTATACAATCTCATGCGTTCGCGTGCTTTCGTCATAGGTATGCCGCTCCAGCAACGTATAAACAGTCTTCTCCTTTTTCAATTGCGCGCCGAAAACCACGTCTATCAGCTTATCGTTAACGTCATACGCGATAGGCCAATAACAATCCGTTTCCGATACCGTCACCGAAAGCCCGTCTGTTAACATGTACGGCTTGAATATGATTTCCCCGCCGTCGCATACCGCGATCACCGCGTTTTCAAGCTCCGCAAGCACATCCTTATATTGCGCTTGCAAATAATCGGCCCTTTCACTGCCGGATATCTCGGATTTCAGCCCCGGAACCACCTTCCGCGCTACCCGAGTACTTATCGCGTTGGGTAAGTTTAGGCTTGGTGTATCGTCGTTATTCCATGGGGCCGTACCCAGCGCCACATTGCGCCATGTCTCCTGGCGGCCAACGATCACCGGATCGAGCGTTAGCGTTATCCCAAACGCGTCTTCAATTCCTTTGTGACTAAACATATTCCAAAACCACCTTCTTACGCGCTGAAACACGTTCATACATCATTGCCCCCTCCATTTCCAAACCTCTTCAAGCGCGTACCGCACCGCGTCTATGGCGTGGTTGTTCCTGTCCGGATACCCGCTGATAACCTCATCGTCTTTGTCGCGCTCATACTCGTATAGCTGGAATTCCTCTGCCGTATGCGGGCAACGCCTGTTATCGATAATGATAGCGCTCAGCGAGGCAAGCCATTTCATCGAGTAATCCACGGATCCGGGCCCTTTAATGGCCGGCCGCATGTCAAACCCCCGGTCAAAAAAATCCGCGATGCTCTTCATGCCCTCGCCGCCGCTATCCGCTGTAATCCGCACATCCTTCCAACTGTCCAATTGCTCCGCCAGAAACGCGTTGCTCGCCTTGTGGTATCGCTTCTCTCCGTATATATAAAGCGTCCGGCTGCCCATATGGAAATAGCACTCGCAAAAATGCCATGGATCGGGATACCAGCCCCAGTCAATACCATAGTAGCAACGGTCAAACCGCTCAATGTCCTCATCCGTAATCGTCTCAAACCGAACGTTCTCAAATACAGATGCCCCATTTCCCACGGCCAACCCTTCATACTCATGCTGATAGGCCGTGTAATTCGTCTCTTTCAACCTTTCAGCGATTTCAAAGAATTTACTGCCTAGCCATTCCTTTGGGGCTTCCGTGAAATGGCTATGATGGACGTACAGCGACGGATCCGGTTTCAAGTCCTGCTTATTTAGGTAATGCAACTTCGACCTGGGCGTATTGTACGACCGGAATATATACGTAAAATCACCGCCGCGAATGACCGATTGCAATACGTTCCGGTACGCGTCCTCCCCGTGTAACTGATCCGCCTCTTCCACCCACAGCACGCCGATATGCATCTCGTTCGGAGGGCGAAGCGACTTAATCTTCATGGGATCGTCCATTCCCCGGAAGTAGATAATCTGCCCCGTGGAAATCCGCCTTATCTCCATCGGGTTTTTGGTACACTTAAACTTATCCGTAAGCCCTAATTCATCTATAGCCCATACAATCTGGCTGTATACCGAATCCTTCAGCGTTTCCTTTACCTGCCTTACCGCCAACGCGCACCATGTAGGATTGGTCATAATCAAGTCGATGAGTTTCAGGCTGCAAAACGATGATTTCAGGGAGCCGCGCCCGCCCTTGAAGTCGAACTGATAATAACGCCTTTGGTCGATCCATCGGTTTACGTCCGAAAACTCCCCTCCAAACGCGCGCCCCGGAAGCTCTTTGTATCCGTCATTTCCGTCTGGCTCAACGGCCCCCGCCAACGCGTCTTGCACGAAAGAAAGGAGATATTCAGCCGTATGATGGTTGCCCTTTGTCGCCTCTAAGTACAAACCCATGAACATGGCCGCTTTCGCGTTTCGTTCCGTTTGCTCATAACCTAGCCTGTCAAGCATTTCATCTGCGGATTCTACCGGAACTCTCCCCGCCAAAATCTGTTGAATAATCTCTTTCGATGTTTGAATCTCTTTCAGCTTTGGTTGCGCTGCAAGACCGCCGTTTCGACCATGTTTCAACGCTGTTTCAACGGTAAAGGGAACGGATTTATATAAATTTTTTAAACTGTTAGGGTGTTGTCCGCGTCCGTAAGGCATAGCTCCCTTTCGTATTTATAGTCTTTATCTATGCCCATTTATCTATCGCGAAATAACTATTTTTTACGCGTTTTCGCCATTTCATTTACCGCCTTATGCGCGGCTTTAAACTCAGCGAATTCCTTTTTAACACTATCTGGTGCGTCTGGTCTAAGCTTATAACCAAAGCCCTTGCGGTAACCTTTTTCATCCGATATTACATATTTGCTATTAAGAATTTTTGAATCAACTGCCATATAATTACCTCCTGCTTTCCCATGCCCTGATGATCGCCAAGCTTGCTGCCTTTGCATGTATACCGTTAACAGACCAATCTGCGAATGCTTCAGCAAAAGTCTCATGGCTACCTGAAGACGCATACCGTGATATAGTCTTTGCGAAATCTGTTGCGCTCAACTTAACCGGGTTGCCACGATTATACCGAGATCTCGCTATAGATAATATTCGCTCAACATCTCTAAATCCCTGTTGTGCGTGATAAGACAACCCATGCCCAATTTCATGAGCCACTATTCCTTGCAATGTTGGAACCGCTAAGCCGCTTTTACTATTTCCAACCCATTTTGACACTGTAAAATTACCAATCACAATATTTTTATTAACCGTGTCATAAAACCCTAATACCCCTTTTGTGTCAATATCAGCCTGATTAAATTCGGTCAAATTTAAAAATGGTTTTAGGCTTGGTAAACGTGCAATCGTGTTTTCAATCACTTTTGCAGCAATGCTCATAACCGCATGACCGGCAAGTTCCATATTCTTATAGCTTACCGGGCTACCTATTGAGCCATATTGAGTTCCACTCGACCCTTTCGGCATCCAATCACTTCCACTCATAATTTGGCATCCGGCTAAACTGAATCCCGCTTTCCCGCAACGCCCTTTCATCAACGCTATTGCACTTGATATACACCGCGTGCGGCGCGACCACCTCAATCGCCGTGCGTAACTCGTCTATCGACTGTTCCTTGTCTATCGAGTCGCCGACAAAGGACGTCGCTACGGTCGTTCCCTTCGGTATGCCCATAAACGAAAAGTCAAATAGTTGACCATTCGCCCACGACAGGCTTGAAACAACATTGACGCCGCGATCCTGCCAATACCTGCCGCACCATTGCCTCCTGTAGTGGTTCCATAGTTGGTGCGCTTTCGGCATGTCCGTATAGTTGCTAAAGTCCGGCGTTACAACCGTCTTACATTTCAAAAACATATCCATCCATTTATCCGGCAGGTTCCAAACGGTTTCAAACTTATAATCGTCTATGTAAAAATGTATGCCTACATTCGAAAAGTCTTTAACCCTTGCTTTCTCCCCGAAAGAGACCCATTCTATACCCTTTAAGTTTCCCCGGAACGGCTTTGTTTCCGGAATGCCCCATTCGTTAGTGCCTATATCAAGCGGCATCTTAAAGAAGTTGCCAAAATTCCTGGTCTGCTTATACCCCGCGGGTGGAGGCGCTTTGAATATATTATCCAAATCAAACCCGAATTTTCCCATATCGATATCGCGAAACAGCGACTTCAATTCACCTTTCAGCAAGCGCTGGCTGTTCCCGGTCTCCGTGTTCATCTGGTTATCTGCCAACCGGCAAGCCTTTTTCTTCTCCTCGCTCCAATCGGTCACGACCACACAGGGAACCTTCTCAAACCCGCTCGCTTTCGCCGCCTCAAACCGCGCATGGCCGATGATAATGATCCCGTTCTCATCAATCACCAACGGCTGTGTAAACGCGAACTCCTCAATGCTCTTGGAGATATGCGCTATCTGCCGTTCCGTATGCTTTTTGGCGTTTTTGTCATACGGCTTGATACCTGATACGGATATATCTTGTACAATCATCTGTACCCCTCAACGTAAAAAAGGCCACATATTGTTACAATACAACAATACATGGATCGCCTTCCCTGTCAACCGATATACGGGTTTTCAAAAAATATGCTTATGAACCCTTGTGTTTTCTCTTGCTGTACTGATAGATCATCATGCCGATAAACAGGATCGCGTAGGATAAATGCGTCACAATAATCCCCTCTAAAAAGCTGTCGATATACATGTTACACCGTCCCCACGTTCACGTGCTTTTGTATATACTCCTCTTCCGTTACACCCACCGGCATTTGCCCTACTTCCACCAACTGCTGATACCTGCGCTTCATGCGGCAACGCTTACACCTGGTGTACGGCTTCAAGTCACGCTGTATCAGCCAATCCAACTCAGCGTGCGGTGTTTCGAACACAACGTTGCAATCCTTGCAAACCTGCACGACCGTTTCGCTCATACCGCGCTCCTTACACTCAACGCGCTCCTTCGGTATCTCCGTATCCCCATCCGAAACCTCGGTCGTGCCAAACTTGCACCCGCAATCCGCGCATTCGCGCCGCCGCCTTATACCGATATCGGATTCACGCACGTCAATAACGCGTGTATCGCCGTAACATTCAGGGCAGTGGAACATCGGCACATCCTCCTACGTATGAATAATTCATGACACCTGTCCCCTTGTCATGTTTTACCTCAAAATCGTCTTGCTAACATATAACTATCCATGGTATACTGTTCGCGCTTAACCGCTATACCTTGCTACCTAATAATGCGTTGGTTCGGTCTTTCATTAAGGAGAATAAGCCTTGCAACATATTTTTTTCTATTTTGACGATTCTGGACAACTTCACCGGAATGATAAGGCTGGACGATTTGTATATGCCGGATACGTCTTTATTGGCAGAGATGAGCTTAATGACGCAAAACGTAAATATAAAAGCATAAATCGTGTAACTAAACAGGCCACCGGTCGTACCGATGAAATTAAAGCATATGGTCTTTTACCTAAATATAAGCGCTTTTTATACAATTCCATGCGATCCTACCAGAGCCTTTCTGTGTCAGTGGATATTTCACGCTTGTACGAGCGTGTGTTATGTAATAAAAAGTCGATCTGTAGATATAAAGATTATGCCCTGAAGAGAATTATTAAAGCAAAGCTTATTGAGTTAATTCGTTTGAAGAAAATACTACCGTGCGAAGATACTATTTTAGATATAAGTATAGACGAACAGCTTACGGCATCTAACGGACATTACTCTCTTAAGGAGTCTGTTTTTGAGGAACTTCGAAACGGTATAGTGAACTATGATTATGAGAAGAACTATCCGCCAATTTTCACCTCTAATCTTGATGTAAGAGTAGCCTACTGTGTATCGTCGGTTAATTACATGATCCAAGCAAGCGATATTTTAGCCAATAGAATTTGGTCATCATATATAGCCAACAACCCAAAATGGAGAGATATCCCGAATCATACTGCCTTGACGTTGCCATAATTTTAAGTTATACTAATCATACAGGTTTTCCCTGTATACGTCCGGATACTGAACATTGTTTAAGCGTATAGTAAGTACGCCAGTCCGGACGGAGCTCTCTGTAATATGCAGAGAGCTTTTTACATTACTCATTAAACCGCTCCCATTCATCGCACGTATCGGAATACATTGTATATTCACCATAGGCATCACTCCCGCCATTATCGCAAACCCATTCTTCTGCGCCATTAAGGTGATATAGGCACGTTCCACAAACTTTATACTTATCCATCTAGCTTCACCTCCTGTTGTAGGCTCATATAATTCGGATTGCGCTCCCATTTTGGGCAATATTTATCATGAGGATATTTAAAAACAGAATTTACACGCTCGCAATATGTGATATTATAACGAATGGCTTCGTTATCACGATTCGATGAAGCCACATTTTTGTTAAACAAACAAGAGTCACATGTTCGTGCTTGTGGACCATAACGGCAATCAATCTCATGCATAGGCATAATAGAATCAAACGATTTCCCGCACCATTCGCATTTCCACGCCTCGATCTTAAACAGCGCCATCAGAAGCAATCTCCTTTGAAAAACTTTCTTCGTCGAATAACCATTCATCACTGCTTATTGTGCAATTCTCACACGGGTAATAATTTTTGGCGACCATATGATATGCGCAAGTTTTACAATTTTTATTAATCGCCCTTTCCAGCGCTTCGGCACGCTTGCGCCATTTTTCTTTTTCCTCAAACATTTCACCAAGGAATTTTTGTGTGCTTATTAACCCCGATATCAATTGTTCTTTTGTCCAACCAATCTGCTCGTTTGTCATGCTTCGCTTCCTCCCTTGATATCCGCTCAAACGTGTACACCCACACCCACGGGTTTTGCTCCCACGCGTATAAACCGCCGTCGCGCTTGGCGTTGATGCTGTCCCATAGCATTGAGAAGATATCTATAGCTATGTCGTAATTCCCGCCTG
>Ga0123356_10006819_pt1 | contig 11488 bp, 11 predicted proteins | sample TergutEmb28metaG_2_FD_92546 | JGI IMG/M metagenome (GOLD analysis project Ga0123356, IMG submission 92546) | Embiratermes neotenicus P3 segment gut microbial communities from Petit-Saut dam, French Guiana - Emb289 P3 | ecosystem: Host-associated > Arthropoda: Insects > Digestive system > Gut ... | reverse complement strand
TCGAAAGATTTGTTGCCAAGTCTGCATCAAATGATCGCGGCAGCCTTTCTGAAGAATCACATGCCGCTGGACCGATATCAATTGGCGGAGCATTTTCAGACCGGGGTCAACCTTACAAAGGCCCGCGCAGGATATATGTTCCTTCCATCTTCTGCAAAAGCTTTCGTCCCTGATGGGGTCGTGTTACGACCCCCGGGCTTTTCTATCGGACCGTTGGACACGTTTGCTCTATGGTCGCGTGGCAATGTAGACCCGCTTATTCACCGCGTGCTTAGTCTCCTCAAGGAAATTAAGGGGGAGTTATAGGGGCGAAAAGGAAAGAACTGCGGAGGTGGCATGTCTTCGCCGCTCTGTCTGGTTTGTCGGCCGTCCGGAAGTTGGCCTGGATCAGGAACGGGAAGTTGCGCCAGTCTTCCGGAAGTAATCCCGAATGAGATTTGCATGAATCCTGGGCCCGTTTGTCGGGACCTACTCGTAGGAGTACATGAGCAACCTCCACATCGTCCTGGCCGCGGACGATGCATGAGCTTCAACAATGTTGGGATTTGCGTGCAGCAAGCCGTGCAAAGCCCGCTCGAAGATCGTCGCCCGGAGCAGGCCCTCGTACACGGCCGCATTCTGTACGACATCTCGCTCGGCGGGCCATCCTCTCTTCCGCGCTACGCTCTTGAGATAAGCGGTCAGGACCCCTGTCCTGCCTCGCGCAACCGTCTGCTGATACTGCCTGCCCAGCTCGGGAAAGCGGTCGGCATCGCGGGTCACAGCGCGATAGAGCGCGAGTTGGTCGTCGGAAAGCAGATGCCGGAGATATTCTTTGCCCGCTTCAAATAGGCCACCCTGGGTTGCCCGCGAAAACCAACGGAATCGCTGCGCCAGCGCATCTTCTGGCGGGAGGTCGCCAACAAAAATATTGTCGGTGCAAGCTCCAACCATCACCTTGCTGAAGAGTTCATCCTTGTTCGCGAAATGACTGTAGATCGTCTTTACGGAGACGCCAGCAGACCTCGCAATGTCATCCATGGATGCACCAGCAAAGCCTTCCTTCAGAAAGTGGTCTCTCGCCGCCAGCACGATGGCGCGATTCTTCGAGGCGAAGAAATCCGCTTTGGCCAGACGCTGCAAGGCACGCTCTGTTCCCGCTTTTCCCATCCCCTTTCAGCATAAGCGACTCTTTTTGAATCTACAACGCCCGTTTCCCCATCTAGTTGCTCGTGGAAAACGATCGTTGTAGATTCCTTACTGCGAGCGACGGCAAATAAGGAGACGGAATGAAAATCGGAATCATCGGAGCTGGCTCCATAGGAGGGATCCTGGCGAGACACCTGTGCCGATTGCAGCACACGGTATTGATCGCCAACTCGCGCGGGCCTGAAACGCTCGGTGAGCTTGCTCGCGAAACCGGGGCCATCCCCGTCCACGCGGTGGAAGCCGCCAATGGCGTGGAATTACTCGTCCTTACCATTCCCTTGAAGGGCGTGCCTTCGCTGCCAAAGGAGTTGCTGGCTAACCTGCCGGCAACCTCGCCGATCATCGACACGGGAAACTATTACCCTAGTCGGGACGGCAGGATTGGCAAAATCGACGCAGGGGCCGTAGAGTCCGAGTGGACCTCCAGTATCCTGGGGCGCCCGGTGATCAAGGCTTTCAACAACCTCGTGGCTGACAGCCTGATGCACAAAGGCGTTATGAAGGGCGTCAAGAACCGGATTGCGCTTCCGGTCGCAGGCGACTCTGCAGAACAGAAACAGATCGTGATGTCGCTTGTGGACTCTCTCGGTTTCGATGCTTTCGATGCCGGACCTTTGTCGAACTCCTGGCGCTACCAGCCCGGCACACCAGCCTACTGCTCCGATGCCGACATTCAGCAACTCCCGCAGCTGCTACAACGGGCGGACCGCCGCAAATCTCCAATGAATCGCGACAACGCCGCAAAGTTATTGGGCGATCTCGTATTTACGCTCCCGCAGCAGGAGCTCGTTCGTATGGTCCGGCTCTCCGCAGGGCTGGATACATTCCAACCGAGGAGCTGGATCGCTGTTCTCCGCATCCTTTCCGCAGTCCTCGGTTCCCGGCTGAGAGGTTCCTCCAGAGGCTGACGCTGAGCCGTGGGTATCTCTTTCCGCCAAAACACGTCACGGTCGTCTACATTTGTTCCAGACTCGATTTGGGCGGTATGCAATTCATCCTGCTTGCGCAGCCGCCTTGAAAACAGACCTGTTTCTCACCCATGACAAAGATCTCGTCGGCAAGTTCGTGCCCGGAGTCCAATTCATCGCCTCCCTCGACACCCAATTCTTCTAGCGCCTCGCTGGAAGGAACTTGGAACAGATGGGGCGTGCCAAATTCCATTCGTCGAAATATTGGGGGAACCTATCCCGGCCACAACATACTCGACAGCCACCGCGGCAGCGACGGCGGCGCCTGCGGCTTCGTTCTCACCCCCGACTCTTCCGTGGCCAGGCTATGGAGGTATCGCCGAATACTCTCAGAACTCCCTAGTCACAAGGCACACTCGTCGACTGGCCAACGCAGAACACTAGCGTGCTGGTTGTTGTTCCTTCGTCAGTGGTGCCGGCGTTTCAATCCGAGGCAGCATCTCGGCGCGGGTGGCTGCGTTGTACGCAAACCACGCCTCAATCATGGCTCCCTGCATCACATCACCCGTCTGTACGCGGTCATACAGGTCCATGTTCGAGTGATGGGTACGCGTGCCGTACTCCAGCGGATCTTGCATGAAGCCGATGCCATCCAAACCAATCCAGGAGAAGCTGGTGGAGTCTGTTCCGCCGGGCTGCGTCGTGGGTGCGGCAGTCAAGCCCACCACTGCCTCCATCCCCAGATCTTTGATGGGCGCGATCCACGATTGAAAAATCGCCGCAAGCTGCGCATTCCCCAGCGCCGAAACGGCGCGGAACTTGCCCGAGCCTGAATCGTCATTGAAATAGACGTCCAGCTGGTCGTACTGGGGAGTCTTCTTCATGGTGTCGCGCGGAGCGAAGTGCTGCTGCACATACGCCAGCGAGCCGTAGAGCCCCTCTTCCTCTCCGCCCCACAACGCCACACGAACGGTGCGGGCCATCGGCTTGTGCAACGCGGTAAGGATCCGCACGGCCTCCATAGCCACGGACGAGCCGGTGCCATTGTCGGTAGCCCCCGTGCCGCCCTGCCAGCTATCGAAATGACCGCCTACCATCACAACTTCGTCTGCCTTGGTTGTGCCGGGAATCTCTCCGACCACGTTGAAGCCCATCTGGTCATCCTTCTGGTATTCAGTCTCAATGTCGAACGTCAGCTTGGGCGTGATGCCGTGCTGAAGCAGGCGGCAGATGCGGTTATACTGCTCCGCTGTGATGGCCGCCATCGGCGGTCCAACCGGATCTTTGGGATCCTGCGATCCGCCATACGATGCAAACACGGTCCCACCGTCGCCGTTGTAGCCAGGCGTCAACGCCACGGCCACACCCTCTTCCTTCAGGAAGGCATTCACCTCGTTACGCAGAACGCGGCCGCTAGGCGCAGCCGTGGAAAGTGTCGCTGGCGTGTACTCACCCTGCCGCGGCGCTGCAGCTCCTGGCCGCCCCGGGCCAAAGCCGGTGTGCGAAGGGTCCGGTGTCTTCGTACGGGTCGTAACTTCCTCCTCTGTCAGCCGGTGCGCTTCCGCTTCGTTATGCAGGGTCAGCTCGCGCGGGTCGAAGATGAGCACAATCTTGCCTCTCAGCTTGCCTTTGTATTTCGCAAAATCGTCCTTCGAGTGCAGCGGCGCCAGCATGGCTTCGGCCGTCACTGGTCCGTTGGTCCCCGGTGTCCATGCCAGAGGAAAGCCTATTAGTGTGGCGTAAGCCGGCGTTTCCAGGGCCCCGTAGTATTTCTTGATCTGCCAGCCGTCTCCGAACGGCCCCCACTTCTCCAAGTGCACATTCTGCAATCCCCACTCCTTCATCCGCTGCATCGCCCACTCGGCCGCCGCTCGGTGATTGCGGCTATTGTTGACGCGCGGTCCATACACCTCGGAAATGTAGAAGAGGTTCTCCATCACCTGTGAGTGCTGAAAAGCCTGATTCTTGATCTGCGTCAAGGCAGCCAGATCAACTTTATCGCCATCCTGTTCCTGTCCTGATGTAACCGAAGTCAAGAGCAGGGTCATGGTGCAGACGGCGGCCAACCTGAAGTGAAGCAGGTTCAAAGTGTTTCTCCTTTTCAAAAGTGATGTCGGTTCACGATTGCTCGGACAGAGAAAAGCCGCTGTTCGTAAACTTGAATTCGAGTGTGACAAGGCTATTGAATCTCAACTCACAATGCAACCCAAGCAATTGCCCAGCCCGACGTTTGCTGAAACCTACCCATGCTCTCGCGTCGGAGCCAGTCCCAACGAGTGAGCAGCCCTGGAGTGACTCCGCACAGGGCACCCGCCCTCTCTCAAATGGGACCCGCTTTATTCATAGCGGAGAGCTTCGGCGGGTGGGACGGCGACGGCGTGCCGCGCGGGCAACAGGCAGGCGAGGAGTGCACTGAGAGCGAGAAGGCCGGCGGCTGCGAAGAGACTACCCGCAGCAAAGGCGCTTTGCATCCAGTGGGCGAGGACGGCGCCGAGAAAGCTGTCAACAACAACACCGATGACAATGCCCGCAGCCGCGCTGACGAGCGCGATGCGCGTAGCGACCCACAGGACCTTCGTGCGCGGCGCGCCCAGCGCCAGGCGCACGCCGAACTCCGTAGTGCGCTGCGCGACGCTGTAAGCGACGACGCTGAAGATGCCAACCAGCGCGAGCCCGAGCGCCATGGCCGAGAAGACGCCAAACAAGATGGAGAACAGCTGCTGGCGGCTGTACTGTGCGTCGCGCTCGATGGCCTCGCTGAGGGGGAAGGTGCCGTCGCTGTTGGAGATCTGCTGGTCGGAAGCGACGGATGCGACTGCGGCGCGGATGGAGTGCAGGTAGGTGAGCGGATCGCCCTGGGTGCGGACAAAGAACTGCACGTATTGCCGCATCAGAGTGGTATACGGAAGGTAGATGGCGGGGACGACGGGGCGATCGACCCCGTCGTTGCGCGCATCGCCGACGACGCCGATGATCTGACGCCAGGCGGTGCTTTGCGCAGAACTGGCCGCGAGGGGATTCTTCTGATAGGGGAGACTGGGAATGCGTAGCTGTCGGCCCAAGGCATGGGACGAGGAGAGATAGCGCGTCGAGAATGCGTGATTGACGACAGCAACGAAGTCTCCTCGGCTGTTTTCATCCGCATTCCACACGCGGCCTTCGAGCAGCGGGATGCGAAGCGCACTGAAATACCGCTGGTCAACCAAAATCACGCGCGCCTGCGGCTGCTCGCCATCGCCACTTCCGTCGACGACGAACGAGCTCGGAACATCAGCATCGGGCGGCGTTGCGCCGATGCCCACCGCTACCGTCGAGACACGGGGAACGGATGCAATCTTCTGCCGGATCTGCTCGATATACGCGGCGCGCGCTTCGCGCGACTGAAGGCGGCTCCAGTCGGCCGGGTTGTGGACGTGCAGCGAGATGCCGATCTGCATGACGTTGGCGGGATCGTAGCCGAGGGGCATCTGCGTGAGCCGCAGAAAGCCGCGGATGGCAGTGCCCGCGGTGGCCATAAGAAGAAGCGTGAGCGCGACCTGCGCCGCGATGAGAACGCTGCAGCCATGCTTTCGAGGAGCAGCGACCACGCCAGCCTGCCGGCCCGGGAGAACGCGTACAGGATCGTCGCGCGAGAGACGCAATGCGGGGGCGAGACCAAAGAGGATGCCGCAGACGAGCGCGAGCGCGACGGAAAACGCGAGGACGGAAGCGTTGATGCGGATGCCGGATTCGGCTGGAAAGGAGTCCGGAGACAGCAACAGGGGAAGCCGGGCAAGCCAGTACGACGCAGCCGCGCCCAGGACGGCGCCCGTTGAGGAGATGACCAGAGCTTCGACGAGCAATTGGCGCACGATGCGCCAGCGGCTGGCGCCGATCGCCGTGCGGATGGCAAGCTCGTACTGGCGGGCGCGACCACGGGCGAGCAGAAGGATGGAGCAGTTGGCGCAGCCGATGATGAGCAGAAGGACGACACCGGCCAGCAGAAGCGCGAGCGTACGCCCCAGATCCTGCTGGTAAGGCACGATGATCGGCTGCAGCCCGAGATGCCAGGCGAAGACTCCGGAATGCTGTTTGAAGATCTCGCGCAGAATGGGCTCGAGCGCAGCGTTGGCGGCAGCAATCGTGACGCCGGGCCGGAGCTTGATCCACGGCAGATAGGAAGGGGCGGGACCGTTGGCAACAGCCCGCATGAGACTGGCCGGCAGATACACATCGCCGATGCCGTAGAATGACATCGGTGCGAAGCTGCGTGGCATCACCCCGACGATCGTGTACGGGGCGTGATCCATTTCCAGCGTTCGCCCGATGACATGGGGATCGCCGCCGAAGTAGCGCTGCCAGAAGCGGTAGTTGAGAACAACCACGGATTGGCCGCCGTTCCCTGCATCGGATGGTTCGAGGTTGCGACCGAGAAGCGGGTGCACACCCAAGAAGGTCTCGGCATTCTCCGTGAGGTACACGCCCGAGATGTCTTCCGGCAACCCGTCGTTGGTGATCTCGAGATCCCTGTCGTTGACGCCAAGCACCGAATCCACCGGGGCTGCAAGGCGCATGTCATCGCACTGTGCCTTGCTAAGGGTAAACCATTGAAACGAGTCAGGATGTTGCTCGTCGATGACGCGGGCGTTCATGATGCGGTCCGCGCCGGCGTAGGGAAACGGGTGCAGCAGGACAGCGTAGATGAGCGAGAACATCGCCGTGGTGGCACCGATGCCGAGCGCAAGGGAGAGCACGGCGACGGCGGCGAAGCCGGGGTTGCGGAGCAGGGCGCGGAGGCCGTAGCGGATGTCTGCGCCTAACTCATCGAAGAGGCGAAGGCCGATGGCGTCGCGGTAAGTTTCGTATTGGGCGGCGGGCTGGCCGAGGTCGATGCGGGCCTTGCGGCGGGCTTCTTCTTCGGAGAAGCCTCGGCGGATTAAATCTTCCCGGTAGGCATCGAGGGTAGAACGAAACTCTTCTTCGATGTCGCTGGGGGTGCGTGGCGCGACGGAGTGCCAGAGCTTGCGAATTGCGGCCAGAAGACTCATGTCTCGTCCGCCTTCTTGTTCAGAATTCCGGCGACGACGGCGGCCATGTCGATCCATTTGGCGGTTTCCGCTTTGAGTTGACGCCTACCGGCAGCGGTGAGAGAGTAAAATCGGGCCCGGCGATGGTTCCGGGATTCACCCCATTCGCCTTTGATCCAGCCCTGGCGCTCAAGACGATAGATCGCGGTGTAGAAAGAACCCTGCAGGATTTCAAGACGCTCCCCGGAGATCTGCTGGATGCGCAGTAGGATGCCGTAGCCATGCAGCGGACCGAGCGAGACCGCCTTGAGGATCAGCATCTCGAGTGTGCCCTGCGGGAGTTCAACCGGTCTCGTCAAAGGCGCTCTCCTATCCTAGAAAGGAGAGTACACCATCTCTCCTTTCCTCTCAAGGAGACTACGTGGGAATCGCGCTTGGCGCGCTTGCCGCTTTCGCGTTGGTTTTCGCATTGAGCATCCATTCTGGCATCGTTATTCCAGGCCGGTGGATTGGATTGGGCATGTGGACAGCAATCGTTTTCGGGGTCGTACTGCGAAATCGAAGGGGCCATTGGAGTTTTCCAACTTTTTGGTTGGCAGTAGCAGGACTGCTGACTGTTCACACATTGGCGTTCGCGACCGTGTTGAACACGTATCGATGGCGTCCCGTTTGGTTCATTCCTGTAGCGATTGGCAAGGCCGTGTTGTTTGGAGCGGTTTTGGATGCCCTGTTCGCACATCCAACAAGAAAATGACCATGGCGATGCAGTTCACCCAACAGCATTCGAAGCTTTCGGCAAGAAGCTGGTGTTTGCCGTTTTCCGGATCCCATCAGACCGAAAGTCGAGCCCCCAGGATCTCCTGGCTTACCCGGTCACCCGTACCCCAGCTCCCCCTGAGGAACAAAAAGGGCGACGTGTCGGCATGCTGGAGTACTGGGCGCCCAGCCGCAATATATGCGGCTAACGCAGCCGCGGCCGGCAACCCAAAGGGCACTAGGCGATCGCGCGAAATTTCTGATGCTCCGCCATAGAAGCTCGGCCATGGCACGATCGCGAAGATTCAAAGCCGAGGAGATAGTGCGGCCAGAATGGCGCGGCTGTTGCTCGACTAGTTGACGCCCTTCCTCTCGCCAGAGAACCCGCGGCAGTAGCTTCGATCGTTTCGGTGCCTGGACTCGATCCCTAGGATTGCTTCGCTTCCCCCGCTCAGTCTGGAGGTAGCGAAAGAATTCCTTTCAGTACTGAAACGCGGCGAGCGATCGAGCTGCTGCCTTGCGAATGACAGCTAGCGAGGTACTGGCGTATTTCGGCAGCCTGGACCTCTCGCACAGCGACAGCATGGCCAGGATGGTTTAGAAACAAGAGAAAATGGATCAGTTCACGCCGATAGGCGTCACAGGTTAACGGAGAAAGGCCGCCTTCTGCTCGCTTGTAGTCGAAAAAGCCACGGAGGAATGTGCCGCGGTCGGAAGCGGACAAGTTGGCTCATCGCCAGGTTTCCATCCCACGGAGCTTTTACCCCAGGAGCCTAATAAGAGTCTGCTGCCTGTTTGTGCCGCATGGTCGCGGGCTTGACTGAAAATTCCTTATTTTCGGAACTTCAACGCCGGGGGCGCCGGTGCCTGGGTTTTGGCAAACCCCCTCCCATAGAACTGCCATACCCGACCGAGATCGAGGATGAATCCTTCGACCGGACCGTCGCCCCTGACATGCGGCGTGCTGTGGCACTCCGCCGGTTTGCCCTGGCGGTACACAAAGACCCGCTTGTGAAAGGGATCGATCAGCCATGCCAGCTTCACGCCCCGAGTGATCCATTTCTGCATCTTGGCCTGCGCCGGGGCCAGACGGTCGCTCGGGGACATCAGCTCCATGATGAAATCCGGGCATACCGGACCGAGACTGTGGCTGGGCTGCCGACCCTCGCATCTCTCCGGCACGGTGTAGGCCACGTCCGGACTCGGCCTCGAACCATCACGCATCTGGAATCCGCCGGAGGACTCCCCGACCCATCCCCCATGCTCGACCGCCCAGTTCGCTAGTTGTCTTGTCAATTCCGCATTGGCATACGTAGTGACTTCGCTGGTCGGCGTCATCATGTGAATCCATCCCTCCTCGTCCTGTTCCATCTGCAGGGGATTGTTGCCCAGGGACAGATATTCCTCTTCGGTCAGAGGGGGATCGAAGGTGACGCGCCGTGGCACCTGCAACCTGAAATGTTCGATTTCGATCGTTTCCGACTCGACCTTTCTTTGTCCGTTTCCTTCCGTCATGATTCCTCCTTCCTCACAAACCCACACGGGCAGCTGTCACCGGTGAAGCGGTGCGTCCTGTTCTTGTAGCGCGGGCATGGCGGGTACTTGCGCGGCACCTGAGCCGGGTCCGCGCGGCTGAGTCCTTGCAGATACTTCGTGGCACCTTCTCTTCAGATTTTGTAATTTGCCTCATGTTGGCAAGAGTCTGAATATTGCTTCGCGGTGTGCCCAAACTCGGGAAGCCCTGATACAACTCAGGATGCAGCCGCGCAACCTCAGAAGCCTTAAACGTGCTAAATTCCGATTCGATCAGCTGAAATAGGTCTAGTTTGCCTGGCACGATGTACTCCCGCTCAAACCTCCGGAGTCGCATCTCTAGCCAGCGTGGCGAACGCGCCGAACGTGGGTTAGTTTCGATTTCGTTGTCCAAGAACAAAATGGAGTCGTTCTTGTCGGGGTACAGCCACTCGTATACCTGCTTTGCCACGTATTGCTGTTTTATTTCCGGAATGTTTGCTCCTTTCTTTCCAGGCGTTTTCGCCCGGAAAACGGTAGAACACGCGTTCGAATAGACAGCACTTCCTTCCAGGCCATCAAGCGTCCGTCGATCATCGGCGGACAGGCTAGCGTTTTTCCTTCGGTCTCGGAGCTTCCGGAGTCGTTTCTTCCGTTGTTGCCGTGATTCACGTCGGAATCTTGATTTCTCTTGGATCAAATGGTCAAGGAACTTTTTGAATACTTCCTGAAATTCGGAAGCATCTCCCATAGTTTTCAGAGACTTGCGACCGTACCCCATATGTTACATGCCTCAGTGCAACAATTCTAGGCAGAAACCCCAACAACTGTCGCTTATCAAGGCCGAGATTCTCAACGGACTTGCCAAACTGGAAAAGCATGCTGGCTATTTTCCCGCCTCCAGCCGGATTAAATTGTTCGACCCGCCGTCGAACTATGGCGACGCCGAGTGAGCCGTCATTCTCATGGGCGTCGCCATTGATTGAGTCGGCATTACAATATCTGCGGCACTTGAGACGGTGCCCATTCACAAAAAACAAACGGCGGCGCGTGGGATGGAGAAGCTCATACGTCGTTCGTCTGAAGTGTCTTAATCAGCGCAATGAAAATCCACAAAATGTTGAATGCGATCACAGCCATCGCCACGCAGGCGACTAGCGCGAGGATTAGCCGGATGCATCCAACTGCAATACTTTTCAAAACGGGCACCCGATCAGACACAAACCCGGGCGTGTTCAGCCTCCTGATTGCGTTTCGTGCCGCGTAGAAGATTACGGCGTAGAGCGCCAAAGCGCAGACCCTGCGTAGAAGATCCGAGACAATCACCGCGCCTCCTGTGGGTGCAGATGCAATCGTACAAGACAGACGCCTGCTGCTCGGCGGCACCGATTTGCTCAAACAGGCACAACGCGCCGCTCGTGGGCTGGGGACTCTGATCGTAATCAGAATGTTTCACCATCCATCGGCCAGCGTATTATTCGCTTCACGGCGAATACAGTCAGATTCAACCGACTGGAGGGACCTATGAGCACTACCGTCACGATCATTCTACTGTCGTGCTGTGCGCTTGCCCAAGATAAGAGGGCTATATCCCGAGCGGAAGTAGGCTGTGGGCCGCAGAACGAGAAATATGAAGTGAAGACCGACGAATCGCAACATCCGGCACCCACGCCGGAAGATGGCAAGGCGTTAATCTATTTTGTCGCGGACGGCCACCTCACCAGCGTTTTCGGATTTGACGAAAAGTGGGAGGGTGCTGTTGACGGTGGAAGGTATTTCTTCGTGCCAGTCGAGCCTGGTGAACACCACATCTGCGCGATGCTGCAATCGCTCATGACTCGAAGAGTACTCACCTCGCTGCCGAGAGTTTCGGTGCATTCATTAAAGGCAGAACCAGGCGGAACATATTACTTCAGGACTCGCCTGGTCGGGATCAGTACTGGGTTCGTTCTTCAACTGGACCAGTTGGATTCGGACGAGGGACGATGGTTTATTGCTTGGTCGAAGTTCGGCACTTCGCATCCCAAAAAATGACTTGCTGGCGTAATGGCTGTTAACAGGCGACGTCACAAGCTTGCGCTATTTGTTCGCCAGTTCTGGAATCCGGGCCGGCGGGTC
>Ga0123356_10006818_pt1 | contig 11488 bp, 5 predicted proteins | sample TergutEmb28metaG_2_FD_92546 | JGI IMG/M metagenome (GOLD analysis project Ga0123356, IMG submission 92546) | Embiratermes neotenicus P3 segment gut microbial communities from Petit-Saut dam, French Guiana - Emb289 P3 | ecosystem: Host-associated > Arthropoda: Insects > Digestive system > Gut ... | reverse complement strand
CGTAGTCAACGGCTTGTCGCAAATGACGTGGATGCCGGCTTCGAGAAACGCCTTCGCCGGGCCATAGTGAACATGGTTGGGCGTGACGATGGAGACCACTTCAATTCCATCCTGCCGCCTCGATTCGGCCGCAGCCATCTCGGTAAAGCTGGCATACGCGCGAGGAATGTTCAGCTCCCGTGCTGCGGAAAGGCTGCGCCCGGGATCGGAGCTCAAAGCGGCGGCAACCAGCTCGTATCGATCATCCAGGCGCGCGGCCATGCGATGCACCCCGCCGATGAAAGCTCCGGGCCCGCCTCCAACCATGCCCAGTCGGAGGCGGCGAGTTTGCGTCTCAGTCGATCCTTCAATCGCCATCCGTCATTCCTTTCACTCGGGCGAGGCCGAGCATCCGGCGATTCGCTTGATCATCCGCGCCGGATTTCGCGAAATCATCAAAGGCCCGCTCTGCGGTCTGAATAATGTGGCGAGCGACGAAGGGGGCGCCTTCGGTCGCTCCCTGTTCACTGCTCTTCAAACAGCACTCCCACTCGACTACCGCCCACCCCTCGAAGTCGTATTGCGCCAGCTTGGAAAAAATTGCCGCAAAATCCACCTGGCCATCCCCTAGCGAGCGGAAGCGCCCGGCGCGTTCAATCCAGGGCTGGTATCCGCCGTAAACTCCCTGGCGTCCGGTCGGCCGGAACTCGGCGTCCTTGACATGAAACATCTTGATTCGCTGGTGAAAAATGTCGATGAACTCAAGGTAGTCAAGTTGCTGGAGAACGAAATGACTGGGATCGTAAAGAATGTTTGCGCGCCTGTGCCCGCCAACCCGGTCGAGGAACATCTCGAAGGTGACGCCGTCGTGCAGATCCTCGCCCGGATGAATTTCGAAACACAGATCGACGCCCGCGGAATCGAACGCGTCAAGAACCGGTTGCCAGCGCCTGGCGAGTTCGTCAAAGGCGGTCTCGATGAGTCCCGGGGGACGTTGCGGCCAGGGATAAAAGTAGGGCCAGGCGAGCGCGCCCGAGAAGGTCGCATGCGCACTGAGTCCGAGATTCGCCGAAGCCCGGGCGGCGAGTTGCAGTTGCTCGACGGCCCATTGCTGCCGGGCCGAAGGGTTGCCGTGAACCGCCGTCGGCGCGAACCCGTCGAAAGCCTGGTCGTAGGCGGGATGGACCGCCACCAGTTGTCCCTGGAGGTGGGTTGAGAGCTCGGTCAGCTCCATCTGGTTCGAGGAAAGCGTAGCTCGAATGTCATCGCAATAGGCCTTGCTCTCGGCGGCGCGCGCGAGATCGAAGAGCCGAGAGTCCCAGGTCGGAATCTGCACGCCCCTGTAGGCGAGCGACCGGGCCCAGCGCGAGATGTCGTTCAGGTTATTGTACGGCGGGTCGTCGCCCGCAAACTGCGCGAGAAATATGGCCGGGCCTTGGATAGTTTTCATGGGGATTTAAAGTTTCCGGTTGATTATACGAGCCGCTTCCTCGAGTGTGTCGACGGCTCCTCGCACAATCTTCCGCCGGCTCGGCGAGAGATTCTGCGGCAGACGCGACCCGCGGCCACCAGAATAATGGAGGCCGGGGAATATGCACAGTCTGGCTTGGCCATCCATATCCGATGGCGGGGAGGAGGCGGACGATCGCTGTTTTCGCGGCTCCGCTCACGCTGCGGAGCTTGCGGTCACGCCGCCAACGCTGTGCAGCGATGGTGTGGAGGAAAACAGTGCTATAAGACCCTCGACCAAGGTGGGGTGCGTCAGGACGGCATCGCGTAGCCCGGTGTAGGGAAGTCCGGCGATGATTGCAACCTGAACCGCAGCCATGATCTCTCCCGCTTCGAAGCCTAGACAGGTGAAGCCGAGGATGCGATCGCTATCGGCGGCCACGAGCGCCTTGAGGAACCCGCGGGTTTCCGAAAACGTGCGCGCACGAAGGTTCGTGTCCATGGGCACTTTGAACAAACGATAGGAAACCCCTTGCGCTTGCGCTTCGGTTTCATTCAGGCCGACACGAGCGAGCTCCGGATCGGTAAACAGACAATAGGGAACTTGCCTCCCCGTTGTCACCCGGTTGCCGCCGGTGAGATTGGCGTGGACCACGCGAAAATCATCCACGCTGATGTGTGTAAACTGCGGGCTGCCTGCAACCTCGCCGATGGCCCAAACGCCCGGAGCGGTCGTCTCGAGGCGCTCATCTACCTTGATGTATCCGCCGTCGGTTAACTCGATGCCCGCCAGCTCCAACCCGAGTCCCTCCGTATTCGGAGTGCGGCCTGTCGCCACCAGTACATGAGTGCCCTCCAGCCTCTTTTCGGCACGTTCTTGCTCCAGAACTATGGTCACCAACTCTCCCGATTTCCCCGAGAGGCGTTTGATCCTTGCATTCAAGTGAAAGTTGATTCCTTCGTCCTCAAGAAGGCTGCGTAGTTCCTCACGCACGTCTGCGTCTTCTCGAAACAACAGCCGCTGGTTGAGGTCGATCACCGATACTTGGCTTCCGAATCGCCGCATCGCCTGCGACAGTTCCAATCCAATGTAACCGCCACCGATTACCAGCAGGCGTTCCGGGACTCTGTCGAGTTCGAGCGCCTCGATATGCGTCAGCGGTTTCGCTTCAGCAAGACCAGGAATCGCCGGCAATGCGGCCCGCGTACCCGTACTGACGATCACGTTCGCGCCTTTCAGCTGCCGAATCTTGCCGTCGGCGAGATGGACCTCAACCGTTTTTGGTGCCACGAATCGCCCGATTCCCAAGATGAACTCCGCCCCGGTTTTCCGGTAATTGTCCATATAGACCTCGTTCAACCCGACCACCATTTTGCGCTTGCGGTCACGGACGCCGGACATATCAACGGTGAAGCCGCGGTGAGCGATGCCAAACTCCCGGCCTCGTTGAAAGTACGACGCGACTTTTGCGCTGTGGATGATGTTCTTGCTTGGCAGGCACGCGATATTGGGACAGGATCCGCCGATGTACTTGCGTTCGACGACCGCCACTCGCTTTCCTTCTCCCGCAAAGGTCCAGGCAGCCACGGTCGATCCGGTGCCCCCACCGACGATCACGAGATCATATTCTTCCGGCTGCGAACCTACTCGGGCCGGTGCGTTCTCTGTCTTCTTCATGTTCATGGGATTCTCCTCAATTAGGGTGAGAGTTTTCGAGGCCGAGCGGACTTGGACCTCTGGTTCAGAAAGCCGTGCGACCTCCATCCACCGCAAGCTTTACGCCATAAATGAAACTGGAGCCATCCGGTGGCCAGAAACACGATGGCTTCGGCCATCTCATCCGCGGCAGCCGGACGGCCCGCCGGAGCCTGAGCGGCCAGTTGTTCGAGACCCTCGCCCACGGCGTCCGTACCTTCTCTACGAGTAGGTCCCGGGACTCACTGCATTAGCACGCACTCCACTCGTTCCATATCCAGCCGGCCAAGTTTTGGTCAGCAGCTCGATTGCGGCTTGGCTCGCACCCTATAGACTCCTGCCCGGTGCCCGGTAATCGGCCGCCATGGTCGACAAGTTTACGATGGCCCCTTTTGCCTCGCTTGGCCGTCAGCGGAGCAAGTTCAGCGACCAGGAAATCGGAGCCTTCACGTTAACCGAAAACACGCGGTCAAACTCTTCTTCGGTCATTTCGCGGGTCGGCCCGAAGGGCTAAATGCCCCACATTGTAGATGAGGATATCAAGTTTGACCGTTTTCCGAGTTCGACTGTTCTTCTCGCCAATTCGCGTGCGCTTAGGTCCCTCAGCTCGGACGAAATGAAATCTGCTTTGCCACGGGCGGGGCGCATTTCCTCGACTGTCTGCTTTCCGCGTTCCGCATTGCGGCCCACTACCACAACATGGATGGCAAGCTGGTCTAGTTTCCTGGCGTGTCGCCGGGCCGATACCGCTCGTTCCTCCGGTGATCAAGGCTGTCAAAGGGTTGCTTGTCGTGGGCCAAATCCTATGCTGGCGGTTAGAGCTGATTAGACTCATATGTACGCACCAGGGTGTCAACGACTAGGAACCAAGTAAACGGACAACCGCGCCTTCAAGACGCGGTGCTCGGGGAAGAACGGAGGGCGGCGAGGAACGCGAGGTGTTCAGTCGATTTGTTGTGCGGGACGAATCGAAGGCGGGAAGGTTCGCGCACCGTGGGTTCAGGGTGGTGGGACTTGAGGGGTGAAGAAAAAACCCTCCCCCCGGTTATCGGGGAGAGGGCGTTTCGAGTGGAGGTGTTTTAGTCGTCCGAGTCAGCCGTAGTGGGTGCCGGGTTGTGGAAGTCGCTCGGGGGGCGCACCGTCTTCTCCCCGGGATAGGGCCGCGTAAACCCAGTGGACATGTACCAGTTCAGATGGTTGACGGTGTCCGGGTCCTCGGAGTCGGGCTTGTTCAGTTTGCCGGCGAAGATCTGCTCCTTCCTCTGGAGCCAAGCCGCCCTCAGGGCCTTGACCGCAGGGCTGTCGGTTTGGTTGACAGCGCTCGCAGTAACGCCATCGTCCAGCGGGACCTGGTTCCGCAGGTGCGTCCACGGCTGGAAGTTAGCCGCCGGCGGCATGCCCTGGACGAAAGCTGTCCTCATAGGCGACGCCACGAGGTCGAACTGGTTCATGGGCGGCAGTCCGAGGATTTGCTCGATCGTCCGAGTCATGTTGACCTGCGTGTAGTAGTGGTGGTCGGTGCGTCCGTGCTGCACCGCGTAGGGGCTGACGATATAGCCAGGGGAGCGATGGCCGTCGATGTGGTCGACTCCGTTCTGCGAGTCGTCTTCCTCCATGAAGATTGCCGAGGAGGACCAGACCTTGCTGTGGCTGATGTAGTCGATAATCCGCCCAACCGCCAAGTCGTTGTCGGCCTGTTCGGCGTCCGGGGTCGGCGGTCCCCCGGTGTGGTCGCACATTATCCACAGGATGCTCAACGTGGGCACTGTGCCGGCAGCCAGGTCTTTCTTGAAGTCCTGCAGCCACACATCGACCCGGAACTGGTCGGGGATGCCCAGATCAAACTGCGGGAAGTTCTTGATGAGGTGGTTAGACACGGCCGGGACAGAGGACATTGCCTGGACCGTGTTCTGATAGAACAGCGTTTTTTCTTTCCCCGCCTCGAACTTCTTCGCGTCGGCGAAGAACGCGCTCCAGCTCGGCTCGCTGGTCGACCCGTTCGGCTGCAGGAACGAATCGGCCTCGACGGATTCGCCGTACATCTTGACCGATTGACCGGCGGCCGCCGCTTCCGAGAACACGTAGCCCTTCTTCAGGTAGGCGAGTGCATCGCCGGCGTTTCCGCCTGGATAGCTGCGCACCCAGTCAGGCGACTGGATGTCGTCGGAGTAGGGCGCCATGGCTTCGGTGATCCACTGGTGACCGTCAGCCGACTGGCGGCTCGGGTCGTAGAAATTGTCCAGGAGAGGGAAGCGCTTCACCAGCGCGTGCACGTTCGGCGTGTCCTTGCCGCCGAACACTGCCAACGAGGAGTCGCCATCGCCGGCGGCCACGTCGCCCAGGACCTGATCATAGGTGCGGTTTTCACGGACGATCAGGAACACATGCTTGATCAGAGACGGATCGCCGATCTTGGCCGGGATTGGGACCGGCTTGGCCGCCGGGCTGCCGCCGGAGGCTGATTTGATGTTTTGCACCAGATCCCAGTGGTTGTTCACTAGAACCTGCTTCGTCATCGCCTCCAACTTCGCGCTACTCGGCACGGGAACGATGCTGACCGTGCCATTGTCCTGGTGGGTGTTGTAGTCGCAGACGTTGAAGTCGCACTCGAACGAATAACGCGCCCCAATGCCTTTGTCGTTGGCAACGATGAGCGCGTGATTGGCATGGTCCAGCACAACCGAGCTGGGCGCATAGGCTACCGGAATCATGCCCATGACGGGATTTTTCGCGTTCTGGCCGAGGTTGACCACCGCAATCGCGTTGGCGTTGTAAAGCGCGACATAGGCAACGCCCCTCTGGCCATCGACGGCGATCGAGTTCGGCGCGGCGCCATAGGCCGATTGGCCTGCGCCGGGCACTCGGATCGGTAGCCCGAGATCGATCGTCCGCACCACCCTGTGGGTGGCAGTCTCGATCACCGAGATACTGTCGCTGTAGGCATTGGCAACCAACAGGAACGGTCCGTAGAACGCCATCCCCGTCGGGTGCAGACCGGTCTCGATGGTAGAGGTAACCTTCATCGAGGCCAGATCGACCACAGAAACGGTACCGGTGATCGCGGCGCCAACCACCGGGTCGGCGACGATTTCAGTGCCGGCGGAGTTGATTTGGAAATCCGCCGCGGTAGCGGCCCGGCCACCCTCGTTGCTGACGTAGGCGGTGGTGCCGGCGCTGTTGATCACGACGCTGTGCGGCGCGTTGCCGACGCGGATCTGGGCACCCTGCTTCGGCGGCTTCGCGGTCAGGTCAATTTTGGTGAGCGTATCGTTCTGGTTCAGCAGGGCGTAGGCGCTCTTGCCGTCCTTTGAGAGCGCGACGCCGCCGGGATAAGCAGTGCGCGAAGTGTAGAAAGAGCCGCAAGGGTTGAAGTAAGCGGCCGGCGGGCTGTCCGGAAAGCACGTGATGAGGGAGTTGTTCGGGGGCACGCTGACTTGGGTGTCGTCTTCGAGCAAACCGTCTTCATTGACCTTGGCGAGGGTAACATGGCTGCTGTCCTGGCTGAAAACCAGGAATTTGCCGTCCGCCGAATAGGTTATGCCGCTATAGCTGCCGCTCGAATCCTGTCCGAGCGTGATGTAGTCCTGCACGACGGCGCCGTTGGTGGTGTCGAAAATCTCGACGGCCTGCGACGCGCCCATGGTGAGGACGGCGGCGGTGTGAGTGCGGAGATTGGGATTGAGTGCGATAGCCTTCGCGCGGACCCGAATGCCCAAGTCGACTTGCATGCCGGCTGGGGTGATGACTTGGCCAGAGCTGACGACCCACGAGCCGTTCGGCTGCGGGCCGGTGACATAGGTCGGGTACGGCGCGGACTGAGCAGCGGCGAGCTGCGGAAGGCTCAGCCCCGCCGCCAGCAGGCCGGCGAGAGGCCGCAGACGCTTGATTCGAGATTTATTTCGAGATTTGACTTTTCGCGACATTTTTTCGGACATGTACCGTTCTCCTCCTTTATTTTCATCATGCAATCGGGATCGGCCGTGCGACACGGCGGTGGAAATACCTCCGAGAACCCTGCGCACACTTAGGGGGAAAAACTAACAGGCGTAGGTGACGGCTTTGTGACAATCGGGTGAAATTTGTGTTTACGTGGCTGAATTCTTGCGGGTTTGTGACCCAGAGCCTGTTTCCGAGACGTTGTCTTCGTTATTCTTTTCTTTTCCGGTGAGGGCCGGCTTCCGCCCGATCAAGGTCGGGCGATCCCGCATCCAGTTCCGGCGGGACGTCGACTAACGCGCGCAGGGGCCCCAGCCAGGGTTCGTAGCGTCGCCAGCGCGCCACGGAGGTGCTGTAGATCCGCTGCCGGGTCTGCCACTTGCTGGGGGTCCTCACCGCCCGCGGATTGGACTCGGGCCGGAGGCACGCATCGTGCCATGCTAGGCCGCAGGCCGCGATGATCCGCCGGATGACTGGTTCGGGCGTGCGGGTCAGGTCCTCGTAATCGACCTCGATGAATCGCTCCGGCGGCAGCACGCTCCGCCAATGGCCGATGAGCCGCTGGTAGCTGTGGAAATACTCTACCAGTTCGGCGCCGCCGGTCGGAAATGCCAGGCTGGGATGGAAATGAGTTTGATGGATCGATAAGGCGGTGTCGACCGCAGCGCGACGGCAATGGATGATGATTGCGCTCGGAAATGCCACGTGGATCAGCCCGGCCCAAAGAAAGTTGAACGGCATCTTGTCGGTCACTCGCGCCGCCGTCGGCGCGATCGTGCGCAGCAAGCGGAGATAGTCTGCCGCCGCCTTGGCGAGATAGGCGGTCTGGTTGGCCGCGCCCTCGGAGCCGTGCCACGCCCCCCCGCGCTGGTTCCAGAAATGCAACTCGCCGCCCGCCCCGACCTCGGGATGCATGGAGACAATCTGCTCGACCAGAGTTGTCCCGGACCGCGGCATGCCGATGATCAGCACCGGCGTGGCATCGCAGCTGCCGAGTTCGGGCGCCCGCGCGATCAATTCAGGGGTGCAGCGGGCAATTAGGCGGTCGATTTCCCTCGAGAACGCGGCGGGGTCGAAGGACCCAGAGCCCCGGCGCACGGTATCTGCGAAGTCAAAATGCCGCATGGCCAAGGCGTAGTCGCCAAGATCCTCCGCCGCCTTGCCGATGGCGAGGTGAAGCCGCAGGCGTTGCGCCGCTTCCAGGCCCGGCGTGGCCAGGGCGGCTTCCATCCGTTGAAGCAGACGGTCGTCGCTCGTGACCGGGCGACACCTTACCAGATCGTAATAGCTTCCCGCCAGCAGCGGCGCGAGCGTGATCGCACGTTCGAAGCATTCGCGGGCCTCGTCGAAACGGCCAAACTCAGAGAGCAGATTGCCTAGCAGCTCCTGCGCCATCGCGTTCCCCGGATCAACTGCGAGCGTCTGTCGCAACACCTTTTCCGCCTCCTGATTGCGATCCTCGGTCAGCAGTGCCCGCGCCTTGCCCAGCCGGCCGAAGCTGGTCCTGCCTCCGGTCGCCGCCGCGCGACGGAAACACCCGACGGCCTCCTCGCGATGGCCCAGCGTGTAGACCAGGGCGCCGGCGCGGAACCACGCCTCGGTCAGGCTGGGGAGCAGCTTAGTGGCTCGGTCGTAGGCAATGATTGCCCCGCCGATATTGCCCGACTTCTCCGAGGCGATTCCCAGACGGAAATAGGCATCGGCGTAGTGCGGGTTGCTGGCCACGGCTCTCTCAAAGGCCGCGATGGCATCCGGCACGCGGCCGACCTCGAGGCAGGCGAGGCCGAGATCGTGCTGGAGGATGGAATTGGACGGCTCGAGCAGCGCTGCATCGCGCAACGGCGCGATCGCATCGGCGGGTCGCCCGGCCCTGAGTAACTTAGTGGCCAACGCAAGCAGAGGCGCCAACTGCCCGGGCGCGGCTCGGTTTGGAAACTGGGACATGGCGCGAACCTAGGTGTGAAAGCTGGAGCGTGGCCCCGGAATCGCCAGCGCAATGTTACTCCACCATCATCTGCCAACCCGGAGAATTTTGCGATAGGGCATTTGCAGATCAAAAGGGCGGCCGTTGGCCGCTATGAATGCTCCTGATATAGGAAGTTCCGCGGGCCGGACGGACTAAGCTGCTGGCGCCGGGCAGGGTTGGCTGAGACTCTGGCCGGATCATTTCAGCCCTTGCTCGTCAACCTTCGCGGACGCATCTGCCAGGGACCTCCTCGCGCTTCAAGTGTCTGCTAATCTCAACATTTGCCGCTGCTGTTCACTTCAATATATCGAAGGGAATTTTTCCATAATGGCCGAATCTCCCATCACGCCACGCGATCAGGACTTTGCGGCCTGGTATCAGGACGTTGTTCTACAAGGCGATATGGCTGAGCCAGCAGAGATCGTGAAAGGTTGCATGGTCATCAAAGCCAACGGCTATGCTGTCTGGGAGTTGTTGCAGCGCGAGCTTGACCATCGCTTCAAGGCTACGGGCCACCAGAACATGTATTTTCCTCTTCTGATTCCCGAGACCTTTCTACATAAGGAGGCGGAACACGTCGAAGGTTTTTCGCCGGAACTGGCGGTAGTGACCCTGGCCGGTGGCAAGCCACTCGAGGAGGCGTATGTAATTCGGCCAACGTCGGAAACGATCATTGGCCACTTCTTTGCCAAGTGGATAAATAGCTGGCGCGATTTGCCGTTCAGGGTTAATCAATGGGCCAATGTCATTCGCTGGGAGCTGCGCACGCGTATGTTTCTGCGGACCACGGAATTTCTATGGCAGGAAGGCCATACCGCACACTCCAGTCACGACGAGGCGGTGGAAGAAGTGCGGCAGATGCTGGACGTATACGCAGAGGTGGCCGAGGACGTAATGGCGATGCCGGTGATTAAGGGTGTGAAAACCCAGGCGGAGAAGTTCGCGGGAGCGCTCGAAAGCTATTCTATCGAGTCCATGATGCAGAACGGTTTCGCGCTGCAGGCGGGTACCAGCCATGACCTCGGACAAAATTTTGGCAAAGCGTTTGGTATTCGGTTCCAGAACCGGGCAGGCCAGCTCGATTATGTGTGGCAGACCAGTTGGGGTGCCAGCACGCGCCTTATCGGCGGGCTGATCATGAGCCACTCCGACGACAAGGGCCTGGTGCTGCCGCCGAAACTTGCGCCTATTAAAGCCGTGATCATTCCAATCTATCGCAAGGACGATGAGAAAGCGCGCGTACTCGAGACTGCCCATCGGGTTGCAGACGAGGTTGGGGCCAGGGTGGACGAGCGCGAAGGCCAGACTCCTGGCGCCAAGTTCTTCTACTGGGAGCGGCGGGGTGTTCCGGTAGTACTTGAATTCGGGTCACGGGACCTTACATCAGGCACCATCGTACTGAAGCCAAGAGCTACCGGCGACAGGCACTCGGTGCCACTAACCTCCGTTCGAGAAAAGCTGCGCGCGCTTCTGGGTGAAATGCAAAACAGAATGTTTAGTGCAGCCAAGCAACGCATGAACGCCGATACGGTCCTGGCCGACTCGATCGGCGAAGTGGAGTCTATCCTCAATGATGTCACGGCCGAAAAGGGAGGCGGCAAGTTCGTTATGGCGCACGTGAAGAATGATCCGCGCTGCGATCTGCGCATGAAAGCGTTCAAAGCCACGATCCGATGTATTCCCTTGGTGGATGAATATGACGGCGCGGGCAAGTGCATCGTTACGGGCGAACCGGTTGAACGTCGGGCCGTAATAGCAAAAGCCTATTAACCGCGGAGCAAATCGGCCCCGCAAATCCCGAAAATCACGCCGGTCCGTATCCGGGTGACGCTCCGCAACCCTTGCGGAGCGGATGGAGCCGGCTTGACCCGCTGCCAGCCTCGGTTCAGGGTTTGCATTGGCTTTTTTGCGCTGGCACTCAAGTAAGCCATGAATCGGGGAACAGACAAGGCACCCCCAACTGGAGGGCGCACCCCCGGAGAGATTCTGCGCGAGGTGTTTCTTGGTCCCCTGGGTTTGTCCAGCCATGCGTTAGCTAAGGCGATCCACGTGCCTGCGCCGCGGGTGAACGATATTGTGCTTTAGCGCCGATACTGCGGTTCGCCTAGCGAAATTTTTCGGCGTTTCCCGGCAATTTTGGCTGGTCTTGCAGGCGGCCCATGAGGTGAGCGTCATCAAGTGGAATCCGGTCGAAGGCGAACACGATTCCGGCCTGAAGGCGAACCCGGTTTTAGAACGACACTCTGAGCGCGAACTGAATTTCGCGCGGAGTTCCGGAGCCCACAGGGCTGACCGGCGTCGTCGTGTTTACGGTCTGAGTGATGCTGCCGAAGCCCGGTACACCGAAAGTCGCTTGCGGCAACCCATACTGCGGGTGGTTGAAGATGTTGAAGAAGTCGGATCGAAACTCAAGCCTGGCGCGCTCGGTAAGCGAGATGTGTTTGCCGAGGCCGAGATCCATT
>Ga0123356_10006817_pt1 | contig 11490 bp, 5 predicted proteins | sample TergutEmb28metaG_2_FD_92546 | JGI IMG/M metagenome (GOLD analysis project Ga0123356, IMG submission 92546) | Embiratermes neotenicus P3 segment gut microbial communities from Petit-Saut dam, French Guiana - Emb289 P3 | ecosystem: Host-associated > Arthropoda: Insects > Digestive system > Gut ... | reverse complement strand
TGTTACATCACCGAGAGAAGCGCTCGCTGACGGAGCACCACAAATACATGACAATAATTCTCCCGATACAAAAGGTAATATCCTTAGTGAGCAAAGCCTTGTGAGAGGAGATGCAAGAGCAGCAATCGCTGCAGCAAAACACGTTGTCACAAATCATTACTCATTACCTTTTACGGAACACGCATTTATGGAGCCTGAGTGTGCTATAGCAATGCCCGATGGTAAGGACAGACTTGTGCTTTATACAGGCGGTCAAAGTATTTATGACGAGCAAAGGGAAATCAGCGGACTACTTGGTATTAAACCGGAAAAAATACGTGTAAAATCAATGCTTATTGGTGGCGGGTTTGGCGGAAAAGAAGATATGAGTGTGCAGCACCATGCAGCACTAAGCGCCTGGCTTACAAAAAGGCCGGTCAAAATTAAGCTCTCTCGACAAGAGAGTATTTTAGTTCATCCGAAAAGACATGCTATGGAGATAGATTTCACAACAGCCTGTGATGAAAACGGTATTATAATGGCAGTAAAAGCTGATATAACCTCCGACACGGGAGCATACGCAAGTCTTGGCGGTCCTGTACTGCAACGCGCTTGCACACATGCCGGCGGACCGTATAATTTCCAAAATATAGAAGTGCACGGGAGAGCTGTTTACACAAACAATCCGCCGGGCGGGGCATTTCGGGGGTTTGGAGTTCCGCAATCGTGTTTTGCAATGGAAAATAACTTAAACCAATTAGCAGATATGGCTCAAATATCACCATGGGAAATACGATATCGCAACGCAATAAAACCGGGAGAGGTATTACCAAACGGGCAGATTGCAGACGAGAGCACATCACTTATAGAATGCCTGCATGCACTTAAGGATGTATTTGAGTCCTCCGGACACACAGGTATTGCCTGCGGATTTAAAAACTCCGGACTTGGTGTCGGCGTTGCTGATATTGGCAGGTGTATTTTATCGGTCGAAAATGGAAAAATACACGTACGCTCGAGCGCAGCATGTATAGGGCAGGGAATGGCAACTGTTCTGACGCAAATGGTATGCGAGACACTAAATATATCTGCAGACATGGTTGTAGTAGAACCGCCGGATACATCGCGCACTCCAAACTCCGGAACCACTACAGCATCAAGGCAAACACTATTTTCGGGAGAAGCAGCGGTAATTGCCGCGCGTAAACTTTCTGCAGAGCTTTCCGGGCGTGATTTATCTGTTTTAAACGGGCAGGAGTTTACAGGTGAATACTTCCCGGAAACCGATCCTATGGGCAGCGAAAAAGCAAACCCGGTCAGCCATGTCGCATACGGCTATGCAGCGCAAGTTGCCGAACTCGATGAGCAGGGGAATGTAAAAAAAATAACCGCTGCCTATGATCTCGGTACGGTTGTCAACCCGAAAGCAGCAGAAGGTCAAATTGAGGGTGGTGTTCTAATGGGTGTCGGATATGCGCTCACAGAGGACTTTCCGCTTGAAGATTGCCGTCCGACAGCAAAATACGGCACACTCGGACTAATCCGCGCAACCGCTGCTCCGGAAATTGAAACAATACTGATTGATTCTCAAATGAAAGAAGCAGACAAAATGCCTGCTTACGGTGCCAAAGGAGTTGGAGAGCTTGCAACCATCCCAACAGCACCCGCAATATCCGGAGCTCTATATAGAATAGACGGCAAATTAAGAACTAAACTTCCTATAAAAGAATAAAACTTAAAATCATCTACCGTTAGGCATTGTAATTGTACTTTCCCTCTCCCACAAAGTTCGCTTCCGTGCTCACATTGTGGGCGTTCCGCATCCATGCTCCACTTGACGGGACAACTACAATTACAACGGCCTAACCGTGATTTTAAGTTTTAATTTGATGCTAAATCGTTATACCACTTAACTGCAGAGATATAAGTATCGCTAACCATAGTGGAATCAAGTTGGTTCTCTTCAACAAACTGAGAAACAGCATCCCAGTTTGCATATTCATAGTTTTCGTAGAAACGAAGCAGATCCGAATAGATACCCGTACGGGTGAGCAGCGAAGAGCGTATTTCCTCAGTGACAGGAATATCCTCGAGCAGCTCTTCTCTTGTCATATCCATTGCGATATGCAAAAGTGAAAGCATACCAACCATAAAGACCTGTTGGGGGTTGCGTTTAATACGGAAGCAAGGAGCAAGTACTTCGCCAAAGCGGGCGCGTATAAGAGACATACGCACAAGCTCGAGAGGCTTATCTTCGGCTATACCGCGCAAAGCAAGCACAGCAATCCATTTTTTTAAGCTTTCTTCACCCATATAAGCAACAGCAGCAGCGATTGAAGATACATTTCGAAGACCGACAGCAGCAGAGTTTAAGATACGTAATAGTTTATAGGACAAAGCAACATCGGAAGCGATTACATTACTGATTTCCTTAAAGTCCATATAATCTTCTGTACTCGAGAGCTGCATCAGACGGAAGTAGTTGACCTTTAACGGACTGACCTCTTTAGTCTTGCGTCCGACAACGGGGGTATTGGTGTTGAAATAAAAACCCTGGAACATGTGGAAACCGGCATCTTTTGCTGCCTGATAATCATCCATTGTATCGATATTTGTGGCAATAAATCTGACTCTTTGATTTTTTGCAATTAAGATTTTTTGCCTAACAAGATTCTTATCTGATGAAGTAAATTTGCAATAATCGGCTATAGCGAGAAGCTCCGTGACAGGCGCTCCGCTGTCAAGACCGATAAGTGCCAGCTTATAACCATTGTCACGTAGTTCATTATAAAGCTTTATGTCCTGCTGGATACTTGTTTTTGAGGTCTTGCCGGGAAGACTCATCTGCACGATAAATTTTTCTCTCGGGAGATTACGCAGAACAGTCGGGCTGAGAAGCTGTTTTGAGTACGTTATAAAGTAATGCAGATTGTTTTCTAAATCACCAAGACCGAGTGCATCGAGTGTACGGTTGAACTCGCTCAAAGTAATTGTGCCTTCCTCATCATCCTCATCACTTTGACTACGGTCAATTAATTCATATCCAAAAGTTTTTCCGGCACTGAGAAGAACAGGCTGTATATTAATATACATATCCTTAAACTTTTGAGCTTTGTCATAATGATCCTCAAAGAGCAGGATTTGGTTACGGCCTGCTTCTTTTGCCTGATATAAAGCGATATCGGCTTTACGCAATAAATCGGAAAGGGTAGCGCCATGCTTCGGGAAGCATGAAACACCAATGCTCAGTGTGCACTTAACATCGATATTGGGTAGAGTATATGCACGCAGTGCTCCTGATAGTATATTTACATAGTGAGCTTGCAGAGCTTCGAGAGTTTCGAATCTGGAAGCAGGATTTGTCATAAAAATGATGAACTCGTCCCCGCCGAGACGATATAACTTATCTTTAAAATCAGGGTTTTCCTGCAGGTGTTCTGTCAAACGGCGTAAAACGACATCTCCGGTATTATGACCATATGTGTCGTTTACAGTTTTGAAATGGTCGAGGTCGAAAAGTGCAATTATACCTGATAGCTCAAAATTGGTGATTTTATCTTCAAGAGCAGTAAAATCTTCTTTAAGTTTTTGGCGGTTTGGCACACCTGTGAGCTGGTCGACATAAGCGAGCATGTATAACCTGTCGTTAGCTTCTTTTTCAGGCGTTACATCTCTCATCATAAAAATGGTGGCGGGTTTTCCGTCAGCCCAATTAAGAGTGTTGCGCCTTACAACAAACAAACGACCGTTTTTATCTTCGATTTCGAAAGGTATACCATCAGCTACATCTGTTTTGCCGCCATAAGGGCAATTTTCACACAATCCCGGGAAATGCCTGGAGTAAACTGCACGGCATGTAAACTCTGTGCCTTCTTCATCTATAAGACGTTCTTCGGCTCTTGCGTTGGTATAGACGATATCACAGTTTTTCCCGCGAACAACTATGACTTCCATATCCTGTGGGTCTAAGATACCGCTAATATCACCCAATATACTTCTAAATTCAGTCCTGTGACTGAATTTTTGCAAAAGCTTATCCTTTGCCATATTTGCTTTTTGAATTATATCACTAAAACCCATGGGAAAAATACCTAATCCTTGTTAAGATAGTAAGAAACAAGCTCTTGAAGAAGCTCGTCCCTGTCGAGTCTGCAAATAAGTGCACGGGCATTGTTAAAATTGGTAACATATGTGGGGTCTTCCGAGAGGATGTATCCGACAATTTGATTGACAGGGTTATAACCTTTTTGACGCAGAGAATCATACACCACGGAAAGAATCTCACGGGTGTTATTTTCACCGCTTACTACATCAAATTTTCTTGTGTAACCATCCAAACTGAGAAACCTCCAACTAATTAAAACAATTAAAAATTCATATAACGTTATTGAATTTTTCTAACGTCAATTAAAGCGAAGCTTTGATTGACAATGTTATTATAGCAAAAAAACACAAAGAGTAAAGACATAAATAGTTACAATATGGTAAAAGTTGCACTTAAAATAGACAATTAACTATCAAAATTACTCATTGCCTGCAACAAGTGGAAGAGGGAGCAGTGAAGCTAAAGGATAACTGACGAAGCGTCCATCGGAAGCGCGTGCACAAAGAACTTCTACATCCGGTGAAAATTCGGTGAGCAGTTGACGGCAGTTTCCGCAGGGTAGACGATAAACATCACCTTCGGAAATAATCGCCACACGCTTAAAGCTGCGATGACCTGCTGAAATTGCTGCCGCAATAGCCGCCGCTTCGGCGCAGATTGTAGAACCGATGGCTACGTTTTCAACCACACAACCGGTGAAAACGGCACCATTACTACATTCTACCGTTGCTCCAATCTTTGTAAGCGAATAGGGAGCATACGAGTTTTCCATAACCTCCGCAGCCATTTCAAGTAACCTTTTATCCGTCATTATCTTTCCCTCCAAATATTAAATTTATGTGAAAAATCATATTACGCATTGATTTTTCTTAATGGCTTTTTGACTGAAAGTCAAAAAGACTATGCTATGTCAACATTTCCAAATCTATAGCCCACTTTTGGAAGTCATTAAAAACACCTGACTGACTTGGCGAAACACCTGATTGATCTGCCGGTGCACTCGAAACAACACCCAAAGGTGTATAAATTGCATGGCGCTTATAAAGAATCGGTATAAACGGAGCAGTTATACGAATCTCATCACAAAGTTCTTTACCGGCAATACTTACCTCTTCCTGAGTGCTTGCGGCGAGGAAGTCCTGAATGACACGTCTGTAACCGGTGTTAGCTGTTCTGCCGTAGTTTAAAGAGGTGCCTTCGGGTAAAAGTAACACAGACATATCAAAATCGGCACCAAGCAGAACCTCACCATAGTACATGTCAAAATTTCCGTCTTCCAAAGCCCTAATAAATTCTGTCCAAGGAAGAACACGTACGTTAATATCAAAACCGACTTCACGCAGACTCGCAGCTATATGCTCTGTTGCCGCAACTTTATATGAATTTTCGATATTAACCAAAAAGTCCAAAGTGAACTTGTAACCGGGACCGCCAAAGCCATCTGCCATTTCAAGCAGTCCGTCTTCGTCCCAATCCATTATGCCTGCGCGTTCAAGAAGTGCAGCCATTTCGGTGCGCGGGGCTAAAGCACGAAATTCCCATTCGATATCATACATATCAAAAGCAGGTGAAATAGCAACGGGAGCGGCAATTGTTTGACCGGGTCTGGGCACATTCATTATTGTATCAACAATAAAATTACGTTCCACACCGCAACCTATAGCCCGACGAACATCGTGATTTCTCAGAACATATGAGTTTGCGTTAAAACCTAAATATTGCAAGGAAGAGGTATTATAATACCTTGGTTCGTGGTCTCTGTTAAGTCTTATGTCAAAAGCGCTTGTAGGGTCGTCCCAAATAAGACTGAGGTTACCCTGGTTAAACAGCTCTGTGATTTCACTGTCACTTGCTACACGCAAAAATATTGTTGTAAGCGGCATTTCGTTATAATTGCGATGTCCGACAAAGCGTGTAAGTCTCAAATCATCGGGGTAAGGGAATATATACGGACCCGTTCCCGGGGGGAGTGTGCTGTCTATTGTATCATTTTTAATTATAGGAATATCGAGCAGACGTTCAAAACGTGCATTTGGTGAACTAAGTGTAATTGTTATGGTTAATTCTCCGTCCGAAGTGACAGAAGAGATGCCCTGAAGCTTATTTCTGTGCCTGCCTCTGATTCGGGCTTGCCTTATAGAGTATGTTACATCTTCTGCTGTCAAAAGCGAGCCGTCGTGCATAGTAATATTATCATATATAGTGAAAGTAAAGGTTATAAAATCGTCGGTTTCCCAACTTTCACACAAAACCGGTTTAGCAACCAGATCTGCGTTTAAAATAAAGAGACTTTCGTACATGAGTGATGTGATGCTGATATTATCTCTGTTGATAGCAGTAATGGGGTTTAAGGAATTTGCAGGCTCGTATCTGAGTGTGAACCTTCCATGTGCAGGGGTTGTGACAGTAGCTGGCTGATCGACGTTTTCGGGAGGCGCTTCGAACTCAATGGGTGGAGGTGTCACAGGTGGCACATAAACAGGCATATTTGGAAGCCAACACCCCGTGAGAATCAGAACAGAAAGTAGTAATATTAGTATTTTAAAAATAGATAATTTCATTAGTTATACCTGGCTGAAAGTTTGAATTGGTCCGGCGTAGCCGGATTCCGACGGTGATATATGTCGGAAAAATTCAAACTTTCCGTGGAAGGAATGCCTCAGGCATTCCTTCCACAGCAGTCTTTAAACTTCATCGGCAGGTCATTCGGACGTTTTTTACCGCAAGGGCAAGGATCGTTACGGCCGACTTTTTGTGCACTTTTAGCGGGATGTCTGCCGGCAACACTTCTTGCAGCGTTACCGCCTGCTCCGAATGCCTGCATGGCACCTTCGCCACCTGCTTCTCTGAGATTTCTTGCTACACCACGTCTCTCTAAGGAATCGCTTGTTCTGATACGGGCGGTGAAAACACGCCTGACAACTTCTTCCTTAATACCACCTATCATTTCTTCAAACATGTCAAAGCCTTCGCGCTTATATTCTTCGACAGGATTCTTTTGTGCATAAGCACGTAAGCGTACACTGTCGCGAAGACTTTCCATAGCATCTATATGATCCATCCAAAATTCATCAACAACACGAAGCATAACAACACGCTCGAGCTCACGCATGACAGGAATATCCGTACCGGGTTGTATGCCGAAATCTCTTTCTCTTGCGGCATAAAGAGATGTTGCTTTTTCTATCAGAAGCTCTTCAAGATCAGCTTTTTCAATACCGTCTCCCGGCAATTTAATCTCTCCTTTTTGTAAAAAGAGATTTTCAAGTGGTTTAACAACTTCGGAGAGCAGCATGTTGTCATCGATATGGGTACGCTCTTCAAAACCGGCATTAACAGTTGTTTCTATAGCTTCGAGAATCATAGTTTGAATATTTCCGGTAATATCTTCACCGTCAAGCACCTTGCGTCTTTGATCGTATACAATTGTGCGCTGCGTGTTCATGACATCGTCATATTCAAGGATAGATTTACGAACCTGGAAGTTACGGCTTTCAACTCTGCGCTGCGCAGACTCGATAGCATTTGAGAGCATTTTACGCTCAATAGGCATGTCTTCTTCAAGTCCTAATGCTTCCATCATACCCATAATACGCTCAGAACCGAAAAGACGCATGATATCGTCGGTCAAAGCTATATAAAATCTTGTTTCTCCGGGGTCTCCCTGGCGACCTGCACGTCCGCGAAGCTGATTGTCAATACGTCTTGCTTCGTGTCTTTCAGTACCGAGTATAAACAGACCGCCCGCTTGTCTGACTTTATCTGCTTCAACAGCAGTGATACTTCGGTGTGTTGCAAGTCTATCGGAAAACAGCTTGCGTGCTACTATAATTTCTTCATCTGTTGTTTCGGCGAAACCTGTTGCTTCACTTATAATCTCCTCTGAATAACCGGCTCTTTTCATATCGTTTTTAGCAAGATACTCGGGATTGCCGCCGAGAACAATGTCTGTTCCGCGGCCTGCCATGTTGGTAGCTATAGTAACAGCTCCGACCTTTCCGGCTTGTGCGACAATTTCGGCTTCTTTTTCGTGATGCTTTGCATTGAGAACATTGTGAGGAACACCGCGTTTTTTGAGAAGAGAAGCGAGCAGTTCACTTCTTTCGATAGAAATGGTACCGACAAGGACAGGCTGTCCTTTTTTGTAACAAGTCTCTATCTGGTCTATTATAGCTTTGTACTTTCCGTTATCGTTTTTATAGATAACATCGGGATTGTCAATACGTACCAGCGGTTTGTTAGTCGGCACTTCGATAATATCAAGCTTATATATCGCGCCGAATTCCTCGGCTTCGGTGAGAGCAGTACCTGTCATACCGGAGAGCTTTTCATACAGGCGGAAATAGTTTTGGAAGGTGATAGTTGCAAGTGTTTTGCTCTCCCTTGCGACCTCAACACGTTCTTTTGCTTCAATTGCCTGATGAAGCCCCTCTGAGTAGCGTCTGCCAATCATAAGGCGGCCGGTAAACTCGTCAACAATAATAACCTCGCCATCTTTGACAACGTAATCAACATCGCGCTGCATAGTGCCATAAGCCTTAAGTGCCTGATTAATATGGTGTGAAAGTGTACTGTTTTCAAGGTCTGATAGATTTTCAAGACTAAAATGCTTTTCGGCTTTCTTAATACCTTGTGCTGTGAGTGTTGCAGTCTTTGCTTTTTCATCGACGACATAGTCCGATACGACCTCTTCGTCCTCTTGTGCCTTGTCATCAACCGATACAAACACTGTTTTCTTAAGACGTGAAACGAAATCGTTGACTTTTGTATAAAGCTCGTTAGACTCAGCACCCTGACCTGATATGATGAGAGGAGTACGCGCCTCGTCAACGAGAATAGAGTCAACCTCGTCAACAATAGCAAAAACGTGTCCGCGTTGAACCATTTCACGCTTATACAAAGCCATATTGTCGCGCAGGTAATCGAAACCAAACTCATTGTTGGTTCCATATGTGATGTCGGCTGCGTATGATTCGCGTCTGGTGTTGTTATCCAGACCGTGAACTATAAGACCGACGGAAAGACCCATAAAGCGATGAACCTTACCCATCCATTCGCTGTCGCGTTTGGCGAGGTAGTCATTAACTGTAACGATGTGAACACCTTCACCGGTAAGTGCATTAAGATATGCCGGCATAACAGCTACAAGAGTCTTACCCTCACCGGTTTTCATCTCTGAAATACGTCCTTGATGAAGCACCAAACCGCCGATGAGCTGAACGTGGAAAGGTCTCATTCCGAGCACGCGGTCTGAGGCCTCCCGTACAGCCGCAAAAGCCTCGGGTAAAATATCGTCGAGTGTTTCACCTTTTTCGAGACGCCACTTAAACTCGATGGTTTTTTTCTTCAGAGCATCATCGGAGAGCTCTCGATATTCATCCTCGAGAGCTTCTATGCTGTTTATAATCGGCATAAGGGTTTTTAACTCACGCTCATTATACGTGCCAAATACTTTTGAAATTAATTTGTTTATCATGCCGCGTATTATACCATATATATGCAAAAACGTAAAGGTATGATACAATACCTTTATGATTAATTTGTTATGGGTTGCGATTAACCTAATAGGCATAGTCATTCTTGCACTCATGTATACTTACATGAGTAAAGCAGGGAAGGAAATTACCCGTGAGCAAAAATCATTCAGACTATTCCAAATAGTAATCATATTATACTTACTCTTTGACGCAGGAATGGATCTGATAGATGCTCAGCAATTCGCCGGAGCGCCAACTATCAACTATGCACTATCTATGCTGCACTATTTAACATTACCGGTTATAGGTTTTCTATATATTCTTTACTGTAGTTTTTGTGTAAACAAGAATGAAAAAATTTCAAGGAAGCTTATATTAATTTATTTTATACCTGTCATCATAAACGCAGTAGCGGTTTTCCTTACACCGGGTACAAATCTGCTTTTCCTCATTGATGAGAGTAATAAGTATATACGGGGGGATTTTTTCTGGATAACGTTTTCTATAGCACTTATTTATGTCCTGGCAGCATATATACTGCTTTTAATAAAATCAAATAAAAAGCGGGAAGAAGCTGATAAAAATACCGATGTGTTTTTATATCTGTTTCCGATATTGCCTGTTTTGTTTGGTGTTGTGCAGGTTTTTTACTACGGAACATCACTGATAGGAATAGGTTTTATTGTAGCAGCGCTCGTTATGTATATCAGAAGCATTACTTCATCAGAGGAAAAACACAACTTGTCGGTACGTTTCTTTCTTATAAGCATTGCGCAGTTTGGTACTGTGTTTATTATTATGGTGGTTGGATTGTTTTTAACGCTTGACAGTGCAATTGATGATATATCCGAAGATTACGCTATATACAACTCGATTAACACTGCAAATACGTTAAAAGTATACCTGAGTAAGGAAATCAGTGTTTTGGAAACTACGGTCAAATCGGGAGCGGTTATTGACTGGTTTGAAAGCAAAAATGACCCGCAGCTCAGAGAGAGGGGTCTCGATGAATTATTTAAATCTATTGATGTTTTGTATAATAATAATCTGTTCATAGTAATAGAAGAGTCGAGGCAGGGTTTTGCCGTTACCGGAGGGGAAGAGACACAAGGTATCGGTGAAGCGCTTCCTATAAGCCGCGATAATTATGAAGACAGATGGTATTTTGCATTAATGGAGCAGCCGGAAGACTATTTCTTGGATGTGGATATTTATATAAATAATAGAGCTGTATGGTTAAATTTTAAAGTTCAAAATGAAAACGGTGATTTTATCGGCGCACTCTCTACCGATATGGATATGTCAACTTTAACAGAGCATACTATTTCACAATATAGAGATAATAATACACGTGTTTTTCTGATTGACAGACTCGGCAATATTCATGTAGACAGTGAGTTTATCGATGGTGCGGACTTTTTACTCTACGGCTCTGACCGCAATGTCAGAGATGAATTTACAGATTTAAGCTTTTTGGCACAAATAGATGAGCATCTTGCGTCCATTGACGGGTATTTTGATGAGTTTAAAGTAGAATCTCAAATATTTAAACTGCAGGACAGTCAGTATCACTATGCAACAATAACACCGGTAGGTTTGACAGACTGGACGGTAATCAAACTCTTTGATTCGACTTCATTATTTGCAACAACAAGACTGCTGCCTCCGTTTATTATTATAACAGCATTGTTTGTCCTTTTTGTGTTTACGTCAAACAATGAACTGCGCAGGCTCATATTTAATCCTCTCAGACTTCTTGTTGACAGCCTTGTTTCAATGAAAGGCAGGCGTGACAAAAACATATACGGGCTTGAACGTGATGATGAGCTCGGATTAGTATCAAATACCATACATGAGCTGTTTATAGTCGGTCATTTTGATGCACTGACGGGTATTTATAACAGAAGATATATGGAAGAATCATTAAAG
>Ga0123356_10006816_pt1 | contig 11490 bp, 9 predicted proteins | sample TergutEmb28metaG_2_FD_92546 | JGI IMG/M metagenome (GOLD analysis project Ga0123356, IMG submission 92546) | Embiratermes neotenicus P3 segment gut microbial communities from Petit-Saut dam, French Guiana - Emb289 P3 | ecosystem: Host-associated > Arthropoda: Insects > Digestive system > Gut ... | reverse complement strand
GCAGTCTCAACTACAACAGCTTCCTCCAAAGGAGCTTCAGCGACAACTGCAACATCAGCAGTCTCAACTACAACAGCTTCCTCCAAAGGAGCTTCAGCGACAACTGCAACATCAGCAGTCTCAGTTGGAGCTTCAGTAGTGGTGATTTCTGTTAGCAGATTTTCTGGTGGAGCTTCAACTGGCACCGTTTCGTTTGGTGCTGTTTCTATGGTTGTAGTTTCGTTTAGGGTTGGTTCAACTGATGTAGGCTCGACGGCTGTCACTGTTTCCACGATTGCGGATTCGATTGTGGCAGTTTCAACCGGAATTTCCATTGGAGCTGAGTCAACCGTTGTTTCTGTTGTTGAAGTTGCTATTTCTGGGACTGTGATTGTTTCGGCTGGTTTTGAGATGCCGAAGAGTTGGTTTGTTGCGTCTTTTATTACGCCCAGTTCATTTTTGGTTGTTTCAAGGGTTGTTGAGAGAAGAGTGATTTCTCGTGCATAGATTTCTTCATCGATTTCGCCTACGACGTGTTGGATTTCATAGTTAGCAAGGAGCATTTCGAGCGTTTTTAGTTGATTTTCAAGTTCTTGGGTTTTTGATTGCATTTTTTCTCCGAGATCTTGGCGTTGTTTTTCGATTTCAGCTATGGCTTTTACAATGTCTTCGGTAAATGAGTCTCGTGTGTTTTGTGAGATTTTGCCTGATGCGCAAAGGCTGTCTAGGGCCTGCTTCTTTTTTGTAGCAATTTCGTATTCTTCATTTAATCTTTTAAACGTGTATTTCCATGAAATCATTATGGTTGGCACCGCAGGGGTGTATCGCAGAATCAGTGATAACGTTTGTTAACATGTACATATATCGGTCACTATTAAAAACGGTGGGAACTGTAAAAAAAGAGCAGTTTTGTAGTAAAAAACAGCGGGAACACACAAGTTTTATGTTTATTAACACGGCAATTTTTTATGAGTCCGAGTATTTGGACTGACAGATTTATGTTAACTTAGAGTGCCTTCAACCACAGTTATATAGAGATGCATGACTATTTTTTGGCGCTACATTCGCAGGGTTTCAAAAAAACAATACATCAGCGCGCAATGTTACTATCACATAATAATGCATCATTTCAAAGTAGCCGCTACTATTATCAATCAGCATACGTTGGAAGTTTGAAGGATAGTCTAAGCGAGTTATCGGTGGTTGGTTTTTTTGAGAAGTTTCTTTTTAGGAAGTTTGGGTTTTTTTACTCTATTTGCATCAGCGGTCAAACGATCACCCAATAACGTATGGGAGGCATTAAATATAAAATAAATGGTTAACTACCTCTTAGTCCAAAAAGAAAATGGCAGTGCCCGTTATTCGTTTTGCTGTTTTTTATTGCCCCGTTTGCCTATTGCCAGTTTAGCTGTGAGAATCTTTTCTGTTGCAAACAGTCGGGATGCAACATACATTATGGCGACAGTAAAGAGGGCGACATAGACTATGCCAAAGATAACGGTTAGATAGTCACCTGTAATGACTGCTTGGGAAGCGATGATGGGTTGACTGTAGGGAATGGCGTAGAATACTGCACGCAAAGCTATGGGCAGAGAGTTTATGTCAAGATAGATAAGTGCCATAGAGGGTATAAAGATCAACGGATAGAGGTAGCCGACAAGGGCTTGGGCACCGCGGACGTTTTCGCTAAATGCGGACATGACCACGGCCAATGCCAAGGCGGAGAGCAGGGTAAAAAATAAGCTCAGACCCAAAAGGACATAGCCAAAAGTTGAGGGTACCAGACCCAGTGCCACTAGATCCAATCCGGCGGTCAAGTTACCGGCTAACCCGGTCATCATGGAATCAAGCATAAAGTTGTATCCGATTAAAACTGTGACTGCGGCGACACCTGCGACTATGATTGTGCTGGAAACTTTACCCATCAAAATTGCGAATCGGTCCACAGGAACAGTGAGCAGGGTTTCGAGGGTTTTTTCTTCTTTTTCCATGGCGACACTTGTTGCGGCTATCTGCATAGCAAAGATAAGCATCATCAGAACGGCGACTGGAAGAACTATGGATTGAGAGAGTAACAAGCTGGATAGAAGACTGGCGTCTATGCCTTCTTGAATCTGTCCTTTGATGATGCTTGACTGCGAAGACATTACCAAATCAGGGGCGACTATACGATTGAACCCTTCAACCAACACCGTAACGCTAGAACCACCAAAACCGCTAAAGATTCCGCCTCCGCCGTTGAAAGCGGCATACATATTTACAGTGCCTGTGATGTCGTAAGCGCCTGCGGCATGCTGGGTCAGGTTTTCACCAAATCCCTGAGGTATAACCAAAAACATGGTGCTGTCATGCTGGGCCAGTAACCCCTGATCGACAACCTGTTGAGGCGTAGTGTTATTGACTATGATAACATTCATGCTACTACTTAGGTAACTAACAAAAGTGCTACTCCAGGGACTATTGTCGTTGTCCACCACAAGTAAATTGGATTTTAACGCCTCAGACTGGGCAGTCTCAGCCGCATAACCCAAAACCATCCCAAGAACTGGAAACATAATCAGAGGCAGAACGATCATGCCGATGAGGATTTTTGGGTCCCGAATAAGTTCTTTTAATTCCTTAACAACAATAGATGTGAAACCTTTAAGCATAGCCTACCACCTTTGCAAACACTTCTTCGAGGTTCTCACTGTTGTATTTGGTTTTGAGCTCTTTTGGGGTGCCTTCCATTACCAGTTGGCCCTTGTTGATGAGGGCAACACGGTCACAGAGGTACTCGACTTCAAGCATGTTGTGGCTACTGAGCAGAATCGTTACGCCGTGCTCTCTGGCGTAGCGTTTAACGGTCTCACGAATATGGTAGGCATGCATGACATCTAAACCGCTGGCGGGTTCATCGAGTACTGCCAGTTTTGGTCGAGTCATCAACGCCCTAGCAACAAGCAGACGCCGCTTCATACCTTTGCTGTAGGTTTTAGCTTTATCTTTTAAGCGATCCCCCAAACCACAAATCTCGGCAGCTTCAGCTACAACGGCCTTTATATCGGTACCTGGTTGAGCTTGAAGCTTAGCCATAAAGTTGAGGTATTCCCAGCCTGTGAGGTTGGGATACGCGCCAGACTCTTCAGGAAGATATGTGAGGATTTGGCGGGCTTTCTCAGCCTGTCTATCAGAGTCGTAACCAAATATGCGTATAGAACCTGAGGTAGGTTTGATTATAGTACACACCATACGTATGGTGGTTGTTTTGCCTGCACCGTTAGGTCCGATTAGCCCAAAGATCTCCCCCGGCTTTATGCTGAAGGTGATGCCGTGTAAGGCAGTTATTTGCCCGAATTGTTTGGTTAAGGAAACTGCTTCTACAGCCAAACTCAACGCTATCCCTCTTTTAGCGTCTAAACAACAAATCAGAGTTTTAAGGGTTTTGATGAGTTGTCTACACAAGAACCGTTTGGTATCGCTTTAGCTTCTTTGCTTGTTTGATTCTACGTCTATAGGTCAAGTAGACGCTAAACCAGAGTAGACCACTAAAACTGAGCCCTTGTGCTATTATCCACAAATCTAACATGACATGTTCCCCTCTCAGTTCCCATGTCCACAGGATGGTTTATTTAATTTTCCATCCAAAAAGTAAAATCACAGGCGAAGTATAGTGTAGGTTTATGTGATTATTTTCTAGATAGTTTAGTATATGTTTTGAGGTTCACCCTTTGAGATATCGAGAAATTTATCGTCAAGCTATATACATTGATCATTTGATAGATGGTACCTGCACACAAAAGATATGTTTCCAACACAAGAGGAGCTCAGAAAGCGTGTGTTGGAAAACTTCGCGGGGTTTATGTGGAAGATTGGGGCAGGCACAAAATCATCTTTGGCATTCATAGAGTAGAGTTCGGAGTGGTTCTCAAGGTAGGATCGCATAGAAACATTGAAAGTGACCACAGGCCTACAAAGCGATTTCTGAGCAGGAGCGACTCCATTTTTTGCTAAAATATATTGGCACACCAGATATTGCCGGTTACAAGAATATGGGTCACCGACACAACCAACACCAGAGCAAGAAGAGGATTTAGATGTGCACTAGCCAAGTATGGTATAATCGATGTTAAAGCAACTAATATGCGAATGGTTTGTGGCGAGTTAAAATTTGTCGACGCCAATACAACCGGTTACCCAAACCGCTAATCCTAATACAGCAAAAGCTAGCCGATCTCAAACGAGCGATTTTCAAAAAACTTGATCGTACTAACTTACCGCGACCACGGAAAACAGCGCCTTTTAGCCGTAAAGATGTGCAGAAAAGATATCAAGCAACAACACTACCAATAACCATCAGCATGTTATCCAACCAAAAACCCACCAGCAGAACACAGAACCCCGACAACTGGCTATTGGAGGTCATAAAACAGCTCAACCATACCGCAATAGAGCAAAATGAAGTGATTACCCGCACCAACAGCAGCCTCTGTGTTCTCTGTAGAGGCACCCGCTTTCTTTGTGGTAAAACCCGATGCCCCGTCATGGTTAAGGTCAACACGTTTCTCAAAAGTGTACCTCTGATGTCTAGTCAAGATATTTCAGGCATGTCTCCGCCTAGCGTATTTATCGGACGAATCGGTTACCCCCAAGTTTACATCGGACCACTGGTGCCACCGATCCACGAAGACACGGGCATTTACGATTTACCCGAGCAGTGGTTTGGCAAATCCATAGACGAAATCGTGGGCTTTCGTAGCATGCTCATCCGCGGCAAACATCTGATCAACGTAAATAAAATTAACCAAACGAACAAAATCCTAGATCAAACTCGAGAGTTGGCACTTGCCGATAACAGCGTTGACACAGAACTCAATCTAACCAAAAAACCACAGGGATCCATAACGTTAAGTGATGATGTGCAACCCTTTGGTCCCTCGGCACCTATCCGCAATCTCCGGGTAGGCAATGCACGCTATAACGACAAAATAGAGAAAGCCTACTATGACACAGACCTTAGAGCGACCAATGCGGTGGTGGAGCTCTACAACAAAGGCGTTATGGTTAGCAAGATCCAAAAAGCCTTTAGTGTAGGTGCGTTTGGAGTGGAAAAGAAACGGCGGTTGGTTCCCACCCGATGGAGCATAACCGCTGTTGATGACATAATCTCAAAAAGTCTCGTAGATAAAGTGAAAACGTTTTCTGAAATCAACGAATATCAAGTCTACGAATCCATCTATCTTGATAATATATTTGAAATTCTACTAATACCTGCACAATGGAGCTATGAATCCATAGAGGCATGGTATCCCGGCACCGCATGGAACCCCAACGGCACACACACCGCCATCTACAGCGACTGGGAAACAAACAACGGTCGAACTACATACGCCGCCATCGGCGGTTGCTACTACAGCGCCCGATTAGCCGTCTGCGAACGGCTCCAAAAAGAACGCCGCCAAGCCACAGCTATTGTGCTCCGCGAAGCCCACCCTGGCTACATCATGCCCATTGGCGTCTGGCAAGTCCGAGAAAACGTCCGCAATGCCATGAACCAACAACCCTACAAATTCAAAAACCTCGCCCAATCCCTACAATTCATTGCGAACCGATTTGAGATTCCCCTGCAACGCTGGATACAACAAAGCGAACTCTTAAAGAGAGCACTGTTTCAAAGACGCATAAGCGATTTTTTTACACCTAACACCACTGAGTAAGCATAATAAACCCATTTTGAGCTCTTAAATTAGAGGTAGATAGTCATGACGGTTGTAGTTAGGTACGGTTTTAAACAGCATTTTGCTGTTTCAGCGGATATGGCGTATTTATGGTGCACCGATTTTGATCCAAAAGATCATGTATTGATAGGACAAACTAACGCTAAACGTGAAGTTACATACCTAACTAAGGATACCCTAATTTTGAATGATACAATCCAAGCAGAGAACGGTGAAGCTAAAAAAAAGAAGATGGTACAATGCTATCCAGACCAGCGGAGGTGGGTTTCGACACACCTATCGGGGCCAAACAAGTATTCTCAATACATCTATGAGATCTTGGCAGAAAAGGACAACTCCACACTAGAGTTTACAGCAAATCACCTCGAGTACCAAAAATTAAGTGGAAAAGCAACGGAACAACTATCAGAAAAGCTGTGTAAACACGATTTAGACATCTGGACACTTTTGGCTAAGGCCATGGAAAAAGAGTTAAACCAGTAAAATCGTATGGCAAGTTTAAAAAAGCATGCACTTCATACCTTCACTGACCGCCCATGCTTAGCGCTTCGGCTAAACGGTTCCTACTGCCTTTCTGGGCTCAAAAAAACAAAGACCCAAAAGAGGCAGCTGTAGTTTTTGCCGTTGCAGAGCTGAATAGAAACCGAGGGGGAGGCTTTCTTGCAAGACAACCCCAAGAAACACTCACATTTATCGCTAAAATCGCCTATCCCATTTGGTTGTTCCCAAAAAACGGCACAACCCTAATATTTGACGGCCTAAACGACAAAAACTACAACATACCCTACTTTGAGATGCCGCACGCTGAAAAATTCATGGAAAACTTTGAGCAAAAACAACGACCCCGAGAAAACTATACAGCTTTCTTAATAGACCATACCAATTACTTCACCCAACCCCCAAAAGAGCACCAATTCACGCTAAAAGGGTTAATCACAGAAGCAGAATTCAGAGAAGAATTCAACAACTACAAAAGAGAAGCCACAGAATTAACAGAACCTGCCCCCTTGCTCTCACCCACACTTGAGGAAACAACTATTATAGGTACAATACGCGAATTTGACACCCTTCAGATGATCCATAGAGCTCAAGAAGAGAAACTCTTCGAATGCCTCCGACGCCTAAAAAAGACAACCAGCCAATATATAACTGAAATCAGCTATGAAGCCATGGCAGCCGACGAGGAAGCAGACGCAAAAATCAAAGCCCAAGAGGAACTTGACAAACCCCAAACAACTAAACTCAACAAGGAATACAGCCAAAAAATCAAACAGCTAACAGAAAGCTTTGATAAAGAACTCGATAGCCTAGTAAAACTAAGACTTAAAATCCAAACCGCAATAGAAAAAAACCAAGATAACATCGAACAATACAAACGTGAAACTAAAGCACATGCCAAAAAGGGGCACGAAATTTATGAAAAACGCTGGAAACAAAAAATTAAAAAGTCAGAAAAAGAGTTCACAGAATTCAAAAAAGAGTTAAAAAAAATCGATGACACGACAAAAAAAATAACCAAACAAAAAGAACAAGAAATATCCCGTCTTAATTTTGAATGGGACGCTGAAATAAAACTAATACGCCAGCCGCTTCTTGTACTTGAAAGAACAAAAGCGGCCAAGAACCAGGCGTTTAAACAAGAAAACAACCAGTTACTTCAGATGGAAAAACCGGTGGTGGAAAGCATCGAGAAAATCTTAAACCACAAAAAGACAAACGCTACCACCCTCGATAGATTAGGTTTTAGTGACCCACAGCTTAAAGCACCCAGATGGGTTTATGTACCCTTCTATGTGGCCTGCTATGAAACGGATTTTACTAGACGCTACTTCTGTATTGCACCCTCAACGATCCAAAAAGCCGACTTCGGCTCAAAACTAAAGGGCGCATTTGGTATGTCAAAGACCAAAGATCTACTTGTTCCACGCTTTAAATCATTAACCAATTTCATCATACAAATCCAAGAATGCATCAAAAAAAATAGCGCATTTGAGAGGCAACTCTGGGGTTTAGGTGAGAAAAACAACTTGCTCAAAAATAACGACTTCCAAGAAAGCATCAAAAACGGCTTGGTTATGCTTCAGGAGCAGGACATACTTTCACAGCGGGAAACCGAAGCACTTACCCGACAGCTCAAAGCTTAAGGTAATCAAAACTTATGTACCCCCCATTAGATATTATCTGTAGGTTGCATACGTTATGGCTGATGATAATGATGGGTACATACTCAAAGTTTCGGATCTCTGTGTTAAGATGCAGAACCAGATTCTGCTTGATCACATCAGCTTTAATGTAACAAAAGGCACCACATTAGCGGTTTTGGGACCCAATGGTGCAGGCAAGACTATGCTTTTTCGAACCCTGCTAAATCTTGTTCCGCATACCGGTTCGATAGAGTGGGTGGAGAAAGCCGAAATTGGCTATGTTCCTCAATATGTGACGGTTTCTGATGTACCTATGACGGTGCGCGAGTTTCTCTCTATGGGTAGTGGTATCAGTGTGGGGGATGCTTTGGATATGGTTCGCTTAACTAATGCAGGTATTGAGGATAAACGGCTGGGGGTTCTCTCAGGGGGGCAGTTGCGGCGTGTGCTAATCGCGTGGGCGCTAAGTGGCAGTCCTAACGTGTTACTCCTCGATGAGCCGACGACTGGTGTGGACATGGATAGTGAAGAACCCATCTATTTGTTGCTTAACGAAATCAAGAAGAAACAAAAAATCACCATACTGCTCATCACGCATAACATCCATATTGTACAGGAATACACCGACGATCTGCTCGCGCTTAATAAATGCGTCACCTTCTATGGGCCCTCCTCAGATATAGCCAAACATGAGGTTCAGCATCAGATCCATGGTGGACCGGTTTGTGTTGAAACTACACGGAGAGTACCCTAACTGTTTGATGCCTCTTTTTTTGGTAGTTTGTTTCTTGCGATATTTGTAGGAGCCGCCGCAGGTTATCTAGGGTCTTTGATGGTTCTTGAAAAGATGGCCCTTGTCGGGGATGCCCTCTCACATGTAGCATTACCGGGTTTGGCTCTTGGTACTCTCTTGCATTTTAATCCCTATATTGGTGCATTGGCTTTTTTGTTTGTGACAGCCATTATTATCTGGCAGATTCAGCGCACAACCAAAATTTCCTTTGAAGCCCTCGTCGGTGCCATGTTTACTTTGGCGCTGGCTTTGGGTATTCTTTTGTATGGCAATGAACTGGAAGCGCTCGAAGAAGCCCTCTTTGGTGATATCTCTCAAGTTACCCTCATGAGCGCAGGGATAGCGGCCGTGGTGTGTGTCGTTGCCATCGTGTTAACCAAGGTTATCTATGATAAACTGGTTTTAGTGATGATATCAGAGGATCTGGCGGTGTCTAAGGGCATAAAGGTGGCGCGAACTAATTTACTCTACCTTTTCTTGGTCTCAGTTGTTGTCGCCATTGGTATTCAAATCGTCGGCACGCTACTTGTGGGTTTTTTGGTCATCGTCCCGGCTATAGCCGCCAAAAACCTCAGCACCTACATGAAACGCTACGCCCTTCTAAGTGCAGTCTTTGGCATTATCGCCGCATCGGGGGGAGTTCTGCTGTGGAACTTTGTCAGCTTTAATTTACCCTTTCCAGGTCCAATGGTAGTTTTTGTAGGAATTGCTATATTTGTTGTTTCATTGATAATTAACTGGCGACTTAAAATAACCTCATAGTGAGCAAATATGAAAATATATAGAGGTAAAACCTCAACTGCTATAATTCTCTATCCTGAGAATAAAATTCTGCTCATAAAACGCAACACGCCGCCCTTCATCGGCTACTGGGCTCTGCCTGGCGGCCGAATGGATCCTGGGGAATCTATTGAGCAAACAATTATTCGTGAAGTTAGAGAAGAAACCGGTTTAGAGACAGCTGTTGTGAATGTAATCGGTGAATATGTTGAGCGGGGAATTAAAGATGATGTTGATTATGAATATTTTCCCACGTGTTTTGTTGTCAAAATTGTTGGTGGCGAACTCAAAAAGCAGGACAGTGAAGTACAGGAAATGCAACTCTTTAAGTTAGATGCCCTGCCGCTGTTAGCCTTTGAACATGAAAAAATGATAGAGGACTATGTCCACGCCAAAAACAAAAAGCATGAACAGTAGATTTAGTGTTATTTGCTAGCTGGCTTTGTTTGTTGAGGTGGCGTTGATGGCACGGGGATAATGGTGGATTTGTTGAGGTTTTCCTGTTCGTTTAATATCAGAGAGATAGCTTTGCCTTCGGGTACGATTATTTTGGTGTTATTCTGCAATGAAGTCATTATGGTTTCAAGTTGTTTGAAGGTTATGGCGCTGTCTTTGAAGTAAGTTGTTAGGGCTTCGTTACGTAGCTTGGTTGCTTCTGCATCACCTTCTGCGATGGCGATGGTTGCAGTTTTTTGGCCCTCTGCTTGCAGGATAGCGGCCTGTTTCATACCTTCGGCGCGTTGGATAGATGCATTCTTTTCACCGCTTGCCAAGGTGGCTTGGGCGATGGCGGTTTTTTCAGCTGCTTGACGTTCATTATCAGCTTTTAGCACCGATTCCATGGAACTCATTAAACCGCGTGGAGGTTCGAGGTCTTTGATTTCTGCTCGAACGATTTCTATACCCCAGTCTCTGGTTTGCTCGTCGAGGGCATCTTTTAGTTTCGCGTTAATGATAGGACGTGAGGTATTTGCAACTGCCATATCCATACCGCCGATGATGTCGCGAAGCACTGTGCGTGAAAGGGTGTCGATTTGGGATTCATAGTTATTGACAAAGTACTGCGAGGCCTTAACTGAGTGCTCTTCAGGTTTGACCTTGTAGAAGACAACAGCATCCACAGCCATGAAGACTTTATCGCGTGTGATTACGTCTTGGCGTTGCACAGGCGTCATACGTTCAGTGATGTTTACCTTGATTATACGATCTACAAAAGGCACAAGCAGGGTTATACCCGGCTGAACGAACCGCTGATATTTACCAAGACGTTCGACTAATCCCCGCTCAGTAGGTCTGACAATACGTAGTGATGTAACGACTACATACACAATCACTACTAGGGGAATAACCATTGCCATAACTTGTATTATATCTACCATCATTTCTCTCTCCCATGTTGATCGCTGTTATACATGATGCAGAGAATTTAAAACTTGTTATCGTAAACTCCAACGTTTACACTCCATTCAATTCTCTTTCTTGATTTTACAACAAAAAAATAGAACATATAAGCGCAATTATTTTTGTTATTTTTGTTCTGCTAATAAATGGTGGCACTTTTTATGGCTGAACACTTTGTTCATGTACTTAGCATCAAATCGTCCCCATAACTTAAATCACGATTGACAAGGAGCAATGTTTAATCAAAAATATCAAAGTATGAAAAATACATGTTCATGTTCGATAGTTTGGAAAAGTGTATTGTTTCACCGGTGGTTTATTTATGGCAAGAATTAAAACCGCGTGTACTAATTCAATTTTCCTCAATCCAGCCGATTTCCTCTTTTTGAAACAAAAAACAAAACAACAACCAAAACAATAACCGCAAGTAAAACTACGAAAACTATAACGTCGAAGGACATACCAGAACTGGGAGCAGGATTGGAACTGGGAACAGAACTAATGTCGGGACTTGGACTCGGGCTAACAGTAGGACTAGGACTCGGGCTAACAGTAGGACTAGGACTCGGGCTAGCACTAGGACTAGGACTCGGGCTAGCACTAGGACTAGGACTCGGGCTAGCACTAGGACTAGGACTCGGGCTAGCACTAGGACTAGGACTCGGGCTAGCACTAG
>Ga0123356_10006815_pt1 | contig 11491 bp, 12 predicted proteins | sample TergutEmb28metaG_2_FD_92546 | JGI IMG/M metagenome (GOLD analysis project Ga0123356, IMG submission 92546) | Embiratermes neotenicus P3 segment gut microbial communities from Petit-Saut dam, French Guiana - Emb289 P3 | ecosystem: Host-associated > Arthropoda: Insects > Digestive system > Gut ... | reverse complement strand
TTTAAGGGAACCTCTAAAAACTCTTTTTAGAGGTTCTCTCAGATAACAATTTAAAGCTTTTTGAGGCTTTTAGCCTCAAAAAGTAATGTTTTTCCATCAATCTCTAAAAACTTTTTAGTTTTTAGAGATTACCTTAATATTAAATGACATTTTAAATAATTATACACAAATCCTGTCATATAATCAACCTTAAATAAACAGCGCTGTCCTTTAAGGACAGCGCTGCCGGGTTTTAATCGTCAAACCCTAATAACATCCTGTTTTCTTCTCTGAAGCGTAAAATCCGCTCGTTGGATGACATACGTGACTGTACCAAGTCGGCTACTGAATCGGATACAGAAGTTTCCTGCTGAGAAGCTCTGCGAACTTCGGCAGTTCCTGGTTCAACTCTTCTGTCAGTTCTTCGGTTTCCGGATGATACAGCGGCAGCTGTTTGCCGGATTTCCTCATCTAACAGAGACTTATCTGCTGCAAGCCAAATACTAACGCCGTATCCGGTTTGGCCGTCGGAAGTTTTGAATGTATATGTAAGCCTCAATTCTTCCCTGGAATTTCTTAGTATTTCTGCAAATACGATAGTCGAAGTTATTTCGGTTGTAATTGTTGAAGCTAATTCGTCACTGTAAACGATTAAATAAGCCTCACCGCGGACATAAGAATTCATTTTTGCGGCTAACGATGCAAGCGCGTGCATTTTATGCGCATCTATTGTAGAAACCGATATACGGTTATTAGAAGGTCCTATGACCCTTTCGTCTACTATCAAGTTATGTTCTCCATGACGTAACCGAAGCAATTTTTCTTCTGTTTGCCGGGTATTCGGGAACATAGAGAGTAAAATTGCATCTCCGGGAAGTATACTTGCCGCGTATTCGCTTAGTCCTGGGAGAATATCTGCGGCAAATATTGTTCCGGTAAATGCAGCCAATAAAACAAAACCTAAAAGTATTTTTTTCATATACTTGCTCCTGGTCCGGTATTTATCAAAATGACAGATACCGGTTTTTATCTGGCAGCACAGCCAACGGCTGTTTTTATCTGCACAGATGATAGCTGGTTTTTTGTTCACCTCCTTTTTAATTAATTTCTGAATCTGCTGTTGAAACTGCGCTGTCTGTTTCAGTTACAACAATCCTGAAATTAAAAGTTTTATTTTCCCCTTATACATATATAAGTAAAAACAATTCGTTTTACTTATTATTTTTTAAATAATATTTCTAAAAGATCATAAATTTCTGACCTGTCTTCCAGTTCCATCCATTCATGAAGAGCATTATAAGCTTCAGCTTCTGCATTGTTTTGTATTATAATTGCAGAGGTTACTACATATGCGCCGTATCTGAACTCGCCATTTGCATTTCTGAGAGTATATTTGATAATGCCTTCCCGGCGGTAATCATGAAACCTTGTTCCGTTTTTTATATTTAACGTTAAGGTTTTTTTCTCAAGTTCTTTCGATTCCGTATTACGGATATCAATATCAAGATTAACTATATAACCTGAATTTTGCTGAAGATTGATCCTTGTCTGGTGATTAAGCATTGCAACCATCTCATCGCTGCTGCTGATCGGTCTTGAATATAAAGGTGACAAATAATCAAAATACTGCCGCCCCGATACTGTTTTTCCGGGAAGTACAATCCATGATTCAATGTTTGGATCTGGAAATACTCTGACAACTTCCATGTCATTATGTAACCCCTGAACAAATTCTAAGGGATCAAACGGAAAATTTATTGCTTTTTCTGTAATAACATTTTCCGGTACAGAAGATTCGCCAGGGTATATTACCTCATAATTTATTTCTGTGGGATTTTCAGAAATTAAATCTTCTGCCGCATTATTGCCGATAAATTCAGGTTTTGACGCACAGCATGCAGCGCAGATAAGCAATATTAGCTGACATGGTATAATAAAAAACCGTATCTGTTTCATATTATTATTCCTCCTCTTTAATATTTGAAGTAACAGAAAAACTCCATACTGTACCGGATGGTGTATTAAAAGATTCTCTTTCTCCCATTTCTCCGGTTAATAACATTTCGATGAAGTTTAATAAAGACCATGAATGTCTGTATTCATTTTCCAGTATAATAACACCGTTAAAATTCCGCCGTAATATTAATAAACCGGCTCCCGGCGGATAAACAGGTTCAGAAGATCCAGTTTCATCTTTCCTGCATACCATGATCTGATAAGGTATAAGATATCTTCGCCCTTCAACAAGCTGTGTCCAAACATGATCAATAGTAATATTCAGAATTGTTTCTTCAGTTAAAAAATTATTATAGGAATTATTTTTTTTAATATAATCTTTTATAAAATCTGTTATAGCTTCATTTAGTTCTGAAATATCCGCTTCATGCCAGTCGCCGGTAATTACGGAAATATTATCATCAAAAGTTTTTTCCGCTCTCCCGGCGCCGAAAGTACAAGCCGCTCCGGCAAGAAACATAACAATAATTAATACCTGTTTCATTATCTTCCTCCTTGAAATTGTTCGTTTATAATTTGTGATCTGTTTCTGAAATCATTCTGCTGATTCCTGAAATCTGACGCTGACTGATTTCTGAAAGCAGCAAACTTTTGCTGGAATTCTTCCTGCCGTGTTCTAAAATATTCTTTTGCCTGTCTTTCCATCGCTGCGAATCTTTGAACAGGGAAGTTATAAAAACTGCCTCTGTAGATTTCAAAAAATCTTCTGTTATGATCATCATTTGTTATTTCACCTTCTTCCGGTATCTTCCAGTCATCAATTGTTAAAACAGCGGTTTCCGAAGGAAGACTCTGCCCGTTATGATTCTTTGCCAGTACAAAAAATGTCATAACAGGGCTTGATAAAATTGCCGGTATAGGCATTTGGAAAGCGGTGCGGTTGGTTTCGCCGGCCAGAATAAAATCATTAATAATACTATCAAACCGGTAAACCTGATAGGCAGCGGCATTATCAACAGCCTGCCATGATGCTGTAATAGTATTACCTTGCCGTGTTACAGTAAAACCCGATGGAATACCAGGAACTTCTGATGCATTTGTATTGCTCCAGCCTTCAGAGGAGAAACTAAGTTCGCTCATGTAATCGCCCTTGTGAGCTGCTACAAAATAAAAGTATCTGGTATTGGGTACAACAGATGTATCTTCAAAAAAATTCCTGGAAGTTTTTCCCAGCGATGTATAATATTCATTTTCTGCAAGTCTGAATATTTCATATTCTTCTGCGCTGTTATTCTGCCAGGAAATAACAACTTTATTTCTGTTTGATCCTTTGCTTGCCTGAACATTGGAAGGCGGCATTGCAACTGTCGGTAATGTATCTTTTGGCACCAAAATATAACATTCACGGACAAGAGTAGTTAAATCATCATAGGATATATACATATAACCTTTCTGACCCCAATACTCGCCCCATGAGTTCAGAATTTTAAATGTACGATCTGCATCATTATATCCAACTATCAGCATAGCATGATACTGGAAACGTTCTCCTCTGCGTATAACGCCGCTTTGTCCTGCAGGTTTATAAATGCCTCCGCTGTAAGAATCAAAGTTATCGTAAACATGAAATGATATAATTACGCCATAACCTTTTGCCAGAGCGCTTTTCACAGAATCGGTATTAATAGTTATATTCTTAAACTCATTTATTTTATAACGGGCAGCTTCGCGGTGCGCACTGACAGTCGGCTGTATGCGGTAATTCTCTATGTACGGAAAAGTTACATAAAGCGCGCAGCCTCTATTAACAAGAATATTTAAATTATTGTACAGGCTGCTTCCGGAGTCTCTTCCTCCGTTAACCTGATTATAAAGGTAGAGCGGAGAAAAATAGCTGATATTCCTTCCAACAGGCCAGTTATTGCGCAGTCTTTCCACGCGGGTAAGTTCAGATGCCACTGCCCAGCTTGCGCACGAACCAAGACCGCCTTGAGAACGCGCTATTAAAACCGATGATCCAATATCCACATTGACAGGCAGTTCAAAACCAAAATCTGCGCTGCTTATTATTGCAGGCGGCAAAGATCTTAACAGCCTTTCCGGAACCGGATGCAGATTTAGACCCTTTTCATTGGCAGAAATTCCGGTTATTGCCAATGAAATAATCAAAATAAATAAAACGATTCTTTTCATAATTTTTTTCTCCTTATATTTAATATGTAAAAACAATTCATAAAGAACTGAATATTTTAAAAATATTTATCTGTATCATACCTATAGATTTTCCAGAAGATTGTTGATTATTTCTATTAAATCAGAAGGTATTCGTCTGTTTTGTGTGTCTGAGAAATTAATACCGCCTTTAATTGAATCACTGTAAATACTTTTACCGGATATTGAATCATGTAAAATGCAATGATATAAAACCCAGTTATAGGCCGGGATGCCATATTGCGGTATTGGTATTCCAGGTATAATTTCTGACTTAAGCAAGATCGTATACCTGGCGGTTCTGTTCAGCATGTTTATTATTTCTGTGTCTCTGTAAGTATTGTTTAAGTAATGATTGGGAATACGCAGGATTTGTGTCTGCAAGCTGTAATTATTACCGGCAATACGGGCTATTTCATTGAGAGCCTCAGAAAGAATAGGCATATATTGGCTGCCATTTGTACTTATACCGGCAATTGCAATAATTCTGGCATCCGGCATTTCTTGTATTCGGGTTTTAAATTCATTGAGCGAAATTTCCGGAGTTAATAACACGTATCCGTTTTCTCTGGAAACCCTGATATTCATTTTTTGTAAAAAGTTTACGATATCATAATAATCAGGCGAATTATAGATAATCCTGACTGGTTTTCCTGCCAGCCTTTCAGAAAAAACAGTTATATTTTTATTGAATTTCTGCAGAAAAGTTTCTATTTGTATTATAAAATCGTACTCGCCTTCTGTCATCATAAAAATATGGCAATTGTTTATAAGCCAGGCAGAAAAATCTGAATATCCCATTGGAACATCAGTAAACGCTGCAGGCGGAAAATTAAATTTTTGGGAAAAATAATTATACGCCCGGAAAGCGGCAGTTTCCTGCTCAATATAATTTTCCGCTGATTTACGCCCTTCTTCGGTAAGGGTGATAAAAACACGTGCAATATAACCTTCTTCAGTCTTTTCTACTTTACTTTCCAGCTCTTCAATACCGGTAAGATGCATTCTTATTGTTACATTGGATTCGCCGGTAATTATTATTTCCATATTGTCCAGATTCATACCTTTAACAGCTTGTTCTATTTTGTATCTTCCTGTTACAAATAACGAAAATGACGCGGCAAGATTTCGGTATGCGTTATTTCTGGCATCCAATAGCGCTTCAGCTTCGCTGTTTTTTGGGTTTGAAACACCTTCATAAACATCAATCCTTGCAGAAAAATTATTTTGCCCCCAAAGCGGGAAACCTGCAGTAATTAAACTGACTGCAAAAAAAATGCATAAAATATTTTTTGTCCTCATAAATACCTCCATAAATTTGTTTTAGTTAACTTATTTACTAAAAATTTCCAACAAAATTTTGAGTTTTTTGGTAAACATTTTCAATATTATTGGGGATAGAGTCATTTCGTTGATATAGAAATATCAGAACCCATACAAATAGCGCCAATAAAACTAATTTCAGTATTTTTCCCATATTTTACTCCTTGATTTACATATGTAAAAAAATAAAGATAAAATTCTATATTTTTTATAAATTTGGATTATTCGGTTATTACAGCTGGAAAAGCGGGTATTTTAAAAAACAGAGGATAAAATATATGGATATAAAAATAAGAAGATGATATATTTATTTAATGAGAATTGGTATAAAAGTAAAAAAAGGAGAATAGAAATTAAGAAATATTTAGTTATTATTTTTATTACATCTCTTTCCGTCCTATTTATGCAATGTTATTGCAAAAATAACAATAAAGAAATCAGTAATTCTCAAGGCAGCCAGCAGTGGGTAACGGACTCTGAAAAATTCGCGCTGGAATATCCTTTAGTAGGCGATAACAATATATATGTGATAAGAAATATCGAACAGACAGCGGAAATACTGGAACGAGGAACAGGGGTTGTGTTCCTTGGTTTTAAAGAATGTTCATGGTGTCAGCTTTATGCTGTGTTTCTGCAGGAAGCCGCACTGGAAATGGAAATTAAAAGGATTTTTTACTGCGATATAAGAGAAGACAGACTGAATAATACAGAAAGTTACCGGCGGATTGTAAGTATCTTGGATGGATTGCTTCAGTATAATGATGAAGGCAGACCAAGAGTTTATGTGCCGGATGTAACAATAATTAATAACGGTAAAATTATCGGACGTGATTTTGAAACATCAAAGGATACGCTTGGATATGAGACTGCCGAAGAATACTGGAATGAAGAAAGAATTACCGCATTAAAGAACCGGCTAAAAGAAGGAATGAAAGAGCTGGATACAAAGTGTAATCCATGTAATTAATTTTCCTTGCGTCCGCCAAGGTAAGCTTTAATTACATTATCATCGTTTTTGAGATCCTTCTTTGGGCCTTCAAGAACAATAGAACCGGTATCCATGACATATCCGTACTTGGCAAGTCCCAATGCCATTTTTGAGTTTTGCTCAACCAGTAATATGGTAGTTCCGTCATCATGAAGCTGACGGATAATATTAGAGATATCCCTGACAATTAACGGAGCTATGCCCATACTCGGCTCGTCCATTAAAAGCAGTTTTGGACCTGCCATAAGTCCGCGGCCAATTGCAAGCATTTGCTGTTCACCGCCCGACAAAGTTCCGCCCGATTGTTTAGCGCGCTGACCAAGAATTGGGAAACGATCAAAGACATGATCTATACGGCGCTTTCGTTCGGTATTATCTTTTAAGTTAAAGGAACCAAGTTCAAGATTTTCTGTAACAGTCAGGTCTTTAAAAATGCGCCGTCCTTCCGGAAGATGAATAAGACCTCGTTTTACTATTTCGTGCGGCGGCATTCTTGTAATATCTTCGCCGAAAAAAGTTATCTTCCCGCTAGTCGCCCGCATGAGACCGGAGAGAGTTTTTAATGTTGTGCTTTTTCCCGCGCCGTTACCGCCAAGCAATGCTACAATCTGATCCATCCTGACTTCAAAACTTATGCCTTTTAACGCAGCTATCTTGCCGTAATGCGCTTCCAGATTTTCAACTTTTAAGATAACATCAGTCATGTGATTTTTCCTCGTCTTCATCTTCATCGCTGCCTAAGTAAGCGTCAATTACAAGAGGATTTGACTGTACCTCGGATGGAATGCCCTCGGCAATTTTTGTACCGAAGTTTATTACCACAACTTTTTCTGATACTTCCATGACAATGTCCATATCATGTTCGATTAATAAAACTGTTATGCCAAGTTCGTCCCTAAAGCGGCGTATCAGGCGAACTAAATCATTTTTTTCTTCGCGGTTAAGGCCGGCAGCCGGTTCGTCAAGAAGCAGTAAATCCGGCTGCGCAGCTAAAGCCCGAGCCCATTCGGTACGGCGTTGATCCCCAATACTAAGATTCTTTGCAAGCCTGTTCTTCATGTCCGAAATACCTATGAAATCCAGGCAAAGTTTGGCGTTTCCCAGTATTTTACGTTCCTCTTCGCGCTGTTTTTTGTGGCGGAAAAGCGCGCCTAAAATAAATTGCTTGCCGGTGCTGTGAGCTCCGCTCATTACATTTTCAAGTACTGTCATGTTTTTAAACAGGCGTACATTTTGAAAAGTACGAATGATTTTTTTATATGTAATCTGATAAGGCGCGAGTCCCATAAGCGATTCGTTATTATAAATTATAGAACCAGAAGTAGCCTTATAGAAACCTGTTAAACAATTAAAGGTAGATGTTTTACCGGCGCCGTTAGGTCCAATTAATGCAGTGATGGAATTTTTTTCAACTTCAAAACTTAATGAGTCAATCGCAGTAATACCGCCGAAACGCATTGTTAAATCTTTGACTTCCATTAGTGACATAACTTAACTAACCTTTAATGTTTTCTCTCGGGCCAAATACCCTGCGGTCTGTTTATCATTACTATGACCAGTAGTATTCCAAAGAAAAGCATACGTGCGTCTGAGATATACGGAACATTCCTGAAAAGCTCCGGGAATATGGCAAAGAATGCAGCGCCCAGTATTACGCCGGGTATTTTTCCCATGCCGCCAAGAACAACCGCAAGCAATACATTGGCGCTTAGTATAAACTGAAATGAGTTAGGCGAAATTGCTGTCATTCTGACTGTATAAAAACTGCCCGCTAGGCCTCCCATTACCGTTCCGGCAATGAATGCAAATAATTTGTAAAGTGTTGTATTAACACCCATAGCCTGAGCAGCGTCCTGATCCTCGCGTATATATTCCAACGCTCTGCCAAAACGCGATCTTTTTATTCTGTGCGAAATAATAATAAAAAGTATTACCAGTATTAAAAAAACATAGTACCAGTGAGTTACACTTTTTAACTGCATGCCGAAAATGAACGGCCTTTGTATTCCGCTAATGCCGGAAGCGGCGCCGGTTATCTGGAGGTTCCTTGCCGTTATGCGGACAATTTCGCTGAAACCAAGGGTAACAATTGCCAGATAATCGCTTCGCAGCCTGAGTGTCGGACCGCCGATAATAATTGCCGCAATTATCGATGTAAGCACCGATGCAGGAAGCGTAAGCCAGAAGTTCCAGCCGAAAGTTTTCATAAGGATTCCGGTTGTATACGCTCCAATGGCAAATTTTGCCGCAAAACCAAGATCGCAAAGACCGCAATAACCAACAATAACATTTAACCCCATCGCAAGCAGCATGTAAAAAAACGCAAACCAGATAACATTAAGCCAGCGATCGTTTATGAGCAGCGGGATACTTACAGCGACAATAAGTAAAAGAGCAAACACGCTCCATTTAATTTTTCTATTATCCATCGCAGTGTAGCCCTTATCAACAAGCCCTTCAAAAAATTTTGGAATAACGGATAACATTGTTGATATTTGCTTCATATAACTAACCTTACTTTTGCGCAGTCGTCTGACCGCGCTTTATAATCGAATAGGAAACAAAGTTTCATACTACATCCTTTCTATTTCGGTTTTACCTAAAAGGCCGTTTGGTCTGAAAATCAGCATAATTATTAAAATCCCAAATGCAAAGACATCCTTCCACTCAGATCCCAGCCTCTGTGTTCCAATTGCTTCCAAAAGCCCAAGGAGCAAACCTCCCAGCATAGCTCCGGGCAGCGAACCTATACCGCCTATTACTGCGGCTGTAAAAGCTTTTAGTCCGATTATATATCCCATAAAAAAATGTACATTTGAGTAATACACACAAGCCATGCTTCCGGCAATTGCCGCCAGAGCTGAACCAATCATAAATGTCAGGCCGATTACTTTATTAACATTTATACCCATAAGCCGGCAGGTATCTTTATCAAGCGATATGGCGCGCATTGCTTTGCCCCACATGGTTTTGCTGATAAAGAGAGTAAGTCCTATCATTAAAACCGCGGTTATTAAAAACATGACAATTTGAATATAGGTAATGGTAATGTGTTCGCCGAATTGAATTCCGGCTGTGTTATTAAGCCCGCTGGTAAAAAAAAGAAACCGGCTGTTTGTCTGAACCATGACAAAGTTATTAAGTATAAGTGATATGCCTACAGCAGTTATAAGAAGTGACAATCTTGGCGCGGCAAAAAGCGGTCTGTATGCGACACGCTGCACAAGAAAACCCAAAAAAGCGCAAAAGATCATTGCGGCTAAAACAGCAAAGATTAGTGAGACAGGACCTCCTATTACAGCAGAAAAAACCGCAAATACGGCAAAACATACAAACGCGCCTGCCATATAAATATCGCCGTGGGCAAAGTTTAAAAGTTTTATTATTCCATAAACCATAGAGTAGCCAAGAGCTACAAGAGCATAAAATGAACCGGATATTAAACCATTGATAAGCTGCTGTAAATATAATTCGAATGTAGAAAACATAACTAACCTTACTTTGTTATACAGAAAAACCGGCGGAGAAAATCCGCCGGTTAATTATTACTTACGGTGTGTATAGAGTATATACGCCGTTTCTTATTTGAATAATTATAAAGTTGGAATTTGCAAGTTCTCTGTTTGGTGTAAAGCTGATAAGACCGGATAGTCCCTGATAATTTGCGTTTTGAATTTTATCGCGTACTGTTGCTGTGTTAGTAGTGCCGGCCTGTTCGATGGCATCCGCGAGAAGCATGATTGTGTCATAACAAAGCGTGGCATAAGCGCCGGGTTCCAGATTGTACTTGGCTCTGTAAGCGGCCAGGAATTCACCGCCGCCTGCAGAGAATTCAACATTTGGAGGAGATGTTACAAACACGCCTTCACCGGCAGGACCGCAAGCAGTAATAAGTTCAACAGATGAAGAACCGTCACCTGCGCAAATGTAACCTGTATAGCCGCCTTGACGAAGCTGTCTGATTACATTGCCGCCGTCTGCGAAATAACCGCACCAGTAAACAAACTCAGCCTGGGAATTGCGGATTGCAGTAACGATAGCAGAAATATCAGGCGCGCCTTTTTCCATAACACCGGTAAAAACCATTTCGAACCCTGCTCCGGGCAGTTTTGCGTGGCAAATATCTGAAAGGTTCTGTGTATAATCGTCGCCCTGGTGTATAGTGGCTACCCTTTTTACGCCAAGACTATTTAACAGCAATATAAGACTATCAACCTGATGTGTTCCGGGACTGTTGATCATAAATGTTTGATTTAAGCGAAGGTCGGTAATTCTTGTTGAGTTAGCTGCGGAAACCAGCATTACAAGGTCTTTGTCATAGAATTCCTGAAGCGCTGGAATTGTCGCCCCGGAGCAATAACCGCCTACTACAAAATGCGGGTTTTGGGATGTAATCATTGTCGCTGCCTGAGCTGCCATTAGAGCATCACAACCATCGTCTGCCGGCGCTAAAAGCTCCAGCATACGGCCGTCAAGAACACCGCCTCTTGCATTGACATGATCAACAGCAAGCGCAAATGAATTGTACATATCGTTTCCGAAGTATGCTTCCGAGCCGGAAATAGGAACAAGAACACCGATTTTTATATTTCCGGTGTCGGAAGGACCGCTTGAACGCCTGCATCCAACAATCGCAACACTGAATACAAGAACCAAAGCCAGAATAACTAAAAACTTTCTTGATAATCTTAACATTTTTCTTCTCCTGTTTTAATTTTGACTTATTAATCATAATATTAAACGGCAGGAATTGTCAAGTTACTGAAAAAGTTATTATTAATTATAGAAGATACTGAGCATAATTGCCTAAATTTAAAAAATATACCATTATAGGAAGCAATGAGCAAAAAAACTACACCGTATAATGAGCATAGGCTTGCAGGACATGGGGCAGTTTTTCTTTGCGCCTTGCTGTGGAGTACAAGCGGACTTTTTATCAAACTGCTTGATTGGCATCCCATGGTCATTGCCGGAGGCAGAAGCATTCTTGCGGCAGTGGTGTTGATTATCCTGCGTAGTATTTCACAAAACCTG
>Ga0123356_10006814_pt1 | contig 11494 bp, 12 predicted proteins | sample TergutEmb28metaG_2_FD_92546 | JGI IMG/M metagenome (GOLD analysis project Ga0123356, IMG submission 92546) | Embiratermes neotenicus P3 segment gut microbial communities from Petit-Saut dam, French Guiana - Emb289 P3 | ecosystem: Host-associated > Arthropoda: Insects > Digestive system > Gut ... | reverse complement strand
GTTATAAAGCGGACCCTGCCAGATGGTGCGCCAGGTCAGCGGCATGTGCACGTAAGGATGAAGATCGCGCCCGCCGGCCTCGAGCACCAATACCTTGAGGCTCGGATCGGCGCTGATGCGGTTCGCCAGCACGCATCCGGCAGAACCGGCGCCGACGATGATGTAGTCATATTCCTGCATGATCCCGCGCCTCCCTCTGGTATTGGCGCCAGCTTATCCGGCAGGGCCGCCAACGCTAATAGTGAATTTCGTACTCGAGCTGCCAGCGCGGCGTCACGACCGGCGTCGCCCGGGTCATCCCGATGAGGATGCCGCCGTTCCATTCGAGCGTCCCGGGACCGAGGTTATAGATCTTGCCGAAGAGCTGCGGGCCGCCGCGATTGTCCTGGTTCCGCCAGGCGGCAAATTGGCCGATCGCGCCGGGTTGACCGTAAACCTGAAAGCCGGGCTCGACCGCGAGGCGATCGCCGAATTTCATCGACAAATTGTCGAACCGCGTTTCCCACGCCCACAGGAATTGGGGACGGCCGGCGGCATGGTCGCCCAGATCCTTCTCGATAAAGAGATTGACCGAGTTGCTCAGCCCCCAGAAATCCTTGCGCAGCACCGGACCGAAGGTGGTCTCGTTGGGATCGCCCTTCAACAGCACCTGCCCGTATTCGGCGAAAAAGCCGGCATCGAGCCAGTATTCGCCGCGCTCCCAGAACTGGAACAGGTTCTCGGACGTGATCTGATTGAAGTAGGTGGCGCGGTCCGGGCCGGGGTCACGGTTGAATTCGAGCTCGAGCTCGGTCTGCCACCATCGGGTCAAGCCATACTCGAGCTCGGCCGTGTAGCTCTGTTCGCCGTTCTTCTGGGCATCGGGGTCGAAGCCGAGATTGCCGACCGTTTCGATCGCCAGCTCGCCCTGGTTGACGTCGGGCGTCCAGACCTTGAAATCCGCGTGTGCGGCGGCGCCTGCCAGCGACACCGCCGCGATGCTTGCGGCGGCGAGAATTCCCCCCCGCATGCCGGCCTATTTGACGATCAGGTGTCCGCGCGTCTGCGGATGGAAATCGTCGAAAAACTCGTATTTGCCGGCATCGAGCGGCCCGACATAGACCGTGATCTCGCCGCCGGCGACAACGACTTTCTCGCGGTGGAAATCGGCGCTTTCAAACTCCGACGTCCCGGTGCCTTCATTGCGCACCGTGATCCTGAGCTTCTGCCCCGCGGGGGCCGACACCTCCGAGGGCACGAACTTGTGATCCTTGATGGCGATGGCGATGTTTACCGCATCATCGGCCGCGGCCGGGCGCGGCAGCGCCGCGCCAAGGAGAACCAGGACGGCGAGCGCCCGGAGCGGCGTCGTCAGTGAAAGGGGTCGCTTCATCGCTTTCCATTAATGCAATTAACAATCATTCGCATTTCATAGCGGAGCTGCGATCCGTTCGCAAGTGCTCATTGGCACCGCTTGTGGCGTGCGCCACTGCCATCCGTTACGGTAACGAAGGGCGAACTTGGCCCGGTAACTGTGACGGGGATGAGGGGATGTCGTTAGCCGTCTTTTCAGGTTGGAGTCGCGACCAGCGCAACGCGGTCTGGGCCAGCTATCTCGGCTGGACACTCGATGCGTTCGATTTCTTTTTGATGGTGTTCGTTCTGCAGGATATCGCCGCCGAGTTCCGCGTGCCCCTGACCGATGTCACCGTAGCCATCTTTCTGACCCTGGCCATGCGGGCGGTCGGCGCGTTCATCTTCGGCAGGCTTGCCGACCGGTTCGGCCGCCGGCCCATTCTCATGGTCAACATCCTCCTCTATTCCCTCCTGGCATTCGCGTCGGGCTTCGCCTGGAGCCTGACATCGCTGCTGGTGCTGCGCGCGCTGTTCGGCGTGGCGATGGGCGGCGAATGGGGCGTCGGCGCGGCGCTCACGATGGAGACGATCCCGGCGAAGGCGCGCGGCGTCGTATCCGGCATGCTCCAGGCCGGCTACCCGACCGGCTATCTCCTGGCTTCCGTGGCTTTTGGCCTGCTTTATCCGTGGATCGGCTGGCGCGGCATGTTCATGATCGGCGTGCTGCCGGCGCTCCTGGTGTTGTTCATCCGCGGCAATGTCAGGGAATCGCCGACCTGGCGGCCGCATGCCAGTGCGCACGGCAGCATTGTTGCGATCCTGAGGCGCCACTGGCCGCTGGCACTCTACGCGGTCGTGCTGATGACGGCGTTCAACTTCTTCAGCCACGGCACCCAGGACCTCTATCCCACCTTTCTGCGGGAGCAACATAATTTTTCGTCGCGGACGGTCGGTACGATCGCCGTCATCTACAATATCGGCGCCATCCTCGGCGGCCTCGTCGTCGGGGCTCTGTCCGAACGGTTCGGCCGTCGCCGCATGATCGTCATCGCCGCGCTCCTGGCCCTGCCGGTGCTGCCGCTCTGGGCATTTTCCACCACCCCGGCCATGCTGGCCGTCGGCGCGTTCCTGATGCAGTTCATGGTGCAGGGCGCCTGGGGTGTCATTCCGGTGCATTTGAACGAGCTCTCGCCCGACGCGGCGCGCGGCACCTTCCCGGGTTTCGTCTACCAGCTCGGCAACCTGCTGGCCTCGGCGAATGCCACGATTCAAGCGAGCGTCGCCGCCAGCCATGGCGGCAATTTCGCCCTGGCCATGGCGTGGACCTGCGGCATCGTCGCGGTCGTGATCGCGCTGCTCGCGGGATTTGGCGTCGAAGCCAGAGGAACCCGATTCGGCGACGCCGCCGCAGCAAGGGAGGAGGTATTCTCATGATCGAAGCCATCAACCCGGTCGACGGCACGCGGATCGCCGGCTACGAGGAGATGTCGTCCGCGACCGTGACGCAGGCGATCGTTGCCGCCCACGAGCAATATCTCCGGTGGCGCGCCACCGGTTTTGCCCATCGTGCCGAGCGGATGCGCAAGGCCGGACAGATCTTGCGGGCCAATGCGGCGGAATACGGGCGGCTGATGGCCGCGGAGATGGGCAAGCCGCTGCGCGAGGGCATCGCCGAGGCCAACAAGTCGGCGCTCGGCTGCGACTTCTATGCCGAAAACGCCGAAAGATTTCTGGCGCCGGAAATCGTGCCGACCGATGCGAAGAAAAGCTTCGTGGCGTTCCGGCCGCTCGGCGTCATTCTCGCGGTGATGCCGTGGAATTTTCCGTTCTGGCAGGTTTTTCGCGCCGCCGCGCCGGCGCTGATGGCGGGGAACGGCATGGTGCTGAAGCATGCCTCGAACGTGCCGGGCTGCGCCCTGGCGGTCGAGAAGATCTTCCTCGAGGCCGGATTCCCTAAGGGCCTGTTCCGCACCTTGATGATCGGCAGCAAGGCGGTCGACGCCGTCATCGAGCATCCGCTGGTGCGCGGCGTGACGCTGACCGGCTCGACGGCGGCGGGCCGTGCCGTCGCCGCCAAGGCGGGACAAATGCTGAAAAAGACGGTGCTGGAGCTCGGCGGCAGCGACGCCTATGTCGTGCTCGACGATGCCGATATCGACCAGGCGGCGCAGATCTCGACCAAAGGCCGCCTCGTCAACTCGGGCCAGAGCTGCATCGCGGCGAAGCGCTTCATCGTCACCGGCAAGATGAAGAGCCGTTTCGAAGCCGCGTTCGTCGAGCGCATGGCGGCGGTGCGCATGGGAAATCCGCTCGACGAGACCGTCGCGCTCGGCCCCCAGGCGCGGCACGATCTGCGCGACGAGCTCCACCGCCAGGTCGAGGCCAGTGTCGCCAAGGGCGCAAGGTGCCTACTCGGCGGCGCCATTCCCAACAACAAGGGCGCGTTCTACCCGCCGACGGTGCTGACCGACGTGAAGCCGGGAATGCCGGCCTATGACGAGGAATTGTTCGGACCGGTGGCCGCGATCATCCCGGTCGCCGACGAGGAAGCGGCCATCGCGACGGCAAACGACAGCGTCTTCGGCCTGGGCGGGGCCCTCATCGCCCGCGACCTGGCGCGCGCCGAGACGCTGGCGTTGGAGCGCATCGAAAGCGGCACCGTGTTCGTGAACGACGCCGTGCGCTCCGATCCGCGGCTGCCGTTCGGCGGCATCAAGGATTCGGGCTTCGGCCGCGAGCTGTCGCATTTCGGCATCCGCGAGTTCGTCAACATCAAGACGATTTTCATCGCGTGACCCACCCGGGCGACCGGGTCATTTTTGCGCGCAGGGATCTACGTCGCTATCGCTTCATCGCCACGCAATGCGTCGGATCGGGGCAGCGATGATCGAAGCGAATGACCAGCGGCAGCCATGCGACCATGACGTCGAGCCGCATCGGCATCATCGCGCCGTCGTCGCGGAACGTCACGTCGATCGGTCGCGGCGCTTCCTCGGGGGCATATCCGCCATCCTTTTTCCGGAAGCCGGCCACGGCCGTCAGATCGAGATGCACACGGACCAGGCCGTCCGTGCCGCCGGCCGATCTTATCGACACCGCGACGTCGAAGCGCCGCACGTCGTCGAAGACGGGAAGGCTGAAATGATCGCCGGTCTTGGCGTCATGATGCAGCAGGTGCCGACGCAGCGCCGCGAACGCCGCGAGCGGGTCGATCACGTTGCGGCGATAGCGCTCGGGCAGAGGCGGCTTGCGATTGCTGTCCTGTGCCACGCGTTCGGCCACGAGGCCGCCGGCGCCGGCGACATAGGCGACGCGGACGCGCTGGTTGCGGTTTTTGCGCAGATCATAATCGACCGCGTAGCGTTCCGGCCGCGCCATTCCGCCGGCGGCGAAGGTTCCGGCAGATTCGACGCGCGCGTGAAAACGAAGCAACAAATGCGCCAGGCCAACCGTGTCGACCTCGAGCGTATCGCGATAGGTCCGGTCGTCGTCGTCGAAGCTGGCCACCAGATGGCCCGCCGGGAGCGACCCCCAGGTCGCATCGTAAAAGGCCACGTGCGGCGCCGCCCGGGCAGGGGCGGCAAGCAACAACGCGGCGGCGAGAGTGGCGATGCGGTGCAGGTTCTACTCCGCCGCTCGCGGCTTCGGCGACGGCCGCGCCCCCGGCGCGGGCGCTAGCGTCAACGCACCTTGCCATGGCACCGCCTCGCGCGTCGACCAGGCATTGACCTTCAGCACCTTGAACAGCCAGACGCCGCCGCGCTTGACACAGATGTCGTCCCGCGTGCCGATGCCGAACACGAAATTGGTGCGATACTCGACATTGAACTGCACGATCTGAAAGAAGCTTCTGACGCGGGCGCCCTCCTCGCCATCGTCGGTCGTGATCGCATCCATGAGAAAATGATTGAAGAGGTGCTGGCGTCCGTACCACCAATGCTGCCGGTCGTACCACAGTTCCTCGAGGTTCTTCAGGATTGCCGCATGGCCCTCGACGCGACCCTGCCACAGATGGTCGAACGAGGCATCGTCGGCGAAGCACGACAAGGCCAGCTCGGCGTCGGCGAGATCGATCCCCCAGGAATATTTTGCAAACAGCTCCTGGATGTCGAGCCGGTCCTCGACCGAGAGCTTGCGCGGTGCCGCGCTCATGCCCGGGCTCCGGCGCGCGCCGCGGCCTCGTGCATCTGGGTGACGGGATAGATGCCGGTCTCGAGTGCCTTCGCGGGCACCCACATGCCGTGAAAGGTCATGCGCAGTCGCGTCGGCAGGCGTATCAGCGCCACCGGGCCGGCTTCGATCCGGCGCGCGTCAAGAATGGCGAGATCGTTGCGCATCTCCTTGAGGCGATTGACGAGCACGAGGAGATAGCCGTCGCCTTCGTCCGCGTCGGGGCGACGCGGGGCAAAGCACGGCTCCTGCACGCCCGATGCCTCGCCGGGATTCCACAGTTTCAGCTGGCCGGTGACGTGATCGATATGGCCGACCATGCTGCCGGCGGCACGGTCGGGCCCGAAGCAGATCAGATAGCCGTTGCGATAGGGGCGACCCTGATAGCGGTCGTCGGTGCGCGGCATTTCGCCCGGCATCGCGGAAAGCTGCCGCAACGCGAAGGCGTCGCTGTTGCCCGCGAGATCGAAGGTCATGCGCGTCAGGAACGGCGGCACCGGCGCCGTCTCCTTGCCGTCGGGGGTCGGGAAAAACGGGAAGCAATTGCCCTGATAGAGACAAAGATCGAGATGGAGCTTCGAGCCCTCCATCGCGGCATTCATCATGTGGCCGGCGCTGCTCGGCGGACCGCGGAACCAGCGTATCTCGTGTTCGCCGCCACGGCGCGGGAACACCGCGACCGCGGTATGCCGGTCGGGATGCCATTGATAAAAGGGACCGCCCTTCTTGATGACGTCGAGATCGGTCGCGAACGGGAAAAACGGAATCACGACGTGCGTCTCGGTGACCGCGAAATCGTGGACCATCGGCGCCCAGGGCGCGTTGAACCACATTTCGTGGACGACCTTGCCGTGCTTGTCGATGACGTAGAACACGACGTCGGTCGTGGCATCGCCCTTCGCCTGGTAGGAGAAGGTCAGCAGCTCGCCGGTCGCGAGGTCGAGCTTCGGATGCGCGGTCAGGCTCACCGCCTTGACCGCGCCGTCGTAGTTCCATTCGCGAACGGTCTCGAGCGTGTCGGGATCGACTTCCCAGGGCAATGAATCCTCCTTGAGGATCAGCAGCTTGCCGCCATGCCAGATGGCGTTGGTGTTGGCGGTGCCGCGATTCTTGCCCGTGACGCTGTCGTCGTCGGTATAGCGGTTGCGATAGCGCCCGAACAGCGAGCGCCGCGCCTTCTCCTGCAGGGTGAAACGCTCGTTGCGGATGTAGCGCGTGCGAAAATCGACATGGCCATGGTCGAAGCGGAACATCGATGCGATGCCTTCGCCGTCGATGAACACGCTGTCGCCGAGCATCGGCGGGTATTGCGGATCGGGCCCGCAGCGATAGAGCGTGCCGTTCAGATCTTCCGGCACCCGGCCCGCCACGACCTCGAGATCGCGCAGCTCGGATTCGAGCCGCACCGGCGCGCCCCAGCCGGCGTAGACCGGCACGTCGGGAAATCGGATCGGTTCGGCCATGGTCGCTCTCCGCTTCGGTCAGATCAGATTGTGTCTAGCATAGTCTTCCGGTTAGCGCCGCGCCGCTGCGAAATCCGGTCGCAGCGCGGATTGCGTTTGGCCTCAGCGCCAGACCTCGGCCGCGGTTTCCAGAATCCGCGCCAGCTTCTGCCATTGGTCTTCGGTATCGATCACGTTGGGGCTGAGGCCGCCGAAGCCGCATTGCGGGCTGAGCGCGAGCTGGTCGAGCGGCAGGTGGCGCGCCGCTTCGTCGATCCGTCGCTTCAGCACGTCCTTGCTCTCGGTTGCGGCGTCCTTGGTCGTGACCAGACCGAGCACCGCGATCTTCCCCTTGGGCACGAAACGCAGCGGCGAAAAATCGCCGGCGCGCTCGGTGTCGTATTCGAGGAGGAGACGATGATGGTCGAGGCCGGCAAAGAGCTGTTCGGCGATTGCGTCGTAGTGCCCTTCGCGATGCCACTGGCCGACGATCTTGCCGGTCGCGCGATCGACGGTGCGCGGATTGCCGCGACAGACGTGGAGGCCGAACACGACATCGTCAAACCCGCCGATCACCGCATTGTCGGCGGCGATCGAGCGCGCGAGGTTGGCGTCGGGATCCTCGCCGCGTGCCTTCATCCGTTCGCGCGAGAGCGGGTCGACATATGCCGTGTAGCCGGGCGCATCGATCTGGATGTAGCGGCAGCCGGCGGCAACCAGCTCCGCGATCATCGCGCGCTCGATGGCGACAACGTCGTCGAGGAACGCATCGATGTCGCGATAGACGGCACGCGAGGCTTCCCAGTCGAAGCGCTGCGCGATGCGGTCGGGTCCGAGGAGCGTCACCTTGACCGGTGTCGCGGCGTTGGCGGCGGCGAAGCGATATTCCTCGAGCGGCACGTTGCGCACGAGCCGGAGCCGCGCCTTCACGGCGCGGCGGGTGAAGATCGCCGGTCCGGGCGCCGAGAAGTCCTGCTCGGCGCGAACATTGCCAAGACCGGCATGGGCGCTGCGCTGATAGTTGTATTGTGCCCCGTCGGGAACGTCGAAGCCGCTGACCGCGTTGGCGAAACTCTCCTGAAAATTCGTGCGACGCAATTCACCGTCGCTCAGGACCGGAAAGCCGATCCCTTCCTGAGCGCGGAGCGCTTCGCGCACCGCCTCGTCCTGAAGCGTCGCCCAGGCCGCCCCGTCGATCGTGCCATCGCGGAACCGGGTAAAGGCATGCCAATAGGCTTTGGGCGCGGCGAGACCGCCGACCTGATCGACGCGCAGCGTCCGCAGGTCCGGCGGCATCAGTACTGGACCCGCTGGGTGCCGCCGCCATCGACCATGACATTGCTGCCGGTGACGAAGCTGGCGCGCGGGCTGACCAGGAAAGCGGCGACATTGGCGACCTCGTCGGGCCGCCCCATCCGTCCCATCGGATTGCGGGCGAGCGCCGCCTGATAGGCCGCGGGATTTTCGCGTCGCGTGCGGCCGTGGACGCCGTCCTCGATATAGATCGTGCCGGGCGATACGACATTGGCACGGATCTGCTTTGGCGCGTAGTGCACCGCGAGCGACTTCATGAAGGGCAGCAGCATCGCCTTCATCGACGGGTAGGGGCGGGGATGGCTCGCGGCCGGCTCGACGGCGCCGACGCTGCCGATGGCGAGGATGGCGCCGCCGCCCGCCTTTTCGATATGGGGCAGCGCCGTCTGCACCCCCATGACGGTGCCGAGAATGTCGGTCTCGAAGCTCGATCGCCACGCCGCCGCGTCGGCCGCGCGGCCGAAGGCACTGACGTTTGAAATGTATATTTCGAGCCCGCCGAGCGCTGCCACGGCATCGTCGACGAATTTGATCAGCGCCGCGGTGTCGGCGACGTCGAATGCCCGGCCCCAGGCCTTGACGCCTTTCGCCGACAAGTCCTTCACCGCCCGATCGACCTGCTCCCGGTTGCGGGCGCAAATCGCGACATGGCAACCCTCGTCGGCCAAAGTATCGGCAATGGCCCGGCCGATGCCGCGGGTCGCGCCGGTGACGATTGCCTTCTTCCCTTTGAGCTGCAGATCCAAGGCGCCCTCCCCATTCGTTTGCGGTCGTCAGTTATCAGCGGAAGGGGCCGGCTGACAACGGTGAATCCGGCACCCGAGGCTTGCGGAAATCAACCCGACCGTCGGAACAGAAACGTCGCGAGGAACAGAAACAGCCGCCAGTTGAGGAGGCGCAGGGCGCGCCGCGCCTCCTCGGGCCTGAGGCATGCCGTCATCGGCATGGTGCCGAAGATCCGGCCCTTGATGACGAGGTCATTGCCGTCCCGCTCGAGGGCGCTGATATCGATCAGCTCCATCTTGTCACGGGTGAACAGCTTCATCGCGGCCAGAGCCGTTTCGACGCCAGGGCCGCGCCTTCGACCAGCGCTGCCAGCTTCTTGAAGGCGATTTCCGGATCGATCTTGCCGATGCCCGCGAAGGTGCCGAAGCCGCAGTCGACGCCGGCGAGCACCCGCTCGCGGCCGACAATGTCGGCGAACTGGCCAATGCGCTGCGCCACCAGCTCCGGATGCTCGACATAGTTGGTGCAGGAATCGATCACCCCCGGAATCAGGACCTTGTCGTCGGGAATGCGGGATCTGGCCTCGCTCCACACGGCCCATTCGTGGCCGTGGCGCGGGTTTGCGGCCTCGAACGAGATCGCCTGGGGTTTGGCCTTCAGCACGGCCGGAAGGATCTTCCCGAGCGCGATGTCGTGATCGTGCGGCCCTTCGTAATTGCCCCAGCACAGGTGAATCCGCATCTTCTCGGCGGGAATGTTGCGCACGGCGTGGTTGAGCACCTCGACCTGCTCCTCGACACGACCCAGGAACTCGGCCTCGGTCAGGTCCTGAAAGCCGGTGTGGCGCGACATGGCGAGGTCCGGGCTGTCGAGCTGCAGAACGATGCCGGCTTCCGCAATCCTGTCGTATTCCTGCGCCATGGCGGCGCCGATCGCCTCGAGATAGGCGCGATGCGAGGGATAAAACCGGTTGGGCTGAAACGACGAGATCACCCCGGGCGACGCCGCCGTCATGAAAGCATCCACCGGCTTTGCCGCCGCGATCGCCGCCAGGAAATTGGCGACATCGGTCTTGACGGCGGTGCGGTCTTTCACGGTGACGGCGCCGGTGCAGAACATGCGGGTGAAGCCGGGTGTTCCGGTCATCAGCGCCATGCGGCGGCGGTACTCGGGATAGGGTGCGACGTCAAGATTGGGCTTGGCGACATTGGCGCCGGAAAAGCCGGAAAGGCGATCGTGGATATAGGTTGCATATCCGACCTTGCCGGTCTCGCCGTCGCTGACGATGTCGATACCGATCGCCACCTGGCGCCTGACAGTGGCCGTGGTCTCCTCGCGCACCGCGTGATCGAGGGCGGCCTGGTCATAGGGCTCGCCACGGTCCTTCTTGAGCAGGAATTCGGACAAGCCCGCCGAGCGCGGCAGACTGCCGACATGGGTGGTGAGAATGCGGTCGGTGCTGAGCTTCAAGAATTGCCTCCCTGACGACGGGAACCCAAGACACGAGGAAGGGACCGTCGCCTTGCCGCTTCCCGGTCGCACCCGCTTCTGCCGAACGAGCGGCTAGCTGGCCCGGGCGAAGAGCGCCAAGGTGCGCACCTCGATACTCTGTCGCGGCGCGGCATCGGGCATCCCGGTCGGGTCCTCGAACGAGGTGTGCGCCGCCCATTGCAGCGCGTTCGGATCGGAATCGCACAGGCGAAAGACCAGCGCCTCGCTCGGCCGCATGCGGGGCGCGTAGTACCAGCGGTGCCGCGGATTGTAGGCCAGATTCCATCCCGCGGGGTTGGTGACCCCGGTCTGGCTCTTGCCGCCGATCGGGCCGTAGATCAAATCCTGCCTCTCAACGCTGGCGGCATCGCAGAGCGCCAGGGGCGCGCTCTCGACCGTGACGATCGGGCGCCACACGTTGATCTGCATTACGCGGCCCTCGGCGTAGCGTGCCGCCTCGGCGGGCGGCAACACGCGTTCGACGACCGCGCGCGTCGTCGCCAGGTCGTAATCGATATGGGCATTGTGCACCGATTTGTGCGCGCTTGCGGGCGCGTCGGCGCCGTTGTGGCGCAACAGCGTGCCGAAGACCACGACGCGATCGGCGCCGGTCAGCTCGTGGATCAGGGTTTCGATCTCGGGGCGATAGATGTCTTCGACCTGCTTCGGATCCCAGAAATCCGTCACCCGCGTCGGCCGCTCCACCAGCGCGAAACCAGTGGTGTCGAGCGCCAGCGCGCCGGCAACCGGCCGCATGTCCCGGATCGCGACCTTGTAGGGCAACAGCACCAGCGTCGATTTGTGGCGCTCGCCATCATTGATCGCGCCGATGGGCGCCTGCGGATCGATGTAGTTGACGACCGTGCTTATCGTCGGCAGTGCCGACGCCAATTCGGCAAATCCCGCCACCCGGGCCTCCCTCTTGTCTGCCGATCAGCCGCGCCACGGGGGACGGGGAGCGTCGCTGCGACAGTTCAAACAACGTCATCGGCGCCCAACAAGCAACCCCTGTCAAG
>Ga0123356_10006813_pt1 | contig 11494 bp, 8 predicted proteins | sample TergutEmb28metaG_2_FD_92546 | JGI IMG/M metagenome (GOLD analysis project Ga0123356, IMG submission 92546) | Embiratermes neotenicus P3 segment gut microbial communities from Petit-Saut dam, French Guiana - Emb289 P3 | ecosystem: Host-associated > Arthropoda: Insects > Digestive system > Gut ... | reverse complement strand
ATCAATCAGAAACCGATCACCCCCGAGGGCTGGCATTGTCTTGACGGTACTCTGTATGTTGACAGAAAAGGAAAACCGTGGATGGTTTTCTGCCATGAATGGCTTCAAGTAAACGACGGGCAGATCGCGGCCATACCAATGAGCATGGATCTTGGTAAAGCAATTGGCGATCCCGTTATCCTGTTTCGCGCTTCCGATGCTCCATGGAGAGCACCGCAAATCGCCGAAAAAGGCCATGGCTACGTTACTGACGGACCATATCTGCATAGAATGAAAAACGGTACATTGATCATGCTTTGGTCTAACTTTAATGTACATGGTGCATATACCACCGGTTATGCCCGCTCACTCATGGGTGATATCATGGGTCCGTGGGTTCAGGAGAAGGATGCGCTCTATGCGATGGATGGCGCGCACAGTATGCTTTTCAATTCTTTTGACGGGCAGTTAATAATGTCTCTTCATTGCCCCAACGATCATGCCAGAAAACGGATCCTTCTGTTTGAAATGGAAGAGGACGGCGATAAGCTTCATATCATAAACGAAATCACAGGTAACTGGTACAACAATATAGGCGGCATAGGCAGAAGATTTGCCTACCCCGACAGGATCTCTGTACCTCCATGTTTTACGCGTTTAGCTGAAAATAAGCAAAAGGACGCAGTGCCTGTCACTAAACCCGCTGAAGAAGCAAAGAAAACAAAGGAAAAGGAGAACTAAGATGAGTAACGGTACAGCAAGCATCAAACGACAAAACATCACTATACCTACATATACGTTTGATGACCCCGAGACATTGCCGGTGTTTTATAAGCTTCGTAATGTCCAGGGTACATACGGCGGGATCTATCCTTACAGGATGAGTGACAAGCTCCTTTGGGAAAAAGTCGATCAGGATTATGATGCAGTCATTCTTGAAAACGACTTTATCCGTATCATCGTATTGCCCGAGCTTGGAGGCCGGATATATGAAGGGTATGATAAAGTAAATGACTACCATTTCGTCTACAAAAACAATGTAATAAAACCGGCGCTTATTGGACTTTGCGGTCTGTGGCTTTCAGGGGGAATCGAGTTTAACTGGCCTCAGCACCACAAGCCTACTACATATATGCCGTCAGAATGTGCCATCGAAGAAAATGCCGATGGAAGTAAAACCGCCTGGGTCGGCGAAACTGAATCCATGTCCGGACAAAAATGTGCGGTTGGCGTTACTATCCATCCCGATAAGGCGTATATTGAAGCAAACATCAAACTGTTTAATGGTACACCTCAAGTACAGACATTCCACTGGTGGGCAAATCTTGCAGTGCATACCAATGATGATTATCGTTTGTTATTCCCGCCCGATATCGATTATGTAACCTCCCATAACAGGACGGCGGTTTCGGAATTCCCCGTAGTTAGCGGGTTGTTCGGCGGTGCAAACTTAGGTGACGGCGTTAATGTCAGCAGATACGGTAATCTCATGCCTGCAGGCTCGTTCTTTATATTCGATTCAAATTACTCGTTTATGGCTGGTTATGATGATACAAAGGGTATGGGAACAGTTCATATAGCGGACAGACACATATCTCCGGGTAAAAAGTTTTTCGGTTGGGGCAACTCCCCATCAGGTAAAGCATGGCAGGATAACCTTACTGACGAAGACGGGCCGTATCTTGAAATCATGACAGGTGTTTACACAGACAATCAGCCTGACTTCACCTGGATAGCTCCCTATGAAACAAAAGTTTTCACTCAGCGCTGGTATTCGATATGCGGACTTCCTTATTTGAAAAACGCTAACGAATCTGCTGCTTTGAGTATTGAAAATGACGGCAGTTCTTATAAAGTCGCATTTAATGTGATGAAACCCTTTGATAAAGTCTCCCTAAGCGTGACACACAAAGACCGCGAGTTACTTAAACGCGAGTTTTCGGCTAAACCCGGATGTACCTACGCAGACACATTGACACTCGATGATAAGACATGCCCTGACGAAGTAGTTATAACGCTGTCTGACGAAAACGGTATAGAACTAATCGAGTACCGTACACTTCCGATGTTTTTTGACGATAAAGAAAAGCCGGAACCGCGCTTTCCTGCCAAAGACCCCTGCCAGATCGAATCATCCGATGACTTATGGATAAACGGTGTACATATAGAGCAGTATAAAAACCCCTATATCAAGCCGGATCCATATTATCTCGAAGTACTCAAGAGAGATCCTTACGATATCCGGTGCAATCTAAGTATGGCTTCTCTTATGTATCGCAGAGGTTTGTATGAAAAATCACTTTGTTATCTGGAAGCAGCTCTAAAAAGATCGATCGACAGAAACCCCAACCCGTATGATACCGAGGTTTATTATCAAATGGGTGTCGTACTCCGTCAGCTTGGACGCAGCTACGATGCGGTAAACTGCCTGAAAAAAGCTGCCTGGAACTATGCCTGGCGCAGTGCCGGTCTGCAGGTCGCTGCTGAACTGGCCGCACAAAAGGGTGATATTGAAACCGCGCTAAACGACAGCAAAGAGTCGCTCAAGACCAATGTAAGAAATCAAAGAGCAACTTCATTAATGATCGCGCTCTATCTGCGTATGAAGGATTTCGAAGCAGCAGAAAAGCTGTGCCATGAAGCATTATGCTATGACAAATTGGATTTACAAGCACTATTTTTGCTTAGTTACTGTTATAAGCTTCAGGGCAAAGACGGACAGGCAGGCGAAACACTGGATATGCTAAAAGGTATTGCCGGAAATAAAACAACGGTATTTCTCAACCTTGCAGAGCTGCATTTCAGGAGCGGTTATTATGAAGCAGCCTGGGAGGCTCTTTCGGCGTCAAAGCTTAAGACTCCGATGGTTGCATTTTATCAGGCTTATTGTCTGCATCTTTCCGGCAAGGAAGCCGATGTACAAAAATACCTTAGCTCAGCCGAAGAAGGTATGGACGAGGTCTTCCCGAATACCGATTTTGACTACATTGTGCTAAATTATGCCGCAACAGCATATCCCGAAGGTGCAGTCGCTCATTATTATCTCGGTTGTATGGATTACGAACGTGGCAACGGTGAAAGGGCTATCTGCCATTGGCAGCAGGCTGTGACCCGCAAACCGTCTTACTGGGAGGCACGCCGGTGTCTTGCCCAAGCTCTGTTTGAAATCCTCGGTGACACTGCCGGTGCATTCAGAGAGATGACCACTGCGTATGAAATGAACAGATGTGCCCGTATTATGTTTGAGTTGTACCAACTCAGGAGAGTGACCGGTACATCATTGTCAGATAACTTTGCGTTTATCAAGGATAATATGGAGTTCGTATTTTCACGCGAAGACTTGTGTGTACAATACATCTATCTGCTTTGCCGCAGTGGAGAAGCCGAAGAAGCTGCTAAAATAATGGAAACCCGCCAGTTCTACACCTTTGAGGGTGGAGAAGGCGGAGTTCTGCGGGCGCACAATTATGTATACCTCTGCTTAGGCAAGAAGGAGATCAGTAAGAAAAACTATGCTGCTGCGCTGAAGTATTTTGAAAAAGCGTTGGAATATCCTGCAAATTACAATGAGGGACCGCGCCACAGTGCCAACGATGCTCTTGTTTTCTGGCACATCGCTAAGGCTTACGAGCTACTCGGTGATTGCGCCAATCGTCAAAAATACCTTGAAAAAGCGGCACAGTCCGATGAGAGTGCCGAGCTTTCAGAGTTTTACAGAGCTATGGCGAAACGTGATCTCGGTGACCACCTTGGTGCCGGACAGTCATACCGCAGGTTGATAAGCGTAGGTGAAAATTTCCTCAAAGCTGAAAGCATCAACTTTTTCGGACAATTCAGGATCACATTGCCGTTCGAGCAGAGCGATATCAGAGCACTGCGGGATAAGGGGCTTAGTGCGATCTTCTACGGACAGCTTGGTCTCGGGCTTATTGAAGAAGCCGAAGAAACCCGCAAACTCATCTGCAAAGAGGGCTTAGACGTGATTTGGACCGAGTTTGTTACGGAAACATAAAGACCTGTTCAAGCTTCGGCTGTGCACCGGTTTCCGGATCCATTTCCATGACCATGATATCTTTCATGTACTCATTCCAACGATCGACGATTTCACTGTCTGCTTGAGTTTTCGTGGCATGCTCTATGCCTTTGGTGCATTCATAATAGCCGAACAGATCATTTCCCGTTAGCCAAATACTATAGTTTTCAATACCGGCCTGAGTTAAAAGTTCTTTTAGCTCAGGCCAAATTTCGTCATGGCGGCGAACATACTCGTCTTTTTTTCCATCCAGGATCCTTGCTTTCCATGCATATCTTTCCATTGTTATCACTCCGTATAATCAAATTCCATATTATATATGCTTATTGTGTCTCCGTCTTTGATGCCTGAATCTTCGAGACGTTTGTAAACGCCTGCGTTACGCAGGACTCTGTCAAAGTACATTCTGGACTCATAGTCTTCAAAGTTGACATTCGACATGAGCCTCTCGACCCACATTCCTTCAATAGTCCATACATCGTCATAGTTTTCTATCACAAGGTCTTCAGGACTTCCCTGTATGCGTGGTTTTGGTACATAGTCAGCCTCAAACACAGTGATCGGTGGCAGACTGCTCAGCCTGGCTGCCGTTGCATTGACCAGTTCGCTCACGCCGTTATTTGTTGCAGCGGATATCATAAAGAGACTGTACCCTTGTTTTTTTATATAATCAATAAACCGTTTGACCAACTCTTCGTCCTGTGCGATGTCTTTTTTGTTGGCTGCAACGATTTGCGGACGCTCTGAAAGCTCCGGGTTATATCTCCGGAGCTCTTCGTTTATTGTTATAAAATCATCTACAGGGTCCCGCCCCTCAGATCCTGACACGTCGACAACATGAATTATCAACCTGCACCGGTCAATATGTCGCAAAAAATCATGACCGAGACCTGCTCCTTCTGAGGCTCCTTCAATGATACCCGGAATATCAGCCATCACAAATGAGCTGCCTTCACCGATATAAACGACACCAAGATTTGGAAACAATGTCGTAAAATGATAGTCGGCAATCTTGGGATGAGCTTTTGATACAACAGAAAGAAGTGTTGATTTCCCTACATTCGGATACCCTACAAGCCCTACATCAGCAAGGAGTTTCAGTTCGAGCTCTACCTCGAGCTCCTGCCCATGTAAACCCCCTTTGGCAAACCGCGGCGCTTGCCGGGTCGGTGTAGCAAAATGTCTGTTGCCCCAGCCGCCGGTGCCGCCACGAGCAAGTCTGAATGTTTCTGTTTCAGACATATCAACAATAACGGTATTACTTTCCTTATCACGTATAACTGTTCCCTTAGGAACTCTGATCGTCAGATCTTTTCCGTCTTTACCTTTTTTATTTTTTCCCGATCCGTCCGCTCCATTATCTGCTGCGTACTTCCTTTTATAACGAAAGTCCATCAATGTTGACATATTTGTATCAACAGTGATCATTATATTGCCGCCGCGACCACCGTCACCTCCATCGGGACCGCCTGACGGGACGTATTTCTCACGGTGGAAAGATACGGCGCCATTTCCTCCCTTACCTGCTTTAACGGTTATTGTGGCTTTATCTACGAACATTATTTACTCCCATACCTAAGTCTCCCGTCATTGCGAGCGAACGAAGCAATCCAGTCCCCATATCCTGCATTTTTATTCTTCATACACCACCGGTGGATTTCTTTTATGCTCACTGATCCTGTGATAATTTGCTATGATTTCCATATCCTCCGGAGCACACACTCCGCTTTGAAGATATTCGTCGATTGCTTTGTATGTGACACCCATTTCTTTTTCATCTGTCTGACCGTCATAGAGTCCGGCAGACGGAGCTTTTTCGATTATCCGTCTGGGTGCATCAAGGTACATCAGGAACTTACGTATTTCTGACACTGTAAGATCGGCGATCGGGTTAAAGTCGAATGCACCATCACCCCATTTTGTAAAATAGCCCATGTACCGCTCACTTTTATTGCCTGTTCCGGCTACCAGCCTGTTTTCGGTTGCAGCAACTGCATAAAGAGCTGTCATTCGCAGACGTGGTGCGATATTCACTTCGGCAGCTTTTGTTATATCTGCTGCTCCCTTGAGTGGCTTCATGATTGCTTCGGCTGTTTTTGTCAAATCTACCATTCGCTTTTCGATCCTAAAAAGCCTTGAGATCATCATAGCGTCGGTCATGTCCTCGTCATAATTGCATTTTGATGTACACGGCATGATCAGTCCTACCGTATCATCACATGCTAACTTGCATAAAATGCCGACAAGAGCGGAATCCTTGCCTCCGCTGTTGCCGAATACAAGCCCTGTTGCGCCTGATTCTTCAAGCTGTTTACGAATAAAAGCAACCCGTTTTTCTTTTTCCTGTTCGTAATTGCGCATATTTATCAACCACCCTGTATATCATGTGTGTGACACTTTCCTCATTATGCTGTCCACTGTTTGATTTTTCTTATGATCTCTTCGGTGTTGACCGGTTTGCCTATATGGTCATTCATCCCCGAAGCCATACACCGTTCAACATCTTCTTTGAATACATTTGCTGTCATTGCTATGATCGGTATTTCATCTGCACTGTCACGTTCTGATGAACGAATCCTGATGGTTGCCTCATACCCATCCATAATAGGCATCTGAACATCCATAAATATCAATTTGATCGTTCCGTCGTCAGCCAAATATTTTTCAGTGGCGTCCTTGCCATTTTCGGCACACAGGATATTAATCCTCGTCGGTTCAAGTAAAGAGATGATTATTTCCCTGTTTATCTCCACATCATCAACAAGTAATATCGTTATATCCGAAAAATCGTCTATCGCCTCAACGTCAGGTTTCACATCTGCTGTGTTTTTATTCTCTTCAAAAACCGGTGCGTCTTTTTTGCATACCTTGGTCAGGATATTAAAGGAAAATGTAGTTCCACTGCCCTCTTTTGAATCAAACCATATCTCGCCGCCCATCATGTTTACTATTGTTTTTGAAATGACAAGTCCAAGACCTGTTCCGCCGTATTGGCGCGAGATACTGCTGTCTGCTTGTGAAAATACTTTAAACAAACGCGGTTTTTGGTCTTCGGATATGCCTATTCCCGAATCCTGTACCGATACTTGCAGCTTATAATCATCTCCGTCGGAGCTCTCTACAACTGCGCGCAGTGTAATGCTTCCGTCCAGCGGTGTAAACTTCACTGCATTCGACAATAGATTCATTATTACCTGTGCAAGTCTCTGCTCGTCCGATAGTATGGAATATGGTATCGCCGGGTCGCAGTGCATTTCGAAGTTGATATTCTTTTCTTCGAGCTTAAATCGCATAACATCAACTATACGCTGCAGCATTTCTTCAAAAACAAATTCTGTGTAACTCAGTTCAAGATGGTTAGATTCGATTTTTGACATATCCAGGATGTCGTTGATGACTCCCAATAAATGCGCTGAAGAATCGTTGATCTTATTCAGGCAATACTTGATTTTGTCCATGTCTGTAGTGCCTTGAGCAATGGTCGTCATTCCGAAAACAGCATTTAGCGGCGTACGGATCTCATGGCTCATGTTCGCCAAAAATTCCGACTTCGCCAAATTTGCGTGCCTTGCCAGCTCCAAAGCGTTATTGATCTCTGTGATATCATTAAAAAGCGCCATGATCCCGGTGGTTGTTCCGTCTTCGTCAAACATGGGCGTTATGTGAATGTAATAGGTGCTGGACTGACCGGACATGTTAAAGTCCATTTCTTCTTCGATCGACACCGTACTTTTTGTACTGATGGCTTTATCAAAAGCTCTCACAAACCCTCTCAGGTTTGCCGGTGATAAAATATCTTTGAGTACCTCTTTGTAATGGCTGCCGTCAATTAAGCCGAAACTTGCGATTCCGGCTTTTGTAAGAAACATATTTGATGTATAAGCAAAAAATCCGTTGACATCGAGGAGCAGAAGTATATTATTCGTGTTTTCCAGTATGAGTTGAAAAAACTGCAACTCTCTTTTTAAAGAGTCACTCCAAATCGACTCAACACGATTTTGAGTCGCTGTTACGATTTTTGCTTTTTCAAGATTTGCCTCAGCAAGCGCGAGCTTTCTTTTCAGCGCACGGTTTTCCTTGCTTAGCTCTTCAACTGAAAGACTATCCTGCTCCATCATTTCCTTACTTATTCGCTTTAAGTCCTGCGTCTCCCGTCATCGCGAGCGCATGAAGCGATCCAGTCCCTTCTTTCGCTTGTTATAATGTGCTTACATATGATAGGTTGTTAACAGATCCTGCAAATAACGTTTGTATAATTATGGAACAGGTTTTTCAGTTTTCCGTCTGCATCGGGAAGCGGACAAATTTCGCCTCCGCTGATAGCGTAGATATAGTTTTTTCCTCCGGTCAGCTCGCTCACCTTTTCTGCTTCGGCTTCACTGTTTGCTCCGAGTGAAAGATATCGTGCCATGCAGGAGTAGCTAAGTATAGCTCCGCCTTTTACGTCGATGTGTTTTACAACGCCTTCCGTGGTTTGCAGTACATCGTTCATAACAATGCGTCCGACCGCCAGAGTTGCACCGACAGGCATTGCACCTCCGCAAACTGTATAGCCGTCCGGAGTAAGTGCGAATACCGCCCGTGCCACCGGTTTTGTGCCATCCTTATGATCTACAACAAGCGGCAGTATGCCGAGACCTGTTTCAAGATCGGCTTTTGTAATGCCTATCTCATTGAGATATTCAAGAGCCGGTTTACCGTTGACGCCGATGAGTAGGTTGCCGCTTGATTCTGTGATTATTGCTGTTTGTTTTCCTATTTTTTCTTCGTCGAGTGATGCGATTTCAAATGAACAATCGACTGTACCGTAAATCAAGCCTAATACAGCAGCCTCTCTGTAAGTTTGACCATTTCGGATAGTGCATGCTGTGGAATAATCATTGGAGTGGTCGATCGCCACAGTTCCAAACTGCGGTGTTCCACCGGTCGCATCGTCTATTGCAGTGAGTATCATATCGCCGCTTACTGTTGTCATAAGAGGAAAATAGCTGAGCATCAAAGCGGGTTTATCCTCGCGTCGGCTGAGAAGTCCGGTCAAGTCAGTGCCTATCGATTTTGCATAGTCCTCGGTAATAGGCAGCGCGATCGATTCAAAGCTGCAATCATCACTTGTCAGCACATTGATGGCAAACATTACCTGATCTGTCTCATCTTCAGCAGAGCACATTGTTGTGGTCGCACCGATACAGTCAAAAGGTAAAGCATCACATATCGCTTTAAGCACTCCTGTTTCTTCAAACTCTGCAAAGCATGAGATAATACCCAGAGAGTTTTTTTGTAAATCATTTTCAATGTTTAATGCTTTAGTGATCTCACTGACTGCTACATCCGCATCATCGATTTCTCGTGTGATAGCTGTAATTGATTTTATCATGTCAAAATGCCCCCCTTGATGATGTATATGCCTGACTCAAAATTATATCACAATCAATGAGAAAATACAACAACTCACAGACCCATGCCACACTTAGAGAAGTTCAGTCGGCTTTAATGTATCCATGTCGGTAAACTCGATATTTTCACCAGCCATTGCCCATATAAAGGAATAGTTTGTCGTTCCGCATCCTGAGTGTATCGACCAGCTTGGACTGATAACTGCCTGTTCATTATTCATTACTATATGTCTGGTCTGACTTGGCTCGCCCATAAAGTGGAATACAACATTATCCTCCGGTATATCGAAGTAGAAGTAGACCTCCATGCGACGCTCATGGGTGTGGGCCGGCATAGTGTTCCAAACACTGCCTGTCTCAAGTACGGTTATACCCATAAGAAGCTGACATGTTTCAATTACAGCAGGATGGATCACCTGATGTATCACACGCTCGTTGCATGTATCTTTAGACCCCATTTCTACATGCTTTGCTTTTTCAAACGGAATAAGAGTGGTCGGGTAATTTTTATGTGCCGGAACGGATGACATATAATACTTGGCAGGCTCACTTGACGAAGCACTTTTTAAACTGATTTCTTTTGCACCCATACCAACATATAATGCTTCAAGACGGTTTAAACTATACTCTGTCCCATCCACGATAACTATGCCTTCGCCTCCGATATTTACTATGCCAAGCTCACGTCTTTCGAGAAAGAACTTTACACCAAAGGTTTTCCAACAGTCAAAATTCTTTTCGATATTGAGTGTTTCCTTCACCGGCATCGCACCCATTGTTACAATACGGTCAATATGGGAGTATACTGCTGTCACATCATCTGCTTTAAAGATCGTATCGATAAGAAACTCATCTCTTGTTTGCCCGGTAGTCCAGCGTTTAAAGTCTTCCTTACCTGTTGAGTAGCGAATATCCATAATAAAAACTCCTTTATTTTTCGGCATCAACGGCCGTTATTTTATGACAATACGATATTATTTAAATCATTTAGATCAAAAATTTCACCGACTACACCTACAAGCAGGTACAGATCTGTGATCGGCTCCTGCAGAAGTTCCTTGAGTAATGTTACTTTTTCAAGCTGGCCGGTGCTGCTTACGTGCATGCGCGGACCGGTGCACCTGTGCATCTCATCTCCGATAAGGATGTGGGTCTCGTCAGCATAAGATATGGACACATCCTCTCTGATAAGCTCGTTTACTGCTTCTTCCAATGCAACAAGGTCTATCTCCGGTTTGCTGTGAAAGCTGAGGATGAATCCACGCCTGACATCTGCATGTTGATATAAGTGCGACCCAATGCCTTGTCTTGTTGTCAAAATATGTTCGCATACGTCTTCGGCTGTGTGGACCATCAGTCTTGAGTTGATCGATTTAAAGACAATATCTGTTATTTCCTTTGGTTTCGGTCCGAAAAGAGTAGGTCGTGTAACAATGACCTCCTCGCCGATTCCAATGAGAAGATGTGCATTGCGACCCAACTGGTCATAAATCAAATCAAAGTGCTCAACGACCACCCTCTTTCCTTTGCTGACAGCATAGAGGATAGCAGATGCAAGTTCATGCATTTGGGTAAATGCAGATTCAAAGCGAATGTCAACATGATATGTATGAGCAGTATAAAAACCGGTGTCTTCAACATTCAGAAGCGGCAGAGGACGTACATTGACACCCTCATCATCATTTGTCAGTTCAAGCCCGGGAAACATGCCTTTGATTATCATGCTCTTGCCACTGCCGGCAACACCGACAAGTCCAATTATTTTATCAAACGGACTCAGGTATTGCTGGGCGATTTGCATCCCGAGGTCAGCCATGCGTTCGTTCCCGCGTGGCGCAAAAAAGATACTATAAAGATGGCTCTTTTGCATTCTTGCTGAATATGCCATAATATGCCTCCATTCTATCCTGTTTCACTACTGACATACTAATGTGACAATGGTTCTATACTGTAAATAGTGTCAATAAAAAACTCACCGGTTATGCCGAATGACATAGCATCTGTTCTGCTGTCTAATGAGTTGAAGTGCCACCATTCAGACGACAATGGGGTAAATCCTGCTCCGGTGAAATATCTGTGCATGATCTTT
>Ga0123356_10006812_pt1 | contig 11494 bp, 10 predicted proteins | sample TergutEmb28metaG_2_FD_92546 | JGI IMG/M metagenome (GOLD analysis project Ga0123356, IMG submission 92546) | Embiratermes neotenicus P3 segment gut microbial communities from Petit-Saut dam, French Guiana - Emb289 P3 | ecosystem: Host-associated > Arthropoda: Insects > Digestive system > Gut ... | reverse complement strand
TCGCGGGTGCGTGCCTGCAAGCGGGTCGCAGCAGCTTGAGCCGGTCTTGTCTTCGGAGGCTGAACGACGGTTTGGCCGGCGACCAGTCGGCGGCAACGCGCCTCCAGTGCGGGTGTCGTTCGTCCGCCAGGGACGCGCAACCATTGCACCGAGAGAAACTTCTCGGGGACTCGCGCACCCCCCTGGTTGGTGTCATCGATGACGACGGGCAATAGAAAAGTGTGATCGTCGGCCATGTCGAGGGTTCTCTCCACGGCCAGCCGCCACTCCCGACGGAAATAGCCCTCCGCTCGTGCTTCGGTATGAGCAGAGATGAGCGGCATGAAGAAATCGCATTCGCGTATCAGCCGGCGGATCTTCTGATCCCACGCATCGCCCCCGTCCAGACCACTCTCGTCGTACCAGACTTCGAGTCCAAACGCCGTGAGGGCGTGCCTGAGGGTCTGCGCAGCTGGCCGATCTTCCGAGGCGTAGCTCAGAAACACCGACGGGGCAGGGTGCGAGGAGTCGGAGGGGGAAGGCATGCTGCCGTTAAAGATCCAAGTTGGGTTGCGAAGAGTCAACAGCTGTCAGGCACTTCGCCGCATAGAGGCCAGGAAGCAGCCGATTTTCGCAGACTTATCGATGGCGTCCGTCTACCTGCACACGCTTGACAGCTGCCAGATCGACCCCCTCCAGACAGCGTACGTTGATCGCGGCCGTCGCGGCGCCTGACGCACCCTTGCCGGTGGCAAACGGCGCGCAGCCGCAAATCGGGCAGAAGTGGTGGGCGATGGCATGCTTGTTGAACCGATATGTGCCGTAACTGTCGTCGGCGCACTTCAGGTGAAGCTGCTCGCGCGGCACAAACCACAGCAGATATCCCTTGCGGCTGCAGTGTGAGCAGTTACATTCCTTGACGTCGGAAAACTCCCCTGCGACTTCAAACGCGATGCGGCCGCAATGGCAGCTGCCCTGGTGCATACACTCTTACCTCATTGCGGGAGCACGATCTGACCCGATCTGGAGAAGGGGATCGGCGGCACCAGGGCGATGTCCGGGTTGACCCAGCCGGAGACATGATAGTCGGGCAGCTCACCCCGCTGCAGCACGCGCAGCAGAAGGTTCGGCACGCTGGTGGCCAAGTTGGTCGTGACGAGCAGATCGAAGTCGGCCTCCCCGCGCGCCGGGACGCTGAAAGGCGCGACGCTCTTCCCCTGACCGACCTTCACACCGGCAATCTCCAGGGTGCCACTGACCGACTTGATGGGCAGCGGGCGGTCGTTGGGGTTTTGCGCGTGCAAGTGCACCGTGAAATGCTGCTCCTGGATCTGCACGTCCGCGAGGTCGACCGACACCAGCGTGATGGTGGGCGCCTGTAAGTGCGTCACCGCGCAACTGCCGAGAAGAACCGCAACCCCCAAAGCTGCGCTCCGGCATCCGCGCGCCAGCCACCCCTTGTCACTGATCATGGCGCATCGCGTCGCGTCACGGCGTCGATCGCAACACGCTACCGCCCCCGCTCCGCGGCTTCCTCCTCACTCCGGGTGCAGATGGCCTCGGGCACGGCCTCGAGTCGCTCCTGCGGGATGGGTTGACCGCTCAGGTCTGACAAGCCGTAGGTGCCCTCGGCGATTTTGCGCAGGGCGCGCTCAACACGTTCCAGCCGCGCAACGTCGCGAGCCGCCAGATTGCCGCCCAGCTCGAGCGCAGCGAGCTTCTGGGCATCATCCTCATATTCACGCGCTGCCCCTGCGCTGTCAGCTTCAACATCGCTTTCCTCGGACTCAGCCGACTGCGCCGCTCGCTGCAGGTTCGTTCGCAGGCGGATCAGGTACTGCCTTTGTCTCTCTACGAACGCCGCGTCAAGCTGTGATCTGCCGATGCTCATATCGCACTCTCCGCCGTCACCGGGGTGTGTCTGCGGCGACAGAATGCAGAACCCCACCGCGACCGATCAAGTGATTTCCCGCGCGTCCATAGCGAGCTTTGTCTTGAACTTCGGGGTGAGGTCGTCGCTGGCACGCGCACCAGGGTAGTGACGACGCTAATCGGCCGTCACCACGACTTTACCTCGGGCGTGCCCTTTCTCCAGATAGCGCAGCGCTTCGGCGGCCTCACTCAGCTTGTAGCTTCGGTCGATGACCGGCGTCACCTTCCCGGACTGCATGAGGGCGCCCAGTGCGCCCAGGTCTTCTTTGTTGAGATGCGCCAGAATCATGCTGAACTTCTGGCTCACGAAGGGCTCGAGCATCAAGCCTTCGATGGGAGGAATCAGCCAGGCGAACCAATTACCGGGGCTGGTCGAGCCGACCATGACGTAGATGCCATTGGGATTCAGGACGCGCTTGTATGCCAGCAACGAGTGGGTGCTGACGTTGTCGACGATCAGGTCGTAACGCTGTGTACCCTTGGTGAAATCCTCCCGCGTGTAGTCGATAACGTGATCGGCGCCGAGCGCGCGGACCAGATCGACGTTCCTGGTACTGCAGACGCCGGTGACATCGGCGCCGAACGCCTTGGCGATCTGCACGGCGAACGTGCCGACGCCTCCCGAGGCGCCGTTGATCAGAACCTTCTGCCCGGAGTGAATGTGTCCCTTGTCGCGCAGCGCCTGCAGCGCGGTGATGCCCGCGATAGGTACGGCAGCCGCTTGCTCGAACGTCAGGTTGCCCGGCTTCAGAGCGATCGCCCGCTCGTCGCGGACCGCGACATACTGCGCGAATGCCCCGCCCTTGCCGCCGAACACCTCATCGCCCGGCTTGAAGCGCGTGACGCTCTTGCCGACCGCCTCGACGATTCCCGCAAAGTCGACGCCCAGGCGCGGGTTTTGTGGTTTGCCGAAGCCGAAATCCAAGCGGCCGATGTACGGAGTCCCCTCCATCTCGTGCCAGTCGAGCGGATTGACCGATACGGCATGAACCCTGACCAGGACTTCATTGTCCGCGGCAGTTGGTTTGGGAACGTCCTGGTACCTGACGACATCCGGCGAGCCGTAGCAATAACGGACGGCGGCTTTCATGGGAGTCGCGCCGGCCGGAAGCGGCGGTACCGGGCCGCAAGCCGAGGTGTAGCTCATGGCGATCGCCAGCGACAGGACCCCGAGTGCCAGTACGACTCCGATAACGCCCAGGATCTTATAGAGTAGTTTCATGAATTCCCCCGGCGCGTGTGTTTTGCGGAACTGTGCGTTCGCCTGCTCGACCCAGAGGTTGCGCGTTCCACGGAACGCCTTCAAGAATGCGATGCACCGACCGTCGGGTGAGATCTGTGCGCTGGCGATCGGGCCGCCGGGAAAGAAACGCCGCCTTTTCCTTAAGTATTTGTATTAGTTGGCGTTAAGCGGTGTCGGGCGCGGAGTGACCGCGTGAGTGCCGAACCCTGATGAGGCATCATTGCGGCTTGCAACACAACAATGGCCTTCGGTGGCTGCGCCGCAAAGGGGTCCAGCATGCGTTCGTCCATTCACCTCGGTTTCATTGCCCTGTGTCTCGCGTCGCTCTGCCGCGCGCAGGAATCGACCGGCACAACAGCCGCTGCCGCATCGGTGCAAGTCGTCGCCGTTCGCGCCCGCGCGCTCATTGACGGTACCAGCCCGCAGCCGCTGCCAAACCAGGAAATTCTGATCCGCGGGGATCGCATCGCCGCGGTCTACCCGAGCGGATCGCGTCCGCTGCCTGCAGGAGCGCGGTTGCTCGACCTGGGCACCGCCACGGTTCTTCCCGGTTTGATCGATTGTCACACGCATATTTTCCTGCAGGGAGAGGTGCCGGCGGCCGGCGGCTACGACGTGCAGTTGCTCAAGTACCCGGCCTCGTATCGCGCGGCGCGCGCAGTGGTGGCCACACGAAGGGCCCTGGAACAGGGGTTCACGACCATTCGCGACGTCGAGACCGAGGGCGCCGGATACGGCGACGTCGGCATAAAACAGGCGATCAACGACGGCTCCATACCGGGTCCGCGCATGTTCGTCGCGACGCGTGCCATCTCGACCACCGGCGGTTACCCGCTGGAAGGATACGCACCCGAAATCGTCGTACCCAAGGGAGCGCAGTTGATCGATGGCCCGGTCGAGGCGCGTAAGGCCGCGCGCGAGCAGCTGGATCACGGAGCCGACTGGATCAAGGTGTACATGACGCATCGATCCTGGGTCGATGAGCACGGTGAGCTGGTCTCGCAACCCACGCTGACGGTCGAGGAGCTCAAGGCCATCGTCGATGAGGCGCACGGCTGGCGCCGGAAGGTGGCCTGCCACGCCTACAACGGCATCGGTCTGCAACGGGCGCTGGATGGGGGTTGTGACTCCATTGAGCATGGCCTGGAAATCACCGACGCGCAGATCGCTCAGATGGTCAGGCAAGGCACGTGGTACGTACCAACGCTCGCGGTGTACTACTACGATTGGGATCCGGCGGATACACCCACGGGGATGCGCGACCGCAAGCGCACCGCGGTACATGGCGTCTCTTTTCGCAAAGCCCTGCACGCCGGGGTCAAGATTGCCTTCGGCACTGACGTCGGTGGTTTCCCCTGGTCGATCCCATCGCCCAGGAATTCGCGCGCATGGTGGAGTTCGGGATGACGCCGATGCAGGCAATCCAGTCCGCTACCTGGCGGGCCGCGGAGCTGCTCGGGGAGCCCACGCAACTCGGGGTCGTTGCACCAGGCGCCTACGCGGATCTGATCGCGGTGGTGGACAATCCCCTCGACGACGTCACGGCGCTGAAGAATGTCGGCTTCGTCATGAAGAATGGAGTTGTCTTCCGCTCGCTACCGGGATCGAACTAGCCAGAACGGGGTCGACTCGGGGTCCGCCTGGCCCGGACTGCAGCGGCGCGGCGCTGAATCCCTACCCGCGGGCGCCGGCGGGGGCGGGGCGTGCGCGCTGCACGTTGACGGTCACCTGGTTGCGTCCGGTAGCCGTGCGCTCGTAATCGAGCGAGCTCGCGGCGCGGCGCACCAGCATCAGACCGAAACCGCCGATCTTCGCTTCTTCCAGCGACTTCGGCGGCTGCGGATCAGTGCGCCCGCGCGGATCGAACGGCACGCCGTTGTCCTCAAAAGTCAGAACGATCGAATCGGGGCGACTTTCCAGGGTAACGCGAACGTCCAGCTCGCGTCCGCCCACCGCGCCGTGGCTCACGATATTGTCGACGATCTCTTCGAACACCAATTCGGCGTTGTAGCGCGGCGCACCTTCCAGAGGCTCTGCATCGAGCGCACTCAGCAGGCGCGCAAATCCCAGCGCGAAGCCCTCATGGGTGCCCGGGAAACGGATCTCCACGGACTGCGGACGCACGGCGCGATCCGTGGCCGGGGCGCCACGTCACCCGCGTGCCGCCGCGGCCGCGGCGGTTGCCTCCACGCGCACCGGGACGATTTCATTCAGTGACGTGGTTTCAAGCACCTGAGTGACCAGCGGCTGCGCACCGTACAGGGCCAGCTTGCCACCCCTGCGGCTGAGCGCACGCGCGATGGTGATGAACATGCGGATCCCCCCGGAGCCGACGAAGCTGACCTGAGAGAGATCGATGATGGCACGCGCACCCCGTGGTACGAGGTGCGCTGTCAGCTGCGTCTCGATTTGGTCGACGCCCGGCGTGTCCAGCCGGCCGATCAGCGAGACGTTGAGGATTCCATCGCCGGCATCACCGACCTGCATCTGCATAGTGAGACTCCAGCCGGCGACTTGCCGCCGACGCGAGGATCTTACGGGTGCGGCGGCGCGACGCGCAAACGCGGCCCCGCTCGGGTGCCGGGGCCAGGGATGCGAGCTCCTCGACGCACACGTTCAGGACACGCCCCAAGTGAGCACGGTGAGCGTGATGTCGTCGGCCTGCGGGGCGTTTCCAGCAAAGTTCGTGACGCTCTGGCAGATGTGCTCGGCGAGTGCGGTGGGCGTGCCGCCCCCGTGCACACGCACTTCGTCAACAAGCCGTTGCGCCCCGTAGGCTTCGTCGGCTGGGTTGCAGGCCTCCGTTACGCCGTCGGTGTAGAGCACGAGCCGGTCACCGTGCGACAGCTGCAAGGTATGGGTCGGAAACTTGATGCCCGACTTCACCCCGAGAACCAGTCCGCCCGCACCGCCGAGCGTTTCGACCGAGCCGTCGGCGCGCCGCACGTAGGGAGGGTTGTGGCCGCCGTTGGCGTAGCGCAGCTCCCCGCTCTTTGGCTCGAGCACGCAGTAAAACACCGTCACGAACAGGTTCAGTGGATTCTGCGCGTACAACACCTCGTTGGTTTGCAGGAGGCACTCGCCGGGATCGGTGTACCGTGGCGCGAAATCGCGCAGGTAGGTGCGCACTACCGCCATGAAGAATGCCGCCGGCACGCCGTGGCCGCAGACATCCGCGATCACCAGCCCGACTCGTCCATCCGGCAGCTCGGTGAAGTCGTAGAAATCCCCGCACATCGTGGTTGCCGGAATCATGCGTGCGACGCCGTCGCATCCTGGTTTCGCGGGAAAAGTGGCGGGCAGGATTGCGAGCTGCAGCGCCCGCGCCACTTCCAGTTCGGCTGTGAGCTGCGTTTGGGCTTTCTCGAGCGCGGCGTTCTTGTCGGCGAGCTCGCGGGTGCGCTCCGCGACGGTAGTCTCGAGAAGATGTGTCTGCAGCTTGAGCACGCGCAGCAGTCGCAGCAGGCGCAGCGCCCTCAGCCACAGCGCATCGAAACCTGCCAGGTAGAAAGGTGCAATCGCCAGCAGATCTACCAGCCCCGGGTAGCTGAATATGTACGCGAGCCTGTTCCTGGCGGCGACGATGCGCAGCAGGTATTCGCAGGAGAAAACCACGACCACGACGATCTCGCCCAGGTGCAGCGCACGCGTCGCCCAGAGCGGCAGGCCCGGAATCGACTCGACGCCGATGGAGGCGACGCTGAAGACGATCAGCGCCAGAATGAGATTCTCGAAGCACCGGGCGTACGGGCCGCCGCTCTCGAGCAGCAGCTGCGGCAGCGCGCGGACCTTTGCCGCCACGGACTCGGCTACCCGCCTTACCGGCGCCGTGCTCAGCCGCAACGTCAGGCTCGGCCGGGCGGCTCGTGCTCGCGATGAAACCGATGGATGGTCCACAGGTAGCTCTCCATCAACGAGTCCTTACCGAGCTCAGCGAGAATCTCGAGGCGGCGGCCGGCGCCAGAGGTACGCGTCAGCTGCGCACGCGCGCGCGAAAAGTGCTTGAGCTGGTTGCGGTACTGCCACAACAGCTCGCGGCTGGCCATCTTGTTCTGGTGAAGCTCCCACGAGGCGAGTGTCACGGCCATGAGTCCCATGACAAACGTCAGGGCATTCTCGAGCGATGTGCCCCAGATGAGGCGATCGCCGGCCGCTTCGCCGAGCACCAGCAGAGTCAGAATCATGGCGACGATGACGCCGAACAGGATGCGCTTCAGCCACCTGGTGCGCACCCCGCTGCGGTGGAGTTTAGCCACTTTTCGCACGAAGTACTGGCACTGATTCTCGATCCAGGCCAGATCGACGCCGTCGCGCTCGCGGGCAGCAGCGCATTCACCCGCGGCCGCAGGCGCTTCGACGCCGATCAGCACATGTCCGATCCAACCAAAGCCATGGAAGCGGTTTATGCCTGACAGCGACAACACTTCCTCCGCGTCCACCAGATGATCGCTGCGCGCCAGCCGCAGGTAGAACTTCACGCGCAGCGTTTCCGCTAGCGCGCGGCACATCAGGTGCTTGGCAAACCAGTGCCGTTCGTGCAACAGGTGGTACACGCCGGCGCTCGAGATCAGGATCAGCAGGTACACGAACAGCAACAGCCGCGTGCTCATGAGTTTCTCGTACGTGAGATAGGCGAGACCCATGACGAAGGCAACGAGATTGAAAAACGCGAACAGCTGGTCCGAGCGCTTCTGGAAATGCAGCGCGAGCGCGTCCGCCTTGCCGTACTGGCTATCGATGCGCTCCAGCGCCGCTACAGCGGGCGGGTCAAGGTGATGGGTCGGGGGCAGACCGCTCAGCAGAGAGTCTGGCGCGGGGGGTGCCGGCCAGCTGCCGTTGAAGCGCTGGTACTCGCGGTTATAGACGTTCAGCGAACGCAGGTGGACTTCGAGCCGCCGGGGCATCGCCGGCAGCCGCTGCAGCGCGTCGTCGCCCAGCCCGGCAAGAAAGCAGGGCGCACCGCCGCCTGCAACGGCACCGCCGTGTGTCGAGCCGTTTTTGGCCCGTGCCGCGGGTATCCAGTAGACCAGCCGCGCCGGCAGGTCTGATTCCGAGGAAGCAGCCGAGAACTCGAGCCGCTCATCGTCCTTGTTACGATCGGTGCGCACACCGAGGTAACGGAGCACGGTGTCTGCAGTGCCGCCGGGCAGGGGCGATGGCTCCCCGTCCCACAGCGCAACGAGCAGACTGCACCTGCGGACGAGATTGTGGGTCAGTGTTGCGTAGTGGGCATCCCGACCGGCGCTGCCATGAGCCTCCTCTGCAATCGCTGCGGTCGGGGGCAGCTCGCGGCAGCGGACTCCGGGATGCGCCAGCAGCGTCTTGAGCAGGGCGAACGAGTCGGGTGTGAAATCCGCGGCGTATTGCCCCAGCGGCAGCGGCAAGAGGGCATCGACGCCGACGCCGAGCTCGAGAGCGGTTTGCACCACCAGCAGATCGGCACCCGCGGCCATCCCCGCCATGAGCCGCAGCTCTGAATCGGGAAGATGCTGCTTGAGCTGCTCGAGGATGCTGGTAACCGCAGCGACCAGATGTGGCAAGGCGTCCGGACACAGATCGCGATGCCCGGAGACGCCTACGACAAAAGGTGAGACGACGTCGTTCTTATTGTTGTTGGTCAAGGTCGAAACTGCTGGGGTCAGGTGGTACTCGGCAGACCATTGTGCCGCCAGCGCGCCACAGGGGACAACGACCGCGGTGCAAAGCGTGCGGCAGGTCTCATACTCCCTGGGGAACTGCGAATAGACTTCACCCCCCCAATAACAACCCTCCGCACCGCAACAAGCACCCGAACTGCGGCCCGGAGGTGCTCGCCGACGAGGCTGCTGTCTTGGATTCCTCCAGGTACCGGGCGTTTCTCAGCTACAGCCACCGCGACGCGAAGTGGGGCATGTGGCTGCACAAGGCGCTCGAGTCCTACCGGCCCCCGAGGCAACTCATCGGCAAGATCACCGCGCGCGGCCCGATACCGAAACGCCTCGCGCCGATCTTCAGGGATCGCGAAGAACTGGCGAGCGCCACCGATCTCGGTACGGTGATCAACGAAGCCCTGAGGCAGTCTGCCTGCCAGATCGTCATTTGCTCGCCGAGCTCCGCGCGCTCACGCTGGGTCAACGAGGAAATCCTGGCATTCAAACGTCTCGGGCGCGAGGACCGCATCTTCTGCCTCATCATCGACGGCGAGCCGAACGCCTCGGACGATCCCGCGCGCACGCAGGAAGAGTGCTTTCCGCCAGCGCTGCGCTACAAGCTCGGTGCCGACGGCAACCTGAGCGCCATCCGCACCGAGCCGATCGCGGCCGATGCCCGGCCCGGCAAGGATGGCCGCAGCAACGCGAAACTCAAGCTGATTGCCGGCGTTCTGGGCGTGGGTTTCGACGCCCTGCGTCAGCGCGAACAGCAGCGGCGACAGCGGCAGCTCTTTGCGATCGCCTCAGGAGCTATCGCCGGTATGGTGCTCACGAGTGGCCTGGCTGCCGCGGCCCTCATTGCCCGCGCTACGGCGCAGCGGCAGACCGTCATCGCCAGGCGCGAGGCTGAGACAGCGCGGCAGACCACCGCTTTTCTGGTCGATCTGTTCCGGATTTCCGACCCCAGCGAGGCGCGCGGCAACAGCCTCACAGCGCGTGAGGTGCTCGACAAGGGCGCCGCGCGCGTCGAAAGTCAGCTGGCAAGACAGCCCGAGATCCAGGCGACACTGCTCGATACCCTCGGAACGGTTTATATGGGGCTCGGGCTGTACGGTCAGGCGAAGCCGTTGCTCGAATCGGCGGTCATCAAGCGGCAGGCGCTCGTGCCCGCGGAACCGACGGCGCTCGCGCTCGTTCTCCGGCACCTCGGGGACCTGCAGACCCTGCGCGCGGCAAATCCGGAGGCTGAGCGCGATTATGGCCGCGCGATCGCCTTGCAGCGCGCGCTGCCGCCCGAGCAGCGTGACGACCTTGCCCTGGCCTGCAGCCTCTATGGCCTTGGCAACGAGCAGGAGAATGCGGGCCATGCTGCGGAGGCTGAGCAGACGCTCCGCCTTGCACTCGAGCTGCAGGAGCGCCTCTACACGGATGCCTCGGTCGATTGCCAGGGGAGCGAAGGTCATGCGAAGGCCGATACCGCACGCACGCTGCAGGTGCTTGCCTGGGCGATCAGCGAGCGCGATCCGAACGCGGCGATTCCCCTGATGCAGAGCGCGGTGGCAATGCAGCGCTCGCTGTGGGGTGCTGAGCCTTACCCTGACTACGCTGCCGCAGTCAACGATCTTGGCCTCATGCTCCGTGACCAGGGGGACTACGAGCAGTCGGAGCGGCTGCTGCGGGAAGCGCTGGCGATGGAGCGTCGCCTCGTCGGGGACAAGCATCGCGATCTGGCGGTGGCGCTCAACAATCTCGCCCTGGTCCTGTGGCGCAAGGGCGATCTGGCAACGGCCGAATCAACCTACCGGCAGGCTCTCGCCATGCAGCGGGAGCTCCTCGGCGAGGTGCATCCGCAAGTCGCCAATACGCTCAACAACCTCGCTTATGTGCTCTACGACCGCGGCGATGTGGGCGGTGCTCTGCAGACCGAACGCGAGTCGCTGGCCATCTACCGCAAACTCTTCCCTGACGACAATCCCGACGTCGCGAGCACCGTGAACCGGATCGGCCTCTGGCTGACGGAGACCCACGACTATGCCGCGGCGAGTGGCTGTCTCGAGGAGGCACTCGCAATGCGTCGACGCCTCTTCGGCGCGTCACACCCGGAGATCGCGAGCAGCCTCTTGCACGTCGCAATCTTTCAAGTCGCCACGCACAAGTACCAGGAGGCCCTCGAATCCGCGCGCACGGCCAGCGGCATCTACACGAGCGCGCTGTCGGCGTCGAACTGGAGGACAGGGAGCGCGGAGTCGGTCAGCGGCGCAGCGCTTGCCGGTCTCGGTGAATACGCCGAGGCAGAACAGCGGCTGTTGCACGGCTACACAATCCTTACCAAAGACGCCGGCACGCCGTTGATGTTTCGCAAGCTGACGCGGCACTACCTGGAAGAGCTCTACCGCAGCTGGGGACGCCCCGGCGACGCCCGGCGTTACGCCGACGTGGTCGCGCACGCGTCCCCGAGTACGCGTGCAGCGAAGTGAGCGCGGCTGTGCCCCTGGAGTCAATCACGCAAGATCCGCATGCGCGCGGCACCCGTTGTGGCCCGGGCCTGTCGCCGTGCATGTGTCCTGCTCCCGTGCCTCAGTCAGCGCGGTAGTAGAAGTAAGTATAGACAAACAACAAGAAGATCCCGGTAAATCCCAAACTCGTCAACACACCCTCTCGTTGGTGGTCCATGCGCAATTCAATGAACGCGCCGTTCAGGCGTGCACTC
>Ga0123356_10006811_pt1 | contig 11496 bp, 7 predicted proteins | sample TergutEmb28metaG_2_FD_92546 | JGI IMG/M metagenome (GOLD analysis project Ga0123356, IMG submission 92546) | Embiratermes neotenicus P3 segment gut microbial communities from Petit-Saut dam, French Guiana - Emb289 P3 | ecosystem: Host-associated > Arthropoda: Insects > Digestive system > Gut ... | reverse complement strand
TGGATGTTTGGATAATATGGCGTAATTTAGCATGTAAATATCCTAAAATCAAAATAAAACGCTTGTACGCTAATAAAACCTCCGATTTACCACTAAAACAGCAATAAAGCCTAAGGTCTACTGTTATATTGGCCATTCCGCCTAGTTCTGCGGGTGCGTCTAGGTTTAGTAGTGTATTTTGGGAGCTGTCCGATAGGGCTGTTACTTGTAGAGGCGAGTTGGGGTCAAAGTTGAGTGGTAGGTGGTAGGTGTTGTTGTTTTGAAAGTTTATTTGTAATGTTTTTTGTAGGGTTACTTTTTGTTGTTGTCCAGTGGCGGTTATTTTGAGATTGTAGTATAGTGGGCTTGCGTGTTTTAGATTAGCTTCTATGGTGCCTGTGCCTTTGAAGGTTTGGGGGCCGGAGTCATAGAGGTCGTCTAGGGTCATTTTGAGGGCTATGGGGTCGTTTGTTTGTTCTTCAAGATTTGACCGTAAAATATCTGTGGTAGTAGTATTTAGGGCGCATTCAAAGGTGGCTTCTATGTTGACTGTGTTGTCGGTGGTCCAGTTTTGTTGGATTGGGTTCCATTTGTAGGCTGTTGTGTTTATGGGTTTGTTAAAGTATTCGTGTTCGCAGGTAAAGTTGGCTTCGAAATATCGTGGGGTGCCAAAGAGGTTGCAACCGAGGGTTAGGTTGTAGTAGAGGGTGGTGAAATTTTGGTTGATGAGTTCTTTAGCTACTTTTGGATCTAGTTGGTATTGAAGTTTTGCATAACGTTCCTGTAAGGTGAAGTATTGTGGTGTTTTGTTGAGGGTGTGTAGGGTTTGGTTTTTATCTACGCCGATGTTTTTGGCGATTTGTTCTATGTCTTTGTTGTGGCTATACATTGCGGTGATGGTGTTGCCAAAGGGGGTAGGGGTCAGGGTTCCCTTTGGGGAGTTGATTTGGTCTAAGATCTGGTTTTGCAGATCTTCCTGACTTACGGTTAGATACGCCAAGTTGGGGTTTATTGCGGGTGGAAAGGTTAGACTGGCTTGCCACTCAAACCACTCATAACTCAACCCATCTACTGCGGATAGGGTTTGGGTCCAGATGTAGGTGTGATTGGTGTTTGTTTCCCAGAAAAACACCAGGGGTAATTCATTATTTGTGAAGCTTTGTCCATCAACCCTTAAAACAATTTGACTATCGTTAGCCTCATCTGTTAGGCCTTGGGTTAAGAATTGGGTGTTGGTGCTTTGATTAAGAAAGCTGGCTACGGTAAGGTTAGGGATGAGGGCTTGCTGCATCTGAGCTATATCGGGCATTTTTTGTGCGTAACCCTCCCAAACATAATCATCAAGAATAGCGCGTTGCCCAAGATTGTGATCGGGCCCATTGCCATCATAGCGTACAATTAGGGCAAAGGGTTTTTCGTAACTGCTTGAGCCGTTTCCAGTTGGAACGGTATAGCTAAGGGCTACGACAAAGTGCGGATCATACTCAACCACCCTAACAGTTAGCGTTGCCTCAGCTAACACATAGTGTTGGGTTTCAGAATCAGAAGTAGTGAAGCGATTACCCCATACTTCCACAACAAAAAAATACACCCCCGCCACCGCAGAAGACAAAACCTCAAAACTGCCCCCGCCAACCTCCTCCACCCCAAAAGCACTACTGTTACTAAACATGTTAAAAACAGACCGATCATAGTGGATTTCTATAGTTTCAAAATTAACCTCCCTTGTTAAATCTGTGCGATATGTTATCTCGAATCGATCATTGGGATAAAATGTACCATCCTCATTAATAGATGGCACACCATACATATCAAAAAGAGACACAAGGGTCAAGTTAACACTGTTTTGTCCAGTTTGCGCAGTCAGTAAACCTGAAAAACTACCAACCACCAAGAAACCCATTAAAAAAATCAGTAAAAAAACCAAACCCTGCTCTACAACAACATGCCATTTCCAACCTTTACATTTAATTTTATCCAAACCTTACACCAAAAAACAACATACAGAAACTTAAAAAACAGCAACAAACAAGGAAAAGGGAGTAAAAATGAAGATATCCCCGATCAGAGAAATATAGTGCAACCTGGCTTGAACAAAACTGGATGGGACCAAATCCGCTATGGCTTCTTGAAGATTTATGTGCACACCTAAATCTGCACCCAGGTATGAAAGTTTTAGACATGGGTTGTGGCAAAGGAATTACCAGCGTGTTTTTGGCAAAAGAATACGGCGTGACCGTCTTTGCCAATGACCTATGGATAAGCGCCACAGATAACTTGCGCCGTTTTGAAGAGGCGGGCGTTGCGGACAAAGTATTTCCCATTCATGCAGAAGCTCATGCGCTACCTTATGCAGAGGGTTTCTTTGACGTTGCCATATCAATTGATAGCTACAATTACTACGGCGCAAGTGAATCATATTTTCCGGAGGTATTCTCAAAACTTGTAAAGCCGGGGGGTCAATTTGGAATTGTTGTGCCAGGACTTAGATGCGAGTTTGAAAAAGGATACCCTAAAACCTTAGAAAAGCTGTGGGTTCCTGAATTATTTACGTTTCACAGTAACAAATGGTGGCGTACGCTTTGGGAGAAAACGGGGCTTTGCGAAATCATCGCATGTTATGACATAGCTGATCCAAAAGTCATATGGCAACCTTGGGCAGACTGGGCTAAAGAGAATTTTGCCAAGGAATTTGGAGATGCTATTGGAGGGGGTGATTTTGATGTAAAGTTTTTGGAAGCTGACATAGCCAATGATCTTGCGTTAATAGCCTTGGCGGCAAGAAACGACAAACAAAATAAGCCTTAGCGGCAGGTACCTAAATCAGAGAGCCTTACTGCTCAGAATTTCGGTGTTAGTATATATTTAAAAGTGGGTGCGTATGTAGTGCAACTGAATTTTTAGGATCCAAAAAAGGGGATAACTTGAATTTTTAATTATATCTCGAAGAGGTAATTGAGTGTGAAGAGTGAAAAGAACTTTCTGCGAGTAAGTTTGTGCAACTGTGCAGAATTTAATTTTTCTCGTTTTGTTTCGGCTCAGCCGAGTTAGGATAGTTTAGAAAAAGGGGGCAGGCAATGTTTCTTTTAAATTTGTGGAGGGGTTAGTGTGCTGATGTCAGATGGATTTAGTTGCTAATCATAGGAGTAGGGGTTGTTGGGTTGAGGTTAGGCCGCTTATAACTTCAAACTTTGAGTCTGCGAATTTTGCACCTATTTTAGATGCCCTGCATAATTTTGGTACGCCGTTTAGGTTTTTTATTGTTGCCCCCCAAGATGGCAGTGAGGGTGTTGAGCGGGCATTAGTTAGGTTTTTTCTCCAGTTTTCCGATGAGCAAACCAGAGTACAGATGACAAATATCATACGAACCTTCCTCGACGTGGAGGTTGTAGGCGATATTGATCCACCAACACCTCAATACCATTTCTGTACAGATTTAGAGCTATCAAAGAATTATGCCCTTCCGATAGTGTTTAAATGTCAACGACGAGAGTTGATGGTTAATCTTATTGACCGGTTGGTTGCAACTACGGCGGGGTTGGGGGTATGTGTGGAAGTGACTGCCAAAGCAGATCCTAACGCAACCTTGGGCATACAAAAATTTGTATATGACAAACTCTCCCACAAATCATCGGCGACGGGGGGTGCAAATATTTTAGAACCCTTTGTTGATCTGATAGGAACGGGTATCGGGAAAGACCCCAAAAATGAGACCTCTGCAGCTGTTAGGGATAAACATTCGGGACAGAAAGTTGATTTTTGGAGTAGAGAACTAGTAAAACACGCGGAGCTAAAACTCACAAGCAACCTGTTTACCTGTAAAATTCTTATTTTGGGCAATTCTTTGCAAACAATTGGAGCGGTTAAAAATGCGTTGCCCGCATCCCCCACCAACAGGTTTAAAACCTTTAAAACAACCCAAACCCCCCAATGCCCCGCTACGGCTCTTAGAGCACCCTCTAGACATGCGGTACGAAATAATGCCCTTTGCCGTTTATGGTGGGCAATACCGCTAAGTATGCTCTTATTTGCATGGGGTTTTGGATTATTTAACCCCCTAAAACTCGTTTCTTCTGCTTCAATGCCTACCCTAGACTGGGGGATCATCGTTTTGGGGGTTTTTGTGGCGGTTTGTTTGTTTGTTGCCTTTAGAAGGCGTAATGCGATTGTACTCTCCACCCAAGAGTTAGCGCAAATTGTAGGGCTACCCACGGCAGTTGAAAAACTTCCAGTAGCATTGGGTAAAGTGGCCCTCTCAAGAATGCAATTAGGCTCAAAAACTACCTCAACAAAAGAAGAAGAGAAAAAAATGCAAGCAACCAAATCGGTATCGTTTGAGACTAAAGAAGAAACAGCTAAGGAGCAAACACAAGAACATAGCAGTTTGCCCACCGCGCACCGTTTACCGACGGTTCTAGAAGAGGTGCCCACCACCTGATTTTAAAATTTTGCAGCTATAGTTAGAGGCCAAACTCTATGTCACTACAACCGGTATTGTTGAGTTGGGGATCATTTATTTTTGGGCTTTGTGTTTTGGGGTTTGTTTCGGTGCTTGATTTTAAGACCCGAAGGGTTTCTAATTGGGTTTGGGTTTTTGCCTACCCAATTGGGTGTGCAATGACCCTTGCGGGCATAGCTCTTGATTTGGTAGGGGCATCAGTTGTTTTGGTTTCTTTGGGGGGTACGTTGTTTTTGGGGTTGGTTTTGGTTTGTTCGGGCTTTTATGGAAGCGCAGACGTTAAAGCACTCATATTTATTGGGCTAACCACGCCAACGGTTCCCGTCACTGTTGAGTTTGCTTTAGGGGTTTCTGCGTTACCGGTTGTTTTGGTGGTGTTTTGTAATTCGGCTCTTTTGAGCTTGATCTGGCCCATATCAATTTTCATCCTAAACCTAAAAGACCTCCTTAAAAGAGAGCCTATGTTTGAGGGAATTACGCTCACCATACGCCAAAAAATTTTGCTACTTTTTACTGCAAGGCTCATACCGATAGATAAGTTTGGAGAACTGGGATATTTTCCAGCCGAAACCGTAGTGGTGGTAGTTCAAGACAAAGAGCACAAACCCACTAGAAAGTTGCTCCGTTTGGTAAAAGCTGAGACTGATTTGGAAAAATATCAATATACCCTAAAAAAATACAGCACGCTTTACCCAAATGGGGTGTTGGCTTCGCCAACAATTCCCACTATGGTTTTCTTTACCCTTGCACTCGCAATAGCTCCTTTGGGGCACTTGGTTTTTCTTGTTGGGTGCTTTTTGGTTTAGCTATCAATTAGAGGGAGATAACGTTTTTTCGATGGTTTTCTCCTCTACGAGTTGGGTGTAGAATTTTTTTACGAGCCGGTTTAGTGCTTCCTCATCGGTTATGCCTGAGCAGATAAGCTTACCGGTTAGGCAGATAAGAAGGGTTGCTTGGGGTTTGTTTGTTTTGTAAATTGGGGGGAATTTTTCGGGATCGTAGAGGGTTTCAAATTCGTTTGTTAATTGCTCTAATGGAACAGATGCGCCGCTTAGATTAGCAGAAGCCACTAAATTTTTCACGCAACACTCAAATCCGCAGTTCTTTGAAACTAGGTTTTCTGTTTTAAGCAGGTTGAGTAGATGAATTATGGCTTGTTTGCCTTTGGTTTTGGTTTTTGTTCCGGTGCAAACAAATTTGCCATTTTTGAAAAGTAAAAATGTAGCGGGAGGTCCGTTTAGTTTAACGGATAATCCGGAAGATTTTTGCCAGTTGCATTTTAAACTCGCTAACCTTTGGTGTGCAACCCTTAAATCAATACCTTCGCTAAACGCGCCAATCATGACAACATTTTCAATCGTAAGCACAAGATCAAACACGGCAATCACACCCATAGAAAACTTGAAACCTTAAAAAGAACACCACCACGCCCGTAACAAGAACACCCAAGGATATGAAACAGCAGCAGTTCTAAATTAAATTTGGTTAAGGGGTTTTCTTTGGTCGAGGGTGATTTTCCAGATTTTTGGGTCAAAGCGTAGGGGTACTTTGCTAAAGCAGGTTTGGCAGAAGCAGTACTTTGTTTTAGTAGCAACTTGGGTGATCCATATGACCGCTGTGCGGTTGCATTTGCATTTTTCCATTTGGTAGGGGTTTGTTTGTTGGTGAGAGGAGAGTTGGGTTTGGGGGTTTTCAGGAGGCCAGTTGTGGGCTTTGAACATATATTGTATGCCTTCGATAACTAGATCGACAAGCTCGACCTCATCTTGCTGGGCTAACTGTTTGAGGTCGCCTATGATTTGCCGTTCAGTCTCCGTTCTAGCACGAATATGAAAGTTATCTCTAACGTTAGGATCCACTTGTCGGGTCATCTTTTTAACCTAACTTTATTTGTTTTGAATTTTTGTTATGTTATTAACATATGATTTTTTCATTATAGTATACACTAATAAAGAGGAAAATGAGCTAAAGCACGGAAATTTGGCTGTTAAGCTCTTATGTTATTAACATATCTTTTAACAATCACGCTGTTTCACCCCTCAAAGATTTAACACCCACTATCCTCATGAACTATGATTCCCCAGGGTTACCTCTTTCAGCGGGTTTAGTTGTAAAAACGGCATATTCTTTTGGGGTGGCTATGAAATCTATGGGAAGATGAATATCACCTGCAGTGATTAGACCTTCACCTTGCTCTAACTCAAGAAGCGCTTCCATTTCAGCTATAGATAGGCCGATGGTTTGACCTGCTAACTTTATCGCCGATTCATCCTGCCGGAGCATTATTTTTGTGGCACAGTTCTCAATAACTGCTTTGCCGGCCTGGTTGTCTAAAATATCGGCTAAACGCTGCGAATTTAGCAGCAACAAAACATTACGTTTTCGGCCCCTGCGTGACACCCCTTCCAAAAAACTTGCCGACGCAGGTAAAGAGGTGTAGAGCCACAACTCGTCAATGAGCACCAATTTTGGAACAGGTAACGGTAGGAATTTGGGGTTATCCAGCATCTGCCAAATCTTACTGAAAATAAGCACGTTTGCAGCCTGAAAAGTAAGACTACGCCGCTGCGTCATTGACAATTGACGATGCAACGCGCTTAAGTTAAAAACCATACGGTGCGAAAATGTTTGAGGCTGCCCCATAGTCAAAAAACTATCCGGCCCAGTTACAAACGTTTCAAGCTGATCTTTTAGGTTAGACGGACTACTCTGATACACCTCCAACAAATCCCGACTCGCCCCCACAACACTACGCAACTCCTGATAGTTTCGATTCCCCTCCACACCCACCAAATCAGCAAGAATACCCGCAGCAGTATCTTTATTGTCACTAAAAATCCTAACCGGATCCAACCCCAAACTCTTCTCGGTGGTAATCTCTAACACATCCGCACCCCAGAGCCGCCCAACATTGCCGTATTCGTTCTCAGGATCAACAATGTAGTAAGCGAGGTTGGGGTGTTTTTGCAACAGACGAGTAAGCAGAATTTTGGAGGTGAAGCTTTTGCCACTACCACTTTTGCCCATAACTATGACATTTTGGTTCATACGCAAATGTGGGTCAAATAATATGGGTGCACCCGTTAGTCGATTAATACCCAAAAAGACCCCGCCGGGGGACTCGATTAAATCTGCGGAGACAAAAGGAAAAAACGTGCTAGCCGTAGTGGTATCTACGACTAGTTTTTTGCCCAGAGTGCCCTGAGTTAGCTCGGGTTGGAAATACGTGGGACAATCCAGGCGTATGAATCGGGATTGCAAGGTATCTCTGAGTTTTTTTGTTTTTTCTTTAAGCGCTTCAAGGGTATTTGCCTCAATTGTGAGGTTAACTTTTAACTCAAACAGACGTGTGCCACCTGTTATTAGGCCTTGGTAGGTGGCTTGGGCCATGTCATGTTTGAGTTTAATCTCCTCTTTGGGCAGGCGACCCTTAGATTGATCGGCTAAGAGAATGCTCTTGAGCAAGCGGAGGTATTTACCCATCTGTGTGCTAGCCACCTCAGGCGGTAGAGGTTTAACGCAGAGCAGCACCTTTTCACACAACCCATAGAGTTCACTAACAAAGCCGGGCAAGAGTTTACCGGGAAGTTGATAGACGGTAAAGGTTCGTTGGAGTTTGCCACTCTCAAGTTGAAGATGTTTGGGAAAGGTCTTGGCTGCTTTGGTTTGGGGCAGATCAGTTAGGGGTTGTTGTTTGAAGCCGCATTGCTCAATTAACCAGTCGATAGGTTCAAGGGTTTGGATATAGAAGCGGTAATAAGTGGTTGTGAATTCATTCTCAGTTATTTCAATGGTTTTTTGGGTTTTTACGGCGGCCAGTTTTGCGGGGCAGGGCAAACTGTTTAGCAGCCGCTGGAAACGTCCAAGGGTTTCTTGGCGTTTCTGTTTGGGCAGCATGACATAGTTTACGGGAAATACCTCGTAGATACAGCCGCAGGGGGTTTGGAGCGGGGGGGATTTATGTCGCAATAATTTTTGCATTTTATTATCTCTCCTTGGTTTCTTTTGGGGTAACGTTTACTGTTATTTGCTGGAGGGGTTTGGGGGTGCCTTCGGTTTGGATGGCTATGTGGAAAAGGCCGGGGTGGTCGGGTACGAAATAGATGCAGAAGTGACCTTCTTGGTCAGTTGTGCCTTTGGAGTGAGAGGTATTGTTTATGTTCACTTGGAAAGGTTTGCCTGTGAGAGGTTTTCCTGAGAAATCTCTGAGGACCCCTACAGCTTTTACGGGTGTGCCCAAGGTTGCTAGGAGCATCACAGGTTTTGCGGTTTGCTCCGCAGTCTGCTTGTGCTTGACTGAGGTAGAGTGTTTTTGTTTTGTTGTCTGCAAAAAGTTTCTAAAGAGATAGAATAGATGTGCTTCTGGAGAAATAGTTTTTATTTTTCGGGTGAAAAAAACGGCCCCAGTAAAAAAAATACCCCCCGCCACCACAAGTTTAAGCACCAAATCCACAAAAACCAAAGAACCCACCCAAGCCAATAATCCAAAAATCAGAAAAATACCCATCTGCCGAATAGAAAACCGACCCACCGGCGTATCCAACATCTGCTCATGCAAAAAACCCACATCCTCAAACCACAACGTCACCACCAATTCAGACAAACAACCCACCACCCAACAGCACACTTAATAAAACGTAACAATGTAACGTCTCTTTGAAACTGCCAACGATAATACTCCACATGATTACATCACACCCGTATACCCAGAGATTTAAAAACCCATAAATCAAACACAACAACAAAATTACACTTACACAGACACAAGAAAGTAACACAACACCAACAAGTATACAATGGCTAATCAATCAAAAACGACTCATGAAAAAAAGATAAACACCACACCCTGCCTTGCACAAGACACCCATCGCTTAACCTCTTTGAACCTAACTGCTCCTGAAACAAAACTCAAACACAAACACTACCTACGCAACAAATCAACCACCTCCACCCGGCTCTTTATTTACCGACTGCCAACAGGCCCAATCTCAAAAGAGGCATCTTTGACTCTAAACCAAGTTACAGATTTATGGACTGACATGACACATAGAATAATAAAGTTGGAACTATTCAATGTCACAAAGCGACGGCTAGTTAGATTTTGTTTCATTGGTGGGGTTGTTGAGCACATTAACAATTTCGATAACTGCCATTTCAGGGTGGTTGGGCTCGAAACCTGCCTCGTTAGCTACAATGATTGCTTTCCATTCTAAGAGTTTTTCTTTTAGGGTTTCTTGATCGGTTTTTGTTGGAACAAGAAAAACCGTGGGAAAACCCATCTTTTGGTTACGCTTATATTTGTTTTCAAGACAAGCCCAATGCTTTGGAGGATAACACACCACCTCTACAGCAAAACTACGCGGGTAGTCCCAATTAGTGTGATCAATATAGCCCTTAGCACCATCAACCCTTGAAGCAGACAAAGTAGGCGTAACGTAGAGATCTGCCAAACCCTCAGCAGTTTCACCATCGTCAACACGCACAACCCAACCATTCTGCCAATAAATCTTCCGCTGCGCCATAACCGCCCAAACATGATTAACACCCCCCGCCTTCTCACCCCGAAACGCAACACCCAAAAGCCGCCTAGCCCTACCATCACTTAAATCCAAACGCCACACCCTATTACGCACATCTTTAGCCTTCAATTCCTTTTTCCCACAGACCAAAACCTCTTCGTGCAACTGACGCACAGGCTCATCTTTAAAACTCAGCCAAGCATCGCGTTTTACATTAACCCCCGCAAGATTTTTCAAGGCATCAGCAAACCCTAGCTCACTAAGCACATACGACTTAGGCCTAGTTGGATCATACAAAAGATGTTTCTGCAAGGCAACCTCGTCCATTGAACCCCCATTTAATCGGATGGTGAGAAGGATAACCCATTCGGCGGGAGTTACCGCCCAATCTAAAAACGCCCTCTGTGCAGATTGATTTTTAACCTGCCCCAACAATTCATCCACATCCACCTGGCGACCATACCGCTCAAGACTATGTCGAATGACCACCTCAGGATTGTTTGGGCCTATTTGGTAGTCTAGGGTTTGTAGAACTTGGTATTCACGATTACCCTGAAAGGGAGTGGAGACAAAAAACAGATGCCGAGGCAAATTCATCAGGGTCTGGTAACCATAGGTTTTGGGGTAAAACTTTGCAAGTGTTTTAGCGGTATCCTCCCCAACCCGAAAAGAAACGATGGTTTCGCAGGTCTGCGTGATGGCATCTTGGATATCTCTGCGATACTGTGTTAGGTATTGGCTTGCAAGGGTCATAAAGACCTTAAACTTTCGCAACGACTGCAATACTTCGGGGATACTTTTGGTGGTGTAACGATAAGCCTCATCCACATACACAAAAAATGGTTGACGTTTTTCTTCTGGAGTATCTTCTCTGGACATACCAGCATTATACACTGCAGAGAGAATCAAACTGCCCAAAAAGTTAGCTATATCGCTGGTAACTTTACCCTCCGGCAAATCCACAATCACCATTTTCCGCTCATCCATAACTGCTCGAAAATCAACACAACTCTTCTCCGCCATAAACATAGGCACAATAATCCTCTCCTGAACAAGCCGATATAGTTTGGTTAACACCGCAACGGAGGAGTCTTTGGGCATTTTATCATATTGTTGTTCCCAAAACGTCTTGACATTCTTGTCTTTACAATTAGTCGTAAGTAGGTCTCGAAATTCTTGGTCGGAGAGAATTGTGTAGAGATCAGGCAATTTAGCGTTTTCTTTCTCCATGAGCAAATATAGAGCATTTAGCAAGATCATATCAAGCCGGGGCCCCCACCAACGCTCGTAAAGCTTCTCCAAAGTATCCATAAACATACGAGCAACCACGTCTCGCTCGTAGGGATCATGGTGTTCCAAGAAATTAATTTGCAAAACACGATTACCATATTTATTTTCAAATGCTGACCAAGGATTAATGTAGACAACCCTGTCCCATTGCTCAGGGGGAATATGCGAGAGGACAAGCTGTGTAAGATCACTATGAGAATCCAACACCAAAAAACCCTCCCCATAATCAATATGCTGCTTTATCATAGA
>Ga0123356_10006810_pt1 | contig 11496 bp, 9 predicted proteins | sample TergutEmb28metaG_2_FD_92546 | JGI IMG/M metagenome (GOLD analysis project Ga0123356, IMG submission 92546) | Embiratermes neotenicus P3 segment gut microbial communities from Petit-Saut dam, French Guiana - Emb289 P3 | ecosystem: Host-associated > Arthropoda: Insects > Digestive system > Gut ... | reverse complement strand
CTTCTTTGTAACGCATAGTGTTCAACATCTATGCTGGTTGTTTGTTTTATGTTGTATTTATATTTGTTGTTTGTTGAATCGCTATGTGTTATTGTGCTTTAAATCTCGTTTTTGCGCAGTCTGATCGTGGGATATGCATACAGTTGTTTTTGGTTTGCTGATAAACGCGCTAGAATTTGGACGTAAACTAGTTTGAATCATGACCAAAAATTACCGGGAACTACGGTCTAAGGTTATACTTTTTTTGTTGTGTAGTTGAGGTTTGTGTGTTTGTTGTTATGGACGGTTTGTTGTCTGGGTGGTGATGTTTTTTATGGTGTGGGCTATGGTGTGTGCGATTTTTTGTGGGTTGGTGGTTGTTTGTATGTTTAGGGTGTTTATGTTGCGTGTTTGGGGTTGATTATTTAGTTGGTTGGAGGGTTGTTGTTTTGTGTTTTGTAGGGTGTTTGTTATTTCTTGTATTATTTTGGTTTGTATGGTTTTTTGTTCGTGTGGGCTAAATCCGTGTAGGATGAGTTTGTCGATTTTAATGTTTATTTTCATGGGGGGTCCAGTTTCCTGTTGGTAGGGGTTTTTCTATTTTTGTGTATTCTGTTTGGGTGGCGCGTTTTATGTGTTGCATGTTTATGGTTGTGTTTTGGTTTGCGGCTAGAAAGGCGCTGTAGAGGGCGATGTTTTTTATGTTTCCTCCGGTGATGTTTAGTTTGGCTAATTGGCGGTAGTCTATATTATTGTCTGTTGGGGTTTGTTTTGGGTATATGTTTTTCCAGATTTCTAGGCGGCTTTTTTCGTCTGGGAAGGGGAAGTTTATGATGAATTTTAGTCGGCGTGTAAAGGCGGCATCTAGGGTTTCTTTTAGGTTGGTTGCTAGTATGGCCAAGCCGCGATAGTTTTCCATACGTTGTAGTAAATAGTTTATTTCTATGTTGGCGTGTCGGTCGTGGCTGTCTTTTATGTCGGTGCGTTTGCCAAATAGTGCATCAGCTTCGTCGAAGAAGAGTATGGCGCCTGTGTCTTCGGCGGTGTCGAAGAGTTTTGAGAGGTTTTTTTCTGTTTCACCTATGTATTTACTTACTACCGCTGAGAGGTCTATTCGAAATAGGTCTAGGTGTAATTCGTTGGCGATTGCCTCAGCGGCCATTGTTTTGCCGGTGCCGCTTGAGCCGCAGAATAAGGCGTTTATACCTAGGCCTCGGCTACTGGTGTTTTCAAAGCCCCAGTCTTGGTAGACTTTGTGGCGTTGGGCTACATGTATTATTATGTCGTTTAGTAATTGTTTTTCGCGCTCAGGCAACACTAGGTTCTCAAGGGTTGATTTTGGGGTTATTTGTTGGGCTAGGTTTAAAAATTTGGGGCGACTAACATCACATGCAGATGCCCAGAGCAATTCATGTAAACTTGAACTGGATAATTCACCACCACTATTATCAGCAGCTTTGTTGGAGTCGTTGTTGTTTTGTTGTTTTTGGTGTTGGTGTTGGTGTTGGTGTTGGGTGGTTTTGTTGATTGTTTCTTTTATGGTGGCTGCGTTAAAGTTGAATTGTTGTACAAGGGTGGATATGGTGTTTTGAAGGTTTGGGTCTTGTTGGTTTTGTTTTTGTTGATGTTTTGGGTAGTAGTGTTTTTGTATGTTTGTTTGCCAGAGTTGGTGTTGTTCGGTTTTTAGGGGGTTGTTGACTTGTAGGGTTATTGATGGGTTGTTTGGGGTTTGCCAGGGTTCTTTTGTGGATAGAAAGGTGGGGTTTGTTGTTTGTTCTATGAAGCGTAGGGTGGTTTTTTGAATTTGAGCTTCAGTCTCTGGGCTGTTGTTGGGGGTGTTGTTGTCTGTTGTTGTTATGAGTAGGCCTGCGCCAAGAAGGGCGGATTCGCGCATCCAAAGTTGGGCTAAGGCGGTGGTTTCTTGGGGTTTTTGTGGAATTAACTCAGCGGGCAGATGCCATAAGTGGAGATGTCTATTAGCTAGAACTCTTTGGGCTATGGAGCGTTTTCCTGCTTCATCAACACCACATAATTGTACAAGAGGCACTTTACCTTCTTCTCTACAACCATCACCATCATTGTTATGCCAAATGTTTAGAATTTGTTTTGCAAGACATAGATGTGACTCTACAATTTGATCCCCACACTCATCCCCCTCACTATTGTTGTTGGTTAGGGGTTTTATTATGCCTTGTAGTTCGGGGTCTAGGTAAGAGACGCTTTTTATGTAGTGCAGTATGCGCTCAGAGATATGTAGGGGAACATTTGTAATAGAGACATTATTAGGCGTGTTTAGGTTGAGGTCTATTAGTCGGAAGCGCCTAAGGGGTGAGGTGGGGGTAAGGGCGCTCCAGTGGGTGTTTGGAAAGCATGTTAAGGCTAAGCCAAAGGTAGGGTAACTCATGTTGGGGTTGTCATGAATTTGTGATATTAATGTTTTAACTTCAGAGTCTAACTCTTGGGCAACACACAATACAATAATCTGCTTCTCAAAACTGGATAATCCAAACAGAACCCCCAAACGCTCAACAGACCACAAACCCCTCGTCTCCTCGCCCTCAACGTTAACAACACTATTAACATCATTATTATTGCTATTATTATCATCATTATTGTTGTTGTCAATGTTGTTTGTGTTGTTGTTTAGGGGAAGATTAGAGTTTTTTTCAAGGGTTTGTTGTTGGGTAGGGTTAGATTGTGGGTTTAGGTGTTGTTTTAGTAGGGTTTTAACTTGGTTAATACTCTCTACTAGATGTTTTTGGTTGGTTTTTAGCCAAGCTTCATACATAACAACAGTCACACATCAGCATTATTATTGTTTAAGAGTTTTTTGTTATGGTGATTTCGTGTTCAGGGTCGCGTTTAGGGGCATTTTTAACGTTGTCTACTATGCGTAAATTAAGGAAGCTATCGGCGTTATCTATGCGTAAACGAACATTATAAGTACCGGCTAAAATGTGTGTAGGTATTGTTGCCTTTAAACTTTCCAAAGGATAAGCTGATAATTCATAGGTAGATAAGTCAACAGGTACAATGTAGTCGCCAATTAAAACGTAAACTTTTTGATGCACCTCAATTCCAGGTTTAAAATTTAACAATAACTCCTCGCCATGGTGTAGGAAAATTTGAGTTAAAGCTTCAAGATTGGGAGCTAAGACAAAGGCGGCAACATTTGAATTATAACCCCTGCAACTTTTTGCATCAAGGGTTTTGTCAAAAACAAAATTTTGTAAAACCTGAACCTGCTTAACACCCGCACAAATCCCCTCAGAAACAAAGACCCGTAGCTGATTTTCAGCAAGATCTGCGCTGTTGGTAACTGGAATTTCTTTATCATTTAAACGCACCAACACTTTACCATCACCATACAAGTTACGGCCTTTTATAACAAGCTTCTTTGTAGAGTCATAACTCATTATTTGGGGTTCTATTTTTTCAATTACCGGCTGCCTTAAAGAGGTAACATATATTTGACGCTGACTTACAGGCAACGAAGACACAACCTCTAAAGTGCTTTCAAGAAGAACTACACTAACACTATATGCAACCGAGAGACGATACCCCGTTTGAAAAAAAGACGACCAAAGCTTAGTTAACTCCTCAATAGATAACGATTGCAAAGTAATCTTTAAAGATTCAAATTGGTCAGCAAGATTTGACTCACTTAAAAAGTCTTCACCGTCCTGTTTGTCTTGAGCCTTTATAGTAGCTATAATTTTGTCTTTGGGTATTATAGCGTTTTCTTGCAGAGCCATCATTGCACTAGATAGCATTAACTGCGCTTTTAATTCATCATTCTTAGAGGCTACAGTAAGTAGATAATGCAAATCAAGAGCAAGTTTAGGTTTAGCCACCAATTTACCCATTGGGTTTCGGGTAGGTAAATCCAAGTTATGACAAACATTGTTAGAAGTTACTTGATAAAGAAACAAGTTTAAAACATCACTATCATTAGAAGGCTCTTTTAAATCAGAAGGCGAAGACATCTTAACAACTACATTGCCATCTAATTTTTGTGCACTATCAGATAGTATATCACGTATTACTGCTGTCACAGTTGCTATAGCTCTATAATCACTCATCAATAATTTCTCTCTGATTGTTGTTTAAGATACTCACTTAAAGATAAAACTGGTGCTCTTGGCAAATTAGCAGGCCGAGGCTCAGGTTCTCTTACTGCATGAACCTCAATACGACCAATATGTATAGTAACAGTAGTCTCCACCTCTTTAGCAGACCCAACACCAGAAGACGAGACACCTTTAGAAAATGTTACCACCTTAGGAGGCAAAGGTTTAAGCGGCTTTGCCTTAACAAACAAACCACCACTACTACTGCTAATAGTATTATTATCGGCGTCATTAACACTGGTTTTTGTTAGGTCGGGAGTTAGGGTTGTAATTGTTGGTGGGGTTTCTTTGGGCAGAATTTTTGAAGTAAATAAGGAAGACTCTTGAGGTTCAGCAGTAGTAGGGGTATTTGCTGGTTGTATAGTGTTTGTTGATTGATTGCCATCATCAACCGCAGTCACTATAGTATTAGTAGCAGTAGAGGTAGTGGTATTAGGGGTGACTGTTTTTTTAAGGTAAGGTGAAGAATAATTGGGAGATACTATGTTGTTGATGTTGTTGTTTGGTTGGGTTTGATCTGTAGGGGGTGTTGTTGTGGGTTTATAGTGTGTTATAGGGAGGTTATTGTCAAGAGGCATTGTTGTTGTGAGGTTTGGTATGTCAATTGGGGCAACACTTTGGTAGGTATTTTTGGGTTGAGAGGTTAGAGAATTTTGGTTTGTTTGTTCTGTTTGTGGAGTATTTATGTTGTTTATTAGATCATCATGGGTTTGTTCATTAACTGGTGTACGATTTAAGGTAGGTTTATTTTCGACTATGTTAGAATCAGCCTTAAGACCCTCCACAGGTTCACGCGCAACAGCAGCAACACTTTCCTCATCAGAGAAACGCTCCACCACCAATACTGTTTTTTCTTGTTGATTATTTGTTAGTAGTAGGGTTTCTTTGGTGTTTAAAGACCCTTCTTGCTCTCCCTTAGATAAGACTTGGGGTTCTTGAGGTTTTAAATCGCTTGTTTGAACATTAACTGCTTTAGTAGAAGATAGAGATTTAGTAGTAGACAAAGGAAGTTTGTTTTGATCCAAGCTCAAAGAAGAGGTATGGTGCTTCTCAGATGACAAACGCATTGAACCATCATCGCCCTCAACCTTATCAACAGCAACAATAAGGTCCTTAGAAGAAGCATTAGCCACGTGAATGACCTCAGGATCACGCACAACAACATTGCCCTCCATTTTCTTAGAAGACAACTTTTCCACCACCACACTTTGATTATCACTCACACCCCCCACTTTAGAAACTCCAAACAAAGACCCCTTCACCACATTCTCATCATTAACTGCAAAAACAGGCTTAACAACACCCCTATCAACCGCTACACCACCATCATCATTATTAGCATTATTATCTACTCCTATCGTCGGTCTTTTAGTAGTAGATAAATTCGTCAATCCCTCAGATGCCTCAACCTCCAAAGAAACAGATTTAGACAAAACATAAGAAGAAGGCACAGAACCATCCACAATACCAACACCATCACCACCACCACTATTATCTACAACTATATTACTATTAGAATCCTTAGACAATAAACGCCTATAACCAACAACACCCTCACCTTTTTTACTATGATCCTCAACAGCAGCTACAGAAGAAGAGGAAGAATTAACAAAAACGTTTTTAGAATAAATCGGCACCGTGGATGGAGGTGAAGGCTCATTTGCGATTTTGCTGGGCATTGTATTGTTGATGTTTTGTTGTTGTTGGTTTGGGTTGGTTTGAGGGGTGAGGGGGTCGGTGTAGAGTTGTTGCCAATAGTTTGGGGATAGTTGAAATGTGTCAAGCAACATGTCGGGTGTGAATTCAGGTTGGATATTTAGCAGGGTTATTGTTGGTTTTTTTGTTGATCGGGCAATTAAGTGTACAACAAAACTATCACCACTAAGAAGACCCCTACTACTGCTGTTGTTATTGTTGTTGGGGTTATCTTTATTGCTGCTGTTGTTGTTGGTGTTGTTGTTGGTGTTGTTGTTGGTTGTCATATGTTTTCTCCTGTTATTGAGGCGTTTATTAGTTCGACGTATCGTTTTCGTTTGCTTGTGGGTAGGGATAGTATGGTTTTTTCGTCCCAGTGGTAGTGGAGGGCTATCCAGTGTATTTCTCGTTCGATTTGGGGGTATTGGGAGGTGATTTCTTGGAAGAAAAAGTCTTCAATATCTAAGGTTGTTTGTAAGGTTTTGTTGCATAGGGTGCAGGTGATGTTTAGTGTTAGGTCTGCTTGTGGGTCGATTTCGGATAATTTTTTGCTTAGTTGTTCTTGAAATTGGCTGCTTAGAGTTTTAGGTAGAGGGGGATCCGAGGAGAGTATGCAGGCTCGCAATAGTTTTTCTGAAAGAGTAACATCCACATCAATATTATCATCGCCACCAGCAGTTGTGGTTGTTTGTGGGGTTTGATTTTGTGTTAGGGTTTCTAGGTCTGCACCGTTTATGGGTCTTATTTGTAGGTTGTATTGGGTGTTGTTGATTTTTGTTGTATATGTTATTTGTGGGTTTGGATTTGGGGGTTGGATGATGGAGTCTGTGGGGATGTCTATGGATAGTTTTTCTGTACAGTTTGGGCAGTGTATGGTGCAGTGAAGAATGTTTCCTATAGTGATTTTTCGTAAGTGTAGGATTAACGCGATTCTATCGCCGATAGGTAAATTGCGGATGGTTTGAAGTATATCAAAATTGGGTGAAAAAATATTGTTATTGTTGTTGAATTCTACAACTCTTGCAAGTAAAAGGCTGGTTTTAATTGGTGTGAAAAAGTTTTGGGATGAGGCTAATAGTTGCTCGTCGTAACCGGTGAATTCCCTTAGGGTTACATGTTTTATCCAAGTATTATTATTGTCTGCTTGGAACCCATGGGGAATTTGGGCAACTATTCGCCTCACATTTGAGCTTTCCTTAAAGTAAATATTTACTCTATAGGGATGGTTCAGATGGTTCTGTTACGGCTGTGTCGCGTTCCCAGCCTTCGTTTTCTAGCTTTATGGTTTGTATGGCTACTGCTGCAGTGCCGTTTGCGTCAAGGGAGGGCATAGCGACATATTCAGAGACCCAGCATCGAAAGATGTTGTATGCAAGTACAAGTTGACCGGCTTCATTGTAGAGTTCAAGTCTTATGTCTTTTCGGAAATCTGCTAAGCTAACCTCTGAGCCAAAGCCTGCACGGAAATTCCAGACTTTACTTGCCCATGCTTCAAATTCTGTGTCATGGGTAACGCCGCGTTCAAGGGTGATAGCTTCATATTTTGTTCGGCCGGGAGATTTACGTGAACTACTTGGATCGCCACCAGAGCGATGTTCCACTAGATCAGTTGTTCGTTTAAGATCAGAGACTTTGCTTATTCCAGCAACGGCATTTCCATTCCATATTATACGGAATTTATAGTTTTTATAGGGGTCAAATCTTGTTGCGTTTACACTAAATTCTGGCATGTTTACTCAAGCTCCTGTCCAGCTAATTGCTGTATTTTTAGTACAACGAATTCGGCGGGTTTAAGCGGGGCAAACCCAACCAATATGTTTACTATTCCAGCATCTATATCGGTTTGTGTTGTAGTTTCACTATCACACTTTACCAAATAGGCCTTATTTGGATCTGTACCTTGGAATGCACCTTTAACAAAAAGACTATGCATAAAGGCCTTTATATTTAGGCGTATTTGAGCCCAAAGCCGCTCATCATTTGGTTCAAACACCACCCATTGTGTACCTCTAAAAAGAGTTTCCTCAATATATAGAGCAGTACGTCTAACAGAGAGATATTTCCATTGATCAGCTAAACCATCAGCGCCACGCAGGGTTCTAGAACCCCAAATTACGCGTCCAACATCAGGTAGTATTCTTAAACAGTTCACACCCTTAGGGTTTAGCATACCATTTTGCTCATTGGTTAACCGAACAGCTAAATCAGGCACACCAGCCAATACAGCTTCAATACCTGCAGGAGCCTTCCAAACACCCCGCTGAGCATCAGTCCGCGCTATAACACCAGCGACAACTCCACAAGGATCAAACTCTTTAAGCCTATACTCCTCCAAAGGATCAGGCGCCTTTATTCTAGGGAAGAAAATTGCACCATTCTTATCCTTAGCAATATATGCGCTAAAGTTTTCCAAAACGTCGTCAGCTGATTTCCAAGGGTTTGGTTCTGTTGCAGGTGGGTCAACAATGAGAATAGCCCGTCTAGCATTACAGAATGCTAATGCCGCAGGATAAACTGCATCTTTTCTTTTATCTTCTGCTTTGTTGTAAGCGGGTATGCATAATAGATTAAACAAGTCAGCATCCTTTAAAGCATACATCCCTGTTTTGCCCTCGTCATTACCCTCCACCTCACCACCATCCAATTCATCACCATCACTAGCAGAATTGTCGTCTAATACAACTGTTAGCTTACCATATGGAAGTTTATCTGGAAGGTCTTTATCTTCGTAATTCATTTCTATGTATGTTGAGACGCCTTTGGCTAAAAGTTTACTTATAAATCGTGGGCTTTCTTTATCTAGTGAGACGTTGCGGAACGTTTCAAGAAGGGATTTAGGATCGTCGTCTGAGGCGCCTTTTTGATAAACTGTAAGATCAAAATAAGTTGAATCGCCATCTTCCTTTATTTTAGCCTTATCAGCATCAGAGATTTCTATGTCAAGTTTTTCACCCCAAATGCCCTCATTAGCAACTTTAAATTTAATTTTAGATATCTTTATCTCTGTTACTGCTTCTGTAATCAGTTCTGTAACTACATCCTTGATTATGCCTTTAACCTTGTCCTTGTTTGCTGCCACCCATAGAGCAGCGTCGTCTGATAACTTTGAGAGTATGTCATCTGTGTTGCTTGCTATTTCTTTATCTATTTTTTTAAATTTATTCCCGGTTGTACCAATGATAGCACCGGTGACCTTGTTGGCAGAATCTGCAGGTAGATCTTTTATTGCCTTAACTGCATCTACGAGGACATCCTCGAAAGCATCATAGACCTCAGATTGAACAAGTTTTTTGACATCCCCTCGTATGGACTCATCAACTATTTTATCAATTAACTTCTCAGCCTTACGCAAGCCGCCAGCATTATCCTTGATAAAGGTTACAACTGGCTTCACTGCAAGCTCCTTAGCAGCTTTGTCTTGTGCAGCTGGGAAGTTCGTATTTACAGTTTTTAAAGCGTCGATTATAGTTTTAATGTTTGTTAGTGCTTCAGATTTTAGTGTGAATGTGGCGGGTTTTGCGTTGTTTGTTACTCGGACGATGATTGCGTCTACTCCGCCGTTTTGGAAGTATTGGTATACGGCGTAGCTCATGTTACTTTTTTTCCAGAGTCCGCCGAAGATTCGGGTGTAGTCGGCGTAGCTGTGTATTGTGGTGGCTTTGTTTGTTGGGCCTTTTATGGCGCGTCCGATGAAGGCGGTTATAGAGGTGCCTACGCCTATTATTGAGCGTACGGATGAGGGTAGCTCTTCAACATAAACGCCTGGGTAAGTGTATGTGGGCATGTTTTTTTGCTCCTACGGTTTTCTCCCTATGGTTATTTTTATAGGGGTGTGTTTAGTAATGTGTTTATTTATTTTTGTTAGATCCCATTTTACCAAAACAGTCATAAATAGTTCCTCATTACACTCTTCTTGAGAGATTTAAAACATTTAAACTTTATCACTACAACAGTAGTTCCGCAAGTGCGTTGATCCGTTAATGATAAATTGAGAACCATACCTTACTGACGATTGTCAAGAAGGTCAACAAAGTATGGCTCACGGTATAAGTAGAAGCCTGCTGTGGCTTTTCACCTTTTCGCAAACCCTAGCCCAAAAACACCTCCAATTTCCCACCCACTACAACGCCAAATACCAATCCAAAGACCTCATACGATTTCTAACCTACCTAAGCCTCCAAAACAACTACGCCCACAGCGGACTACGCCGCCTAACCAAAAAACTCCGCCAAACCCACCCAAAAAAACAAAAACAAAAACCCAAACCAAAACACCCCCAACTCTCCAACCCTGATAGCGACACCTTTCTCTACCGCCTAAACCAACTCAACCGCCACACCACAGAAACAATGCTCACAAACCTCAACCGAGAAGTCCTGCAAAAAGCCAAACAAAAAGGAACCTTCACCAAAAAAGTCACCCTAGCAATAGATCTCACCTGTCTGCCCTACTACGGCAAACTCACACACTGGATAAACGGAGGCAAACCCAAACAAGGCACCAGCTACTTCCACACCTGGGCAACACTTCGCGTCGTCTCCGCGGGCCTGCGCTTCACCATAAAAGCCATCCCCATAAAACGAGGCAGTCTAGATGCTGAGGCCATATCTAAAACCCTAAAGCAACTCTTAGACGAAGCCAAACACTACAACCTCAAAGTAGACTTGGTTTTGTTAGACAAGGGGTTTTGCTGGCAACAAATTCTTGCGCAACTAGACAAATCAGGCTACAAGTAGGCAGTGACCTAATTTAAGATATTTAATTTAGAATAGAAAAATTCGTGCCATGTCCACAAGTGATCAGTTAACCCCTCAAACTTTGCAGGAGAAAAACCACGCTTAAACTCATTGATAAAATTCCAATAGAACCTAAACAGCTCTACCGCACAAACCAAACGCCTCTTCACCTTAGAAAAACACTTGCTTTTCCTAACCAAACGGCCCAAACGTTCACGCAAAATACCATTAAAATTCTCAACAACAGTCGTCTCCACATCACCCAAAGAAGGCTCACCATAAACAACAATCTTCTCTTTGCGAACCACCCGCCCATGCGCACGAATCTTAATTAATTGACCATAATCAACAAACCCTAACGCAAAACACAAAGGTAAAACATATGTGTAATCATCATTCCCATCAGTGAACACTTCCAAAGGGCACTGCAACGAAGGCACTTTAAGGGATTTAGCAAGCCTACGCACCATACATAGACATGTCTGCTGTGTCCACTTACCAGCGGAAAAAGCGGCAAACAAGTATGATTTGCGTTTTACAGCGGTGTAGAGGTAGCAGTCGCCACACTCAGGCTCAAACGTGCCCGCTCGCTTAAGCGTCTTTTCTTTTTTTTAACAAAACTCCAAAGCTCATCACACTCATATTGCGAAAAAAGACCAAGATTTTTCATCAAATACTCACTTAGCTCTGATGCGTGTTCAGCCATATCTTCTAGGAGGTTTGCTATGGTGTCTCGGTGGTGACCGGTTAGGCGTTCTATGCTTCGTATGCCGTTTTTTTCGACTAGATGTTTGCATATGTTGGTTATTTGTTGTTCTGTTAGGTGTTTTCGATAGAGGGGGGTGCCTTTGGTTTCCATGAAGTAGGTGTTGCAGTGGTGGCAGTGGTATCTTTGGTGGTTTGTTGTTTTGTATTTTCCTGCTTTTGTGATGTGTTTGTCTTTTTGTTTTAGGTAG